>JACCDR010816130.1_pt1 | contig 25014 bp, 15 predicted proteins | sample 7446431 | NCBI WGS metagenome assembly JACCDR01 (sample SAMN15323443, study PRJNA562643) | freshwater metagenome | isolation source: river surface water | place: USA:Blue River Watershed | collected 2017-08-17 | reverse complement strand
GTTGTCTGCGTTTCACTCGTGGATCTGGAAGCGATGCGAAATGAGATAGGGGAGATTCCATCTTTTTGGGACTATTATAATGCTTTTTTATCACCTTTAAAAAAAAATTTAAAGGCGATTGCCATGACCTACTGGGGCTATTTCTAGGTTTTCTTCCACAAACTCATACACATTTTTTCCATCTTTGAGGGCATCCTGTAATTTAGGCATGGCAAATTCCATCATATCTTCCAATTCTTGCATCAGGGCATCGTCCTGTACCATTTTTTCGTAGGTAAGTTGCAGTTTTTCAAAATCAGCCCGAGACACCTTCTTCGGAAAGTTTTCATAAATCAGTTTTTTGTTCGCCTTAATGGTTTGTAAATTCTGAAAATGAAACACCAAGTCAGAGAGTTGTGGAAATAGTTTTTGTTCTGCAAAGCATTTTTGTACATGTTGCAAATAGGCCAATAACACATATTGCTTGTACTCAAAATCCATGAGTCCTTCAGTAAGCCAGTTGGGAGGAAGCGTATTCATATGGGCATATGGTTAAAATGTAATCTTTTACCCCTCAAGCAGGGCAGAATAGATTGGAAATAAACCTTTTCTCTGGTCACCTAAACTAATAAATTCTGACAACACCCCCAAATGCGGCTGTCAGTATTCCTACACATGTCAGGTTTGGCAGAAAAAATGTCAGGTTTGTGGACTATAAAACCCAAATAGCCTGACAAAAAATCCAAAAACAGGTATTGGCACTAAAAATGTGATACACATCCCAGCTACGTATATACGACAGATATATGTGCACAAAATGTATCTCATCTGAATAATTATCAACTTTAAACATTTTCTAACCTATATGGCTCAAGTAAACGTAAAGCCGCTTGCAGACCGCGTTCTGGTAGAGCCGGCTGCCGCTGAAGAAAAAACAGCTTCTGGAATTATCATCCCTGATACTGCGAAAGAAAAACCACAGAAAGGTACCATTGTTGCCGTAGGAACAGGTAAAAAAGATGAACCCATGACTGTAAAAGTAGGTGACACGGTTCTGTACGGAAAATATGCTGGTACTGAAATCACAGTTGAAGGCGCTGAATATCTGATCATGCGTGAGTCAGATATCTTTGCAGTTATTTAACTAAAGCAGATTAATACATTACACAATTAACTTAAAGACACTATTATGGCCGCTAAACGTATATTTTTTAATACTGAAGCAAGAGAAAAACTCAAGAAGGGTGTAGATACCCTGGCAGATGCAGTAAAAGTAACGCTGGGTCCTAAAGGACGTAACGTTATTATTGACAAAAAATTTGGTGCACCCGCTATTACTAAAGATGGTGTAACCGTTGCCAAAGAAATTGAGCTGAAAGATCCTATCGAAAATATGGGTGCTCAACTGGTGAAAGAAGTAGCTTCTAAAACAGCTGATTCTGCCGGTGATGGAACAACCACTGCCACTGTTCTGGCACAAGCTATCTTCAATGCAGGTATCAAAAACGTCGCTGCAGGAGCCAATCCAATGGATCTGAAGCGTGGTATTGATAAGGCTGTAACTGAAGTGGTAAAAAATCTACGGAGCCAGTCTAAGCCAATCAAAGACAATGCAGAAATTGCACAGGTAGCCACTATCTCTGCCAACAACGACGAGGAAATCGGAAACATGATTGCCGATGCCATGAAGAAAGTAGGCAAAGATGGTGTCATTACCATTGAAGAAGCTCGTGGTACCGAAACCGAAGTAAAAACCGTAGAAGGGATGCAATTCGACCGCGGTTACCTGTCTCCATACTTTGTGACCAACACTGAGAAAATGGAAGTAGAGCTGGAAAAACCATATATTCTGATCACTGAGAAGAAAATTTCTTCCATGAAAGAAATTCTTCCTATCCTGGAAGGAGTAGCTCAAAGTGGCCGTCCGTTGGTAATCATCTCTGAAGATGTAGACGGAGAAGCCCTAGCTACATTAGTAGTGAACAAAATCCGTGGTGTACTGCGTATCGCTGCTGTAAAAGCACCTGGCTTCGGTGACCGCCGCAAAGCCATGCTGGAAGACTTGGCTATCCTGACCAAAGGAACTGTCATTTCAGAAGAACGTGGATACAAACTGGAAAATGCCACACTGGAATACCTAGGTGAAGCTGAGAAAATCGTTATTGACAAAGACAATACGACTGTGATTGGTGGAAAAGGTAACAGAGAAGACATCGAAGCTCGTATCAGTACCATCAAGACGCATATTGAAAATACTACGTCGGATTACGATAAAGAAAAACTACAAGAACGTCTGGCAAAATTGTCTGGTGGTGTAGCTATTCTGTACATCGGTGCAGCTACCGAAGTAGAAATGAAAGAAAAGAAAGACCGCGTAGATGATGCTCTGCATGCAACCCGTGCAGCTGTACAGGAAGGTATCGTTGCTGGTGGTGGTATAGCTCTGATCCGTGCTGTAGAATCGTTGGTAAACGTAAAAGTGGAAAATGAAGACGAAGCAACTGGTGTAAACATCATTCGTCTAGCCCTAGAGGCACCATTGCGTACCATCGTATTCAACGCTGGTGGCGAAGGTTCTGTAGTAGTACAGAAAGTTCGTGAAGGCGAAAAAGACTTTGGTTACAATGCCCGCGAAGACAAATACGAGAACCTGATGGCTCGTGGTATTGTGGATCCTACGAAAGTAACCCGTCTGGCCCTGGAAAATGCTGCTTCTATCGCAGCTCTGTTGCTAACTACCGAATGTGTAGTAGCTGAAGAACCTGAGAAAGAAAAAGGCGGTGGCATGCCACACATGGACGGTGGCATGGGCGGAATGATGTAATTCCTCCCCTCTAGCCACGTATATACAAAAAACACCCTCCTGCTTGTTGTGGGAGGGTGTTTTTTTGTATATCTAGATAAAATAATTTTCTATAGTATATTTCTGGCATGAAATCTAAACACGAAGCAAACTGGTACGATAAAATATTTCAGGAAAATCTGGAAGCTGTTACCATGGCTATCATTGAGAAGGTGCTGGGTATACAAGTTGCTCAAGTGAAAAAAGTAGATGCCAATCTACCCAAGACTATTGAACGAAAACCGGATCAGTTACTACACATTGTCGATACCTCTGGTCAGATCTTTATCCTACACCTAGAATTTCAGGTAATAGATGAGTCAGATATGGTGTATCGGATGCTGGAATACCGAGCTTTGCTTTCACGGAAGTATAAACTACCCGTTCAGCAGCACCTTATCTTCCTATCTGACGAAAGACCAACGATGCAAACGCACCTACAGGAGTCCTATTTATCATTTGGATTTCATCTGGTTTGGTTAGCCGAGGTAGATTATAGGTTATTTCTTTCTTCCCACAGAGCCGATGAAGTAGTATTTGCGGTATTAGGAAATTTTGGCACTGATACTCCTTATCAGGCTGCTATTCACATCGTAGAACGCTTATCCCAAACAGCATCTGGCTCTCTTGACCTACAAAAATATTTTGAACAGTTGCGGGTTTTGGCTAATTTGCGTAAACTAAAACCGTTTATTGAACAAGTTATGGAAGCTCTTAGCAAATATATCAAACCGGAAGATGATTTTCTTTATCAAAAAGGAAAACAGGAAGGAAAACTCGAAGGAAAACAGGAAGGAAAACTCGAAGAAACAAAACACAAGCAGGAGGAAATCAAAGCCATGATCCGAAGATTTCTTCAGGAAGGGCTGTTGACTGTTCCTCAGATTGCCTTTGGCATTGGGGTGTCAGAAGCGTTTGTTGAACAAATCCGTAAGGAGATGAACTGAGTTTTTTATCAAGTGGCATGCCACAAATAGACGACAGAATGGACGGAATGATAATCATCGGCCAGTCATGTACATATACAAAAACACCCTCCTGCTTGCTGTGGGAGGGTGTTTTGTGTTTGTAGGCTGACATCTTCCCAAATTTTCACACAACAGTCTGTATTCTAGGAAATTTCGGTGCAAATTCTTCTGGAGAGAAAAACCGCCAAAAATAGGGCAGATTTTGCACCAAGTCCATTGTAGAATAGGATTCTGGAAACCTAATGTTACGAGTAGGATAAGTTTGGAGAATATATTGCCCCACATCTGGGTTTAATGAGACCCCTAAAACTTCAAACAAGCCGAAGAGTTCTTGATCTGACACGGATTCAGCCAAAAGTTTATCTATACATTCACTCTGTAAATTCGTCATCGTATATAATCCTTCGCCTTTAATATAAAACATGTCTATATCAGTCGCACCTTTGGTAAGTTCTGGATGTAAGACCATGTTTTTTCTTTCTTGCCGTCTTCTCTCCCACTCTTCCATTTGCTCTATGGATTGAGCATAGGCTTCCATATAAGATTCCATAGCCTGATTTGCCTCTTTTTCTGAGTGATATATTCCCAAAGGAGAGCCATTGGTTCGGATAAATGCCTCGTACATTTTATTATCTATCTCATGCAATGATGTCAACTCTTTTTCATCCAGAATCCAGGGAGTAGACATTTGTTCTTTCATATATTTGTTTTTCTCAGTCTCATTCCAAGGTAAATTATACATCATACCTGACATCCACCAACTTTTATTCCAGTATACCAGTCCCATGACCAACGCTTCTTTTGCTTTGCCGAGTTGTTCAAGGGCTTTTGTATCTTCAAACGAGTATTTAGGAACCAGATATTTTCGTCCGGTATAGCAATGTTGGAATGTATAGTTGGTTTCATCGGAGTCATCTACTAGCAAATATCGTCCTTCGTACCGGTACTTCATCCCACGAATATCCTGCTTGCACTCTTCTGAGGCTGTAATGACCTCGGCAAACCATTCACCAGCTGTCAGGGCAGCAAAAGAAGATCGTTTGGTATGTATATAGGATGCTTTTATCTGATACAAAACTTTAGGTATCAGGGCATACTGTTCAAGTTTGGTAGACTTCATTGCCTCTGTTTCTTGTTCTTTATACTCTTGGGTAAAATCCGGCCCCATGGTATAGGAAGAGAATGCAAACCAATCCAGTTTAGTCTTAATATCAAAGAAATGATCCGTAGGCTCTATATGAAAGAACTCCTCATAAAAACTGGTTGCTGGAGCATCTTCAATGGCTTCTTCGAATATATCCATACAATCCTCTGCGATCTGGATAATATACGACTGGTCTGGAGCAGAGACAGAATTAGGGTAATATTTGGCCCGTCGATGCCAGATTAGGTAGGCAATATCCTGTACGTTTAGATAATCAGGATCATAGTCAGACAGGTCATAAAACGGCATAGCAAAACCAAGATTTTTTTCATTGTGCTTGGTAAATGCCCGCCATATGCCTATTTCGTTGGTAAAGTCTTCAAAATATGAGACCAGTACACACGCCAATCCTTTCCGTTCATCCAAGTCAAAATCTATATCGTCAAACCACTCCTCATGCTCATTCAAGATTTCTAGCACTGCATTACAAAGTTTTACATAATACGGATCATACCAGGCAGAAAGGGTACGATACGGCTTCGATTGTAGCCATAAGAGAGGGTCTATTCCTTTGCTAAGTTTAGGTTTAGCTTTCATTAATATGTATGGGTTGGAAAATTACTAATAAGAATTATTCAATTTCATCATTCAAAAACGTGTATTCTCTCTTACTTGACCCCTTCCATTAACTTCTTAATCTGCTTGGAGAAAAGGAGCATCAATACTCCAAAACCAGTTACAAAATAGACGATATACATATAGTTATTAGGCATATTCTGGATGTTTTTCTCATCAAATACGCCTGTGAGTAGGCCCGCAATTAAATTTCCGAGTGACGCAGCCACAAACCAAATGCCCATCATCTGACTTACATACCGCTTAGGAGACAGTTTGGTATAGAAACTCAAGCCAACTGGGCTCAAACACAATTCGCCAAGTACACTAAACAAATACGTCACTACTAAGTATAAAGCTCCAGCTTTTTCTCCACCTACCACTATACGAGAAGCAAAAACCATGAACAAAAAACCAATACCCAGAATAATCAAGCCAGAGGCAAATTTTACAGGTGCCGACGGATTGAGTCCTTTTGTATTCAATAATAACCAAATAAACGCAAACACCGGCGCAAACATAATGACATAAATAGACTGTAATCCTTGCAGCCAGCTGGCAGGCATTTCCCAACCAAAAATATGTCTGTCGGTATACCGTTCTGAGAATGTGTTCAGTGAAGAACCTCCTTGCTCATAGGCCGCCCAGAATATGGCAGCAGCAAAGAAGAAAACGATCATGACCACCATACGTCTTTTCTCTACTTGTGTTAGTCCTCCTGCAATCAGAATAAAAGCAAAGTAAAACAGAGCCACTGACACAATAATAATACCCATAGCCTGGGCCAAACCAGGAGCTGTAGAAAGATCAATCACATGTTTCCATTGCAATACCGTCAGAAATCCAATCAATAACACAGCCATTCCCAGAGCCATTATTATGTTATTTTTGGGCGAAGTAGTTTCCTCTACAGTCTTTGTCTCTTTGGGTTTAAGCAGTCCATAGCCTGCCAGGTATTTTTCACTAAGTGTCCGAAAGCCGATCATTCCTAAAAGCATGGCTACGGCAGCTGCTCCGAATCCAACATGCCAACCTACTTTTTCACCCAAGTATCCGACTGTTAGCATACCCAAAGCTCCACCTAGATTTATGCCCATGTAAAAAATAGAAAAGCCTGCATCTCTGCGGGCTCCGCCTTCGGGGTACAATTCGCCTATGATTGAACTGATATTGGGTTTCAACAGACCCGTTCCTAGAGCTACCACACACAATCCTACATAAAATATACCACTACTAGCTGGAATAGCCAGAATGAGATGGCCTAGCATAATAATGAGTCCTCCAAACCATATGGCTTTTTTCTGTCCGAATATATTATCAGCCAGCCAGCCGCCAGGCAATGTAAGTAAGTACACTGAAGCTGTATATAACCCATAAATAGCTCCAGCCTCAATATCAGGCAATCCCATTCCGCCTCTTTTTGCGTCAGCCACCATATACAGGATCAGAATAGCCCGCATGCCGTAGTAACTGAATCGTTCCCACATTTCGGTAAAGAACAGCACATACAGTCCTGCTGGGTGTGTAAATTTCTCTTTTGCGGTAGTCATGCCTGCCGATTGCTCTGATAAAGCCATAGATAGAATCAGGTTAAGATTATAGGTTGATGAATAAAATAGTCATTTGTATATCCTGCACCAAGCAAAAATATCTCCAAACATACAAAAAGCACACAATTTTACATAACTAACAGCGACTATCTGCCAAAGAAGATTTCTTAAAACATCCTAAAAGCATCTCGATCAGCTTTTTCTACGCTGAGGCAGCCTAACAGAGTCTTTCTTTTTTGCTTTTCCTCCAAATTCTCCGTTTCTTTCTCTACTAAAAACCAGTCCCATGAAAAAAAAACTCTTACTCTTGTTTTGTATTGTCTCTGTCGGTGTAGTTGTGGGGCAGAATGACCGAATACTAGTCACAGATCTGACTAAAATCAAACAGATTAGCGGAATTACAGCCTCTCCAGATGGCAAAAAGGCTGTTTTTGCCATCACATCCATTGAGTCAGATCCGGATACCAAAGAGGAATACAAATACATGAGCCAGATTTATTTAACTGATTTTCAGGCTACTCCTACGGCTCTGACTCGTGGCATCGAAAGCAGTCGCCAGCCTGTATGGTCGCCAGATGGTACTAAGCTGGCATTTGTACGAACCGTAAAAACGAAGCCCCAACTCTTTGTGTTATCCCTCAATGGCGGCGAAGCCTATCAGCTTACCCAGTCGCCTTATCCAGTCAGCCACCCGAAATGGTCACCGGATGGCAAAAAGATTCTGTTTACGGTCACTCTCTCGTTGCCAGAACTGCTGAAAGACAGCCTGTTTAATGAGGCCAAAGAACCACCTGTCTGGAGTCTGGAGAAGCCTGGATTTCCTCAAAATGAACACATTCAGCTCAAAAGCAAAGTCAAACCCAATCCAAATGGTACACTGGAGGAGATTCGTGCGTATCTGAATAAGGATATCGAAGACAAAAAAGCCAAAGTCATCAATCGGTTACAGTTTCAGGGCGAATCTACGACCGAGCCAGACATTACATTCACCCACCTAGCTACGATAGAAGTTAGAGAAAATGCCAAGATGGAGGCTATCACGCAAGATTTTTATTCTTTTACAGAAGCCATCTGGACACCTGACAGCCGCAAAATTATTTGTGTAACTAACTTTCAGGAACAGGAAGCCAATGGTTCGTTTCATCCAGACAGGCACGAGGGAAATCGTATTTTTAGCATGAATGCTGACGGCAGTGACCTGCGTCCGCTTCTATCCGAACGAGGAAAAGCATTTGCCAGTCCGGTTGTGTCACCAGATGGCAAGCTGTTGGCATTTCAGAAAATAACTGCCTCAATCATGTTTTTTGATCAGGCAACCATTTATCTGGCTCCGTTGAACCATCCTGAACAACAAACGGCCATTCCGATAGACCGAAACACTACCCGCCTCACGTTTAGTCCAGATAGTCGTTTTCTGTACTTTACTGCTCCTTCGAATGGTGGGTTTCCACTGTATCGGCATGATGTAAAAACCCACAAAACAGACATGCTTTCTGATTATAGTTCCAGCATTCTGGATTTTGATGTCACAGCCAGTAGCCTTGTGTATGTCAAAACAGAGGTCACCAATCCTGCCGAATTGTATGTAGCAGACAAAATGCTTCAACATCCCCGCCTGCTCACCAACTTACATGCCTCCTGGCTTCAGAAGAAAAAACTGAGTATTCCAGAAAAATACACCTTTACCAATGAAAAAGGCCAGACTGTGGAGTACTGGATCATGAAACCCACCTTTGCGGAAGCCGGAAAAAAATATCCACTCATGCTCCAGATGCACGGTGGTCCTGCGGCCATGTGGGGCCCTGGTGAATTTTCCATGTGGCATGAGTTTCAGTTTTTCTGTGCCAAAGGATACAGTATTGTCTATGCCAATCCGAGAGGTTCAGCGGGCTACGGCGTGGATTTCCAGAAGGCGAATTACCAGGATTGGGGCACAGGCCCTGCCTCTGATGTGTTGCGGGCAGCCACAGAAGCAGCCAAAGCCAACTGGGTAGATACCAGTCGTCAGGTGCTGACAGGTGGCTCTTATGCTGGCTATCTGACAGCCTGGATTGTGGGGCATGACCATCGGTTTAAGGCTGCCTTTGCCCAGCGGGGTGTATATGACCTCACTACATTTATGGGCGAAGGCAATGCTTGGCAGCTGGTTCCGAGGTATTTTGGTGGGTATCCGTGGCAGCCAGAGATTCGGCAAGTGCTGGACAGTAACTCACCTCTTTCGTTTGTCACATCCATCCACACGCCTCTACTCATCAAACACGGCGAAAATGACCTGCGCACAGGCGTGATTCAGAGTGAGATGCTCTATAAAAGCCTGAAACTGCTAGGCCGAGACGTAGAGTACGTCCGCATGCCTGGCGGCACTCACGAACTCAGTCGTTCTGGAAATGTCCGTCAACGACTAGACCGTCTGTTGCGGATTTATGAGTTTATGGAAAGGTATATTGGGAAATGAATGGTTCACAGGGCTGCACCCTGTGCTGATGGATTACGCCCCTTCAGGGCTTGTTATGCATCTGGGCGAATGTGAGTTGTCCCTACATGGCTATGATTGATCTGAAATTCTTGTTCAAATAGGTTTGAGCCGTATGAGCCAGCGGTGTCATCAAATTAAAAGAGCCTGTAATTCTAAGAATTACAGGCTCTTTTGTTTTTTTAAGTAGTCCGTAGGGGAATCGAACCCCTGTTCCAAGAATGAAAATCTTGTGTCCTAACCCCTAGACGAACGGACCATTTTGTTTTTTGTAGTGCGAAACTACTCTTTAGTTTTTTCTCTGCAAAGATGCAAAGACAATGAAAAAGGCTATTGTACATGAATAGCCTTTCGACATTTTTTGTACTACTGTCCCACAAAATATGGTAGGTAAGTAGTCCGTAGGGGAATCGAACCCCTGTTCCAAGAATGAAAATCTTGTGTCCTAACCCCTAGACGAACGGACCGTTTTGTTTTTTGTGGTGCAAAAGTAGTGGTTTTTTTCTTACGACGCAAGTACCAAAAGATTTTTTTTGAAAAAATATCTTTTATTTACGCTTGTGCATGCAGCCACTCTTTTTTGGTCAGCAGTTCTTCTTCCGTTTCGCGGTAGTCTGGATCGTCCACACAGCAGTCTACGGGGCATACAGCTGCACATTGAGGTTCTTCATGAAAGCCCATACATTCCGTACATTTTCCAGAGACGATATAATAAAACTCATTGGAAACAGGTTCTTGCAGCGTTTTAGCATTGACTACTGTTCCTTCTTCCATTTCTACTTCTGTCAAATCGGTTCCGCCAGCCCAAGTCCATTCTACCCCTCCTTCATAAATAGCTGTATTGGGGCATTCGGGTTCACATGCACCACAATTGATGCATTCATCGGTGATCATTATAGCCATATTGTTTCTTTTTTGTAGATGTACATTGGATGGTTTGATTCCAGCCACAAAATTATATATAGAATTTCTGTTTTAAAAACAGAAATGTGTTCAATTTTGTTGCGACTTACTTGCAAAGGTAAACAAATCTATTTGTCAGATAGATATACTAGAGAAAAAAAACTAACTTTCCGTATGGACTCCATTCGAACACCCTATTTCCCCCTCCTATCTATAACCGAGCGTAAAGCTGCCTTTGTAGCCTTAGGCCACACATTAGCCACCTTACCCACAGATCTTTTCGCTACCTGGCAAGCCCAGGCTGAAGGCAAAAACGGCTGGTTTACACCTGCGTCTACAGAAGCGGCTATTTCTGGCATTTCTTTGATGCTTCAGGAAGACGAATTAAGTCAATGGCTGAGCCACTATACATTTATACCCCAGGAATCAAATATACCCCAGGAATCAAAAAAAATAGGTGTGGTGATGGCGGGCAACATTCCGGCTGTCGGCTTTCATGATTTTCTCTGTGTACTGCTCAGCGGGCATACACTGCTGGCCAAACTCAGCTCACAGGACACTGTTTTGATCAAACATATAGCCCACCTGCTGACGACCATAGAACCTGGCCTGGCTCCGCAAATTCATTTTGTAGAACGGCTAAACGATACAGATGCCACCATTGCCACTGGCAGCGACAACTCTGCCCGGTATTTTCACTATTATTTTGGCAAAAAGCCGCATATTATCCGGCAAAACCGTACCTCATGTGCCATCCTAAACGGCCAAGAAACCACTGAAGAACTACAAGCTTTGGGCAATGATCTATTTCAATATTATGGTTTGGGCTGCCGCAATGTGTCTAAATTGTATGTACCAGAAGGCTATGATTTTCGTATTTTGTTAGATGCCCTAGAACCGCTAGGCGTTGGACTCACCTATTACAAGTACGCCAACAATTATGACTACCATAAATCTATTCTTCTCATCAACCAGGTAGCTCACTACGACAATGGTTTTTTGCTGGTAACCCCAAGTGAAGCCTTGGCTTCCCCAATGTCTGTGCTCCACTACGAACCCTATACCTCTACAGACACCCTTACCCAAAAACTCACCTCACACGCAGATAAAATTCAGTGTATTGTGTCCCAAAATGGGTGGTATGCAGGTAGTATTTCTTTTGGCAAAACCCAAAGCCCACACGTATGGGACTATGCCGATGGCGTAGATACGATGCAGTTTTTGCTGGAACTGGCATAAACCGCCTGAAAAAGTACTTCAGCGATTACTTATGGGTGCAGAGGTGAATGGTTTGTGTGTACAAAACTAGGCGTATGTTTTTTCAACAGACCTATTCTACAGAAAAAATCAGAATTGACCTATAAATTGATCCTTAATTATTTATACACGCAAACACATTCAATGGTACAGATAAAGTCATTAAAGCATCGCCAGGTAAATACTAGCACAGATGAAGATATTAAAGGATTCATTAGTAATAGTCTGGTTTTATCCAGATGAACCTAATTTTTTTTCTGATACAGAGATAAGCTTTCATATAACTGTAAGTAGAGAGAGCTATACCCATTTTATTAATGAGCTAGATTCTTTGGAAGTTGGCGAATCATTAGGGGTAAGGTTAGAATCTTTACCTAAAGGTTCTCCATCTCATTTAGATGAGGCATCTGAAATTATTACAGATATAAGACCTTTAGTCTTTAGTAAGCTTATAGTCAAATGCCTATCTATAGACAAAAGCTGTATTTCTGTAGATAATAGTAAAAAAGAGATTGAATTTTGCTTTATAAAAAGTGATATAGAGTTGTTATCAAATCTAATAAAAAGATCTATAGAAGAGTATGGAAACTTGCATGGGAATTATATGAATACAGTGGTTTGTCAAGAAACTATTCTTAATTGTGAATTAGTAATTTGGGGATTTCATAATAATAGGCCTATATACTATTAGATAAGCTTGTAGACTTTCATAGTATTACCATCGCAGAAAGAAAGCCCAGACTTTCGCCTGAGCTTTTTTATAGTCAAGACAAGTGAGAGAATCCTATCAGATAAGTTAGCAATTTCATGGTACATTTCTTTGCCGCTATTGGTGCCTATCATTTTGAAGAGAATAAACCTAGACTCCATTTTGCACAAACCGAATTTGAAATTTGCCAACAATAGACCGTCGAACTTGCGTTAATGTTACATTTTTGCAGGTATTGCGAAAAGAGCGTTTCAGCATGGTTTTTAGCAACAATAGGGGTACAAAATGGGTATTATTTGGGCCGTGTTTCAAAATGTATGATGGAAAAACAAGCCTCCATACGCAGGACTGAGCTTTTCAGGCAGGCACCAGATAAGAAGCTGTTCTGTTTTGCTATCTTTGCCAACTGTTTTTCCATCAAACAGCGAATCAATTAGAGTAAGCGACTGATATTCAGGTGCAAAAATATCATACATTTTGAATCACAGCCAACGTATTTTATAAAATGCCTAACCTTACAGTACATTCATTTGAGGAACTAGAAGAGAGGCTAAAAAATTGGATCAATTTTTCAGGTGAAGGAGATTATGATTTTGTAAGTATGATGCTTTTACTTAAAGCTTGTATAACAAATCTAAGGACGCATTCTCTTTTAGCAGATTTTGAAAATCTGGAAGATTTTTTTTCTTCAGAAGAAATCCATTTCATGCAAACACTGATTGAAAAATGCAGCCATTCCTCAACAAATTCTGATAATCTGGGGTAGAAATTTCCTTTTCTTGTGATCAGACATACCAAAGGGCCAACATCAATCTGCGCAACCGTTGGTATGTCTGGTCAGTAATTTTCAGTTTTAAATAGGTTTACTCCCCTCCTGCCCCATGTGGACGATTAGTAACCTTGATGACAGAAACATTTTCAAAATGCGGCTTATCTTTCAAGTCTTTGGCTTTGGCCTGTACTTTCTCCAAAGTATCTTCCATAATATATACGTAGTGGATCTTAGTAACAGAATTATAACCAATCTTAGCCGTGAACGTAGGTCCATACGTACCATAACGCAACCGCAGCATTTCCTTTTGAGCCTCTTGTATATCTTCGTATGAATTGACTACCAGAAAATTACCTGAATTCATATCGCCTGAGGTATCTCCTTTCCTGATTATCAGGAAAGGTATCTTGTCTGGGGTCGCTGGCTCTTTCTCTTTCGGTGCAGTTGGATTAGCTTGACGAGCTTTGGCTTTCGCAACGGCATCTGTAAAAGTTCCGGCATCCTTGAGACGAGCACCTCCACGGACATTAAACTTCTTCTTCTTTTTCAGTTTTCCCCAATACGTGCCCATTTGTATCTCATGTGCAGGATTGGGATATCTATCCTGCTTAGAAGTAGCCACCTTGTAGGCATAGCTGACGCTTAGTTTTTTAGTTTTATACCCTACATAGGCTGCTGGGCCAAAATTTTGTCTCAAGGCTGCACCAAACCAGAATTTTTTATCATAGAACATTCGGGCATTGAGTTCGAGTCCGGGCGTGGCATCTGTAAAAGACCGATAAATCAACATCGGGCGTAGTACCCAGTTTCCTTGCAGTTCAAAATCATACAGCAGGTAAATCAATTGATTGGCCCAAGGCTTTGATTTTAGCACAGTTACCTTTTTGTTGTCATCAGTAGCAATGGAAGAAAAAGAGAGTAGTTTCGGCAAAGCCACACCAAACTGAAACTCTTTCAGCCGATAGTTGAATCCAACAGATACATCTGGCTGTATTTTTCCATTCAGGCGGTTGATAGCTGGGTCAGCCAGATTTAATCCGTCTGGATTGAGGCTATTAAAAAAGAATCCTCCTGACACACCCACTTGTAAGGTATGTGTTTTCTTTCCGAGAATCAGTTTGCGGGCAAATGTACCTGACAAGCCAGTAGTTTGCAGAATACTCCGACGAAACGTATAGATATTTCCACCAAAAGCTACTAGTTGGGGTTTGGTAAACGGAGCATCCACACTGATTGAGAAATGGCGGGGAGCATCTGTAAAGCCAGAAATAACCTGTTGATGATACGTTAGAAAACCCGTAAGTTCACCATTGCTGCCTGCCATGGCAGGATTGAGCTGATACAAATTATTCAGTGTCTGTATATAGTAACTGGGATTAGGACCCATCACTTGAGTCCACGCCGGCATACACCCCAGCATGATACATACTGTAGTCCATATTCCTCTGAGTCCTATATAGTTCACATGTCTCAATTTTTTACATAATAGCTGGTAATCATTTTCTTAACGATAGGCGAGCGTATTTCTCTCAACCTGTACTTCTAATCAACCTTTTATATATTTTCAACGTACCAACACCACACTTCCTTTAGTTACGATCTGGTTAGACTTATCTACGACCATGTAATAATAAGCTCCTTCGGGCATTGGCTTTCCATAGAGTGTTCCATCCCAAATAGTATCGTCTATAAACGGGGGCTTGGCATGTAACACCATGTATCCCTGTTGGTTCATGATTTTGACAGAGTATTGACTGCCAGATGTACTGATATTTGCCACTTTCCAGGTATCATCCACCCCATCCTCATTGGGCGAAAACGCTTTCATCAGTGTGATAGAAGGCAGTTCGTTGGTTCTGATGTACACCTTTACCGTACGACTAGCAGACCCACCTCTATCATCTGTAGCCGTGAGTTTGAACAGATACGTACCTGCTGGAGCATTTTGCAGGATTAGGTTACCTGTACCTGAATCGTAGTTCTGTAAGGTAGGCCCTTCCAATTGATTCCAGGTTATGGCTACCTCATCGGTACAATCATCCGAAAACGCACCTTTCACTTCCATATAACCCAGTGTATTGGTACCTGTTTCTAAAGTAGTATCCACTTCATTTCCAGTTAAAATACTAGGAGCTTTGTTTGGTGCATTAGACTTGACAATAAGTGTATACGGTCCACGTGTGATAGTGTCTTTTACTCCAAACCCTTGAATGGTATATTCATATATGCCTGGTCGTATCTGGGCTGTATCTGCTTTATCTCCAGAGATTTCTATTTTGATTCCTGCCACTAGATAATATATCCTGTGTTGAAGCACATATCCACAGTTTTTTTTTGTTGTATACTTAAATATCCATATATAATTATCTGTGATATCCACAGTCCCATTTTTCACATTTACGAAGGTATTCCCTCCTGTGGTTGGAGCTTGCTTTACTCCTGCCAAGGGAGCTACTACAACGTTTATAGACTGTGCATACGATGATACTGAAGCAATAACAATCGCTATCCATAAGCAAAGCCCTCCCCAGAAACGTCTGTTTTTTTGCCCTTTCATACTCATCGGTTTATCACAAAGCGTTTTTTATCCAGGTTATTTCCATCTCTGATCTCCACTATATAGATGCCTGTCCGTAAGCTAGATACCGATATTTCTATATCTGTTTGTCCACTTTGTAGTATATAGGCATTTTCCATCAACAGGGAACCTAATAAAGTCCGTACTCTAATCTGTATATTTCTATTTTTTGTATTCTCATCTACCAGTGATATAATAAGCTTGTCATCGGCAGGAACAGGATGTATTCGATAGTTTAATCTAACATGTACATCTTCGATCTTAGAATATTGATAGCTATTATCAGCATTGATTATTTTAAGTCTATAGTAAGAATTTCCTTCTATAGGATTCATGTCATAGTACAGATACGATTTTATTTCTTTTCCATTATTAAGAGGTGCAACTGTGCCTATGGTATTAAAATCATGGCCGTTAACGGATCGTTCGATTGAAAACTCTTTGAGGTCTTTTTCTTTGATCGTTTTCCAGTCAAGGCGAATAGATCCCCTTTCTGGAGTTGCTTTAAATTCCAGAAGGTTTACTGGCAAAGTCGTGATATCACAGGATGTATAGGAAGGTGCACCTGTAATGCGGCAATTAGCATCTTGTGTATTGGCATCACTTTCACTCGCAGAATAGACGCGTATTCTGGAGCCTTGTGGTATAATTCCGGATGGAAATTCAGCAGCAAAGCCAGGCGTAGGATAGGATGGTGTACCTGCCACAGTATCTACGTTAAACTCTGCCAAATCGGGATCATAGAATGCTTGTCCGCCTAAGACAATCTCTGGCCCAAAACCACGCAAACCAATTGGTCCAGTACAGTTTAATGTACATTTTTGAATCACCCAGCGATAGTAAGGTCTACGATAAGTTTTCCCTTTGGGTGTATATTGTATAACTTTGGTTGTACCAGGAGATGCCGTCTGACATACCCCATCTCCACTCATGTTTAAAGACGGGCCACAAGGCCGGAAGATAAAGTTATCCATTGCCAGGTCGTTTCCATTGCCCCCAGGTGCCCGATTGCGTACAGACACCACCAATGAATTCGTATTTTTGGTCACAAAAGTGAAACCTACCCGGTGCCATTTCTCATCATTGTTAACAGAAATGGGTGGTATATATATAGGCACACCATCTATTAGAAACTCAATTTCAGGATTCAGGCTAAAACACTCTAGCGTACCTGACACTGAAGCGGGTAGTTGCCAGTCTGCAGTTTGTGTAGCCCCACCAAGACCATCCGAATTGGCTTGATCTGTGCCTGAAAAACTAAATTGTCCACAACCAGGTTCTAAATCTGTATAACAACCACAATTAAAACTAGCACCAGCTCCAGAAGCTATATTATTAGTTACTGTTTTTACAGTACGTGTAAACAAATTAAGAATATCTGCATAAAACTCATATTGTGTACCCGGGCAAATACCTGAGACCGTCTGCTGAAAATACAAGCTGCGATCATAAGAGGCATTAATCACCATCATATTACCCAACTTTGTACCACTATTATCATAGGCATTAATCCAAACAGGCACGCCTGTTGGGGCATTGCTAAAAGGTGTACGGCTTTGTGTGCCTACATAATAGTTTCCATCATTGGGTTGGCCATTATTATCTATATTGTATGTAAAGCCAGGAGCTAAGGCATCGTACCGAGTTACTCCTAGCAGAGCAGATCCTTTCTTGAAAATGACACGATCTTCTACATGATTGGTTCGGTCTTCTACGGTATTATCTACTTCAGGCGGATCATAGGTAGTATTATAATTACTAGAGGTTCCAAGTTGTTCATCTGTAGACGATGTTCCTTGATCTAAAAGCATGTTATTATTGGCATCCAAGCCATTGGGATCTCCTGCTGTGGCAGAAGATCCTAAATCACCGTTGGCATTCACGTTAAAACCTGCGGTTGCGTCTACTTGTCCATCTCCATCTAAGTCTGTTTCACAAAGATCTCTTACTAATGCAATCGTTTGTGATGCCAAAGCTGCCAAATCAAAGCTACGGGCAAATCGAATTTCATCTATGTCACTCCGACCAATAGAACTTCCTCCATTATAGGCTACCGAATGGAACGACAAATCACCTGGAATACTAAACGTAGCAGTAGGCGTAGCAGGCTCATCAATGATACCATCTGCCGTAAAATCGTCATAATTGGCACTATTGTCATTAATAGCAAAAAACTTCACTGTATTATTGCCTACATAATCAAAGGTAATGCTTACTACCAGTAAGGTAAATTTGCCTAATTTTACCGTAGAGCTATCTGCTGGATTTCCTAGGGCCAGCGGGCTGACATACGAGGTTCCACCTACTCGTATACCCCAACGCTTGGTAGCTCCTGTACCAAAACTGGCGGCATCTGTGGTGCCAAAGTATCCAATAGAGACTTTGGCGTTGTCTACTGTATAGGGGTTCGTGCTGCGGTTCAGGTTGATAAATGCATCTTCATTATTCGCAGCCGTTGCACTCAATCGCATCAGAAAACCCATCCAAATAGTACTTCCACTCGCTCCAATACAGGTATTAGAGGTATAGGTTTGGCCTGTGTATTTATTACTACCTACCGATCTTGGATTTTGACCAAGAGTAGGTAAAGGATCTGTAGCCTCTGTCACTTTGTGTACACATTGAGCAGTAGATCCCAATGTTCGGATGGTACTGGCTGGCAATGTTCGAGCAAATCTGTCTCTGGGATTAATTCCACCTCTATACCAATATTCATTGGTATAATTAGCATCTAAACCGCTGTTTTGATTGGCTTCATTAAAAATTTCATATTCATAAAAATCCCCTCCTGTGCTGGTTTGTAACCGCCGCCCTATTGTACCGCCGCCAGCAGCTGTCATTGTGGCATAAAATCCACAATTTACCAAACTAAATTTTTCACCTCCTGCTACAGGACTGGTGATAATATTTTGCACGGGTGTTGTACTAAGTCTGTACGGGGTACCAGCTCCATTAGAAGCAATCCAATCTCCGGCCCATCCTAATGAATGAAACGAGTTAGTATTAGACTTTGCCGTATTAATATTATGCAGAGACAATCCAGTAGTGGTGGGTTGTGAAATAGATGTAGCACGAGCAGTTGTCTCATCAACTGGATTATTTATTGATGATGGATTTTGTCCTACACTTATCGGATCATTCACTCCTCCAAAATAATCAAAGCCCTCATAGGCATAGATGATTCTACGGGAGGTAGATTGAAAGACAGAGGTCTGAGCCTGCGTCTGCAACATGCCAGTAAAGCTTACGAAAAGGAGGCATGCGATATGGATTCGGGTAAAAAAATTTTTCATAGTTTTCATAGTAATCTGCCTTTTTACTCTGTGCTTCAGTACCAGTTACTAAATACTTGTAAGTGTAGTATTTTAGCAAAGTAAAGTTCGGAATCTTTCTGTTGGTATACTACCTGTTATCAGAAGATAGGGTACAGTGTAATATTTATCGTTTTTTTATGTATGTTCATCGAAGCAAATAAGGGTTTTGTCGTACATATATACATATTTTATCAAATAAGGCTAGTACAACTATTCAGTATCACATATGCTAGCATATAATTTTTACCAAAAAAACATATGCACTGTTTATTTTTACCTTTATTTATTGTGTAACCTTTCACGTATTTACTGCCTCAATAATTGAACAATATAAATATTATTCTAAAAAATAATCATTTAGGCCTATTTCAGTGGCAATTCTTTAAGGAGAGGGTCTGTTTTAAACAATCAGCAATCTATCTTTTATTTTAAACGAAAAGTCCTGTAAAAGGTTAGGCTTTTACAGGACTTTATCGACTAATGATAGCTATTGTTCGACTATTACCGCCAGATCTGCACCCAACCTCTGTACGTCTTCTCTCCTGCAATATCTATCGTGTAGAAATAAACACCATCTGGATAACCCGCACCATTCCACTCATTCTTGTAATCACGGGTTTCGAAGATTACTTTGCCCCAACGATCCGCTATTTTTACAAATGTACCAGAAGGTAGTTTTGTAATAAAGAACGTGTCATTGACACCATCTCCATTGGGTGTGAACAAGTTCGGAACAACGAATTTCAGTTCAGCAATCTCTGTATTGATTGCTTGGAGACAACCGTTTGCATCCCGTACATATACTGTTAGCAAGCCTACAGGTAGTCCTTTTACTAATGTATCAACTGGAATAGACTTGTCTTTGATTTCAGTCCAGTTCTGTCCATCTACACTGACTTCATAAGGAGGTTGTCCACCTGTAATGTCAGAGATAAACACTTCGCCAGTAGGTTCCTCTGCCACAGATGGTGTGGTGCGGACTTTATAGCCAATTCTATTTCCGACAAAGAAGTTAAAGGCAAGCGTTCCACAACCTAACGCATCTGTAACGGTGAGTGTATACTGACCATCTTTCAGATTGGCAAATTTGAAGTTGTTCTGGAACAGTTCGCCTGTCTGAATAGTTTCTCTACCCTCCAGTTTGATCCGGTATGGAGCGACACCGCCTTTTAGGCTGTCTACAATTACTGTGTTACAATCCTGACGACGGAGCTTGTACCCTACAGAATCTGGTCCTGAGACAATAAATGTACGGATATTCGGACATTGATCTTGCAGATTTTCACGAACAAACATTTTGTATTGTTTGGCGTACAGATTTGCAAAAGTTGGTGTTGTAAAGTAATTCACACTATCAATTGAATAATAGTAGGTTTTGCCAGGAATCGGGTTGGCAATAACTGCTGTAGCCGATCCGTTGTTGGCACCACAACTGGCCGAACTAGTGGTTACAGTGAACGGAATGGAACCTGCATTCACAAATATCTGCTCTGAAGCTGTTCGGCAACCAGAACCATATTCAATCACAATGTTGTATATCCCTGCATCCAAGTTTTCGAAGGTGGTACTATCCGTCGTAATGTCTCGGAAAGTATTACCTCCATTGATGCTGACACCATACAATACAGGCGAACCTGTTTCAACCCCACCTGTAATTTTATAAATGGTCAGGCTTCCTTTGTCTGTACCAGAACATCCAATATTGATTACCTTGGTTTCATAGGCAACTTTCGTAGATCCACGAATGATAAACGGCTTGGAACTAGAACAGGTAGTTCGCGAGGCATCCTTTACATACATTACATAGTCTCCTGGTGCTCGATCACTAAAAATCGGTGACGACTGGAAGTCAACATTATTCAAACTATATCTGTATGGAGGTGTACCACCCAATGCATCTTTTACTTCTATAGTACCTGTTGGATCGTCACAGGTAGCAGTCTTTGTTTGTTCTACCCTGAAATCAATGGTTGAAGGCTCTGTGAGGGTATACTCAAATGGATATTCACAACCAGATTGGTCTTTGATGCGAATAGTATGCAAACCTGCAGACAAGGCCGTAAATACGCCCGAGCTTTGGTAAGTACCACCATTGTGACTATACTCGTATGGGGGATTTCCACCAGTAACGGTTCTCATGCGGATCTCTCCATTATTAGACCCCTGACAGGTTGGGTTAATCAATGTCGGAATTCCAGCAATCACTGCATTTGGAGACGACAACAACAATTCATAGACTCTCATACACCCTTTGCTATCCTTGATATAGACTTTGTATCTGCCACTACCCAGGTTACTAAATTGTGTGCCTTTTTGGTAATTGGACAGACTATCCAGGCTATATTCATATCCACCTGCTCCTCCTGAGACATTGGTGATCTGAATACTACCATCTTTAGACAGACAAACAGAAGGCTGTGTAGGTGTTACTGTGGCAGAGATCTGAGAAGGTTCAGTCACTTTCACTGGATAGGATGACAAACATCCACTTACCTTATCCCGCACATACAATATATAAGTATCTGCTTTCAGTCCTGCAAAAGATGCAGATATTTGATAAGAAATATTATCCAGCGAATACTCCACACTTCCAGATCCACCTGTTACATTAAAGAGGCGTATGACCCCATCTGCACTGCCGAAGCAAGAAGCAGCAGACACCATTTCAGCCTGGGCTGTGATGGCATTGAGTGACGCTAAAGTCACACTTAGATTAGCCTCACAACCTTTGGAATCAGCCACAACAATGTTGTATGAACCATTTCCTAGTCCACTGAATACACTACTACTCTGTGCGGCACCATTATTGATACGATACGTGAACGGAGCAACTCCGCTAGCCACAGCTATTTCAATTGTTCCGTCTTTTGCGGTACATGTAGTAGGCTGTGTAGCCGTTGGTGTCAGGGTCAGCTGGCAGCAGGCCTGACTAGTGATGGTTACTGGGAAGGTAGACACACACACACCGCTTTGTTCTTTAATATATACTGTATATGCTCCAGCAGTCAGTTTGGTAAATGTGGTTGTGCCAGAGAAGTTGGTTCCATCTATTGAGTAAACAAACACACCTGAACCACCTGCCACGTTGCTGACCAGAATGGTTCCATCAGCCTGACCACAGGTAGCAGGTTGCCCTTGTGCTACTGTTGCAGTAATGGCAGCTCCACCGATCACTTTAATCGGAGCCGAGAAGCGGCAGCCATTCGAGTCACGGATCGTAGCCTGATAGGTAGCTGGAACCAGGTCAGTAAAGACAGTGTCTGAGACAAACGTTGTTCCATCTACACTGAACTGGTACGGAGCCTGACCGCCAAATACATTGGTAAATGTAATAGTACCTTTGTCGCCGCAGGTTTTTGGCTGGTTAACGATAATAATACCAGCCACATTAAATTTGGCAGCCACCGTAACTGGGAAGGAAGCAAAACAGGTTATGTCGTTTTTATCCCGAACCAGAATGGTGTAGTTACCAATTCCTAGACTTGTAAACTGTGGATTGGTCTGATAGCTGACTCCGTTATTGATGCTATATTCGTAAGTTCCACTTCCACCAGAAATATTCACCAGAATGGCACTTCCATCACTAACACCATTACACAGTACAGGATTCGAGAATGCTTGTGCGGTAATAGTACAGGTAGGAGGTGTACACGTAAAGGCTGTGACTGTTGTGGATGTGGTAAACTCACAGTTTCTAGTCACATCTTTGACACGAATGCTGTAGCTGCCTGGTGTCAGAGCTGTAAAGACATTGTTGTTCAGACCTGCTGGGTTCGGATTGCCATTGATATAGTACTCAACTGTGCCTGTAGCTCCGCTGACAGTTACCGTGATCCGTCCATCATTTGCTTTACAAGCCGTTTCATTGGTAGTGGCCAAGGTAGCAGTGATGCCGCCCGGAGCTGTCAATGTTCTGGCTTGAGACGTTTGACAACCTGCTGCATCACGTACAAAGACGGTATAACTTCCAGCTGCCAGTCCAGTAAAGGTTCCAGTCGTGTTAGTAAAGGTTACTCCATCCAGGCTGTAGCTGAATGGTGCCGTGCCGCCTGTGACACTTGCAGTTAATGAACCGTCATTTACTGTACAAGAAGTTGGATTGGTTTCGGTGACACTTACTGAGATAGTTGGTGTTGCCAAAGTAATGGTTGGAATCGTGAAGGTACAGCTTGCCGCATCCCGAACCACAATGTTGTAGTTTCCTGCAACCAGACTTGTAAAGGTGCCTGTGCCTGCAAATGCCCCACCATTGACTGAGTACATAAATGGAGCTGTTCCACCACTGACAGTGACAGTAATTGAACCACCGTTGGGTGTACTACACGTTGGTTGGGTAGATGTAGCTGAAGCTGTCAGGGTACACGTCGGACATGTAAAGGCTGTAATTCCAGCAGTAGTGGTGAAGCTACAGTTATTGGCATCGGTTATACGGATAGTATAAGATCCAGGAGCCAAACCTGTAAACACATTTCCACCAGCATTCAGTGTTCCATTCAGGAAGAAATTGAATGGTGCCACTCCTCCAGTTACTGTTACGGTCACTTTACCATCTTTGGCGTTACAAGCTGTTTCATCGTTGGAAACCAATGTAGCTGTAAAGCTACCTGGTGCCGATAATATCACAGATTCATTATAAGTACATGCTTTGGCATCTCTCACCACAACCACATAATTTCCTGCAGCCAATCCGATAAAGGAATTTGATGCTTGGAAGGTAGAGCCATCTAACGAATATTCATAGGGAGCAGTACCACCTATTGGGTTTGTGATGATAATTGAACCGTCTGTGGTTATACAGTTAGTTACATTGGTACTGGTAACAGTAGCACTAACAGCACATGGTATACAGTTGGTGGTTACTGTTGCAGAACCTATAAAGGAACAACCATTGGCAGCTACGATGCGTATAGTATAGCTTCCAGAAGTCAGACTTGCAAAAGATGCATTATTGAGACCCGCTGGGTTTGGATTTCCGTTGATAAAGTATTGGTATGGCCCAGCCGCTCCCGTGATACCACTGACGACAATGCTTCCGTCAGCAGTACTACAAGCTGTCTCAGCACTTGGTGTAAAGATTGCAGCAGAAATACCACCTGGAGCTGTCAATGTTCTGGCCTCAGATGTTTGACAACCTGCTGCATCACGTACAAAGACGATATAGCTTCCAGCTGCTAGTCCAGTAAAGGTTCCAGTTGTGTTAGTAAAGGTTACTCCATCCAGACTATAGTTGAATGGTGCTGTTCCGCCAGTGACACTTGCCGTTAATGAACCGTCATTTACTGTACAAGAAGTTGGGTTGGTTTCGGTGACACTTACTGAGATGGTTGGTGTTGCCAAAGTAATGGTTGGAATCGTGAAGGTACAGCTTGCTGCATCTCGAACCACAATGTTGTAGTTTCCTGCAACCAGACTTGTAAAGGTGCCTGTGCCTGAAGCAAATGCCCCACCATTCATAGAATACTCAAATGGAGCTGTTCCACCACTCATTGATAGAGTGATTGAACCACCATTAGGTGTAGTACACGTTGGCTGGGTAGATGTAGCCGAAGCCGTCAAGGTACAAGCTGGACATGTAAAGTCCGTAATTATTGCTGCTGTGGTAAACTCACAACTGCTGGTTACATCTTTGACAAGGATGCTGTAGCTGCCTGGTGTCAATGCTGTGATAATATTGCTATTCAGACCTGCTGGGTTCGGATTGCCATTGATATAGTACTCAACTGTGCCTGTAGCTCCGCTGACAGTTACCGTGATCCGTCCATCATTTGCTTTACAAGCTGTTTCATTAGTAGTAGCCAAGGTAGCAGTGATGCCGCCCGGAGCTGTCAATGTTCTGGCTTGAGACGTTTGACAACCTGCTGCATCACGTACAAAGACGGTATAACTTCCAGCTGCCAGTCCAGTAAAGGT
>JACCDR011684750.1_pt1 | contig 25016 bp, 32 predicted proteins | sample 7446431 | NCBI WGS metagenome assembly JACCDR01 (sample SAMN15323443, study PRJNA562643) | freshwater metagenome | isolation source: river surface water | place: USA:Blue River Watershed | collected 2017-08-17 | reverse complement strand
GGCTGATTACGAGTCGCTAGCCGGAGCGTGCCGGGTTATGGGCGTCACGGCCGCCCTCGTCCGCCGCGGCTTCGTCGCCTCCGTCCGCGGCCCCCTCGCCGCGTTCTGGGGGGAGCGGGAGTGCGAGTGTACGTCGGAAGTGCCGCTGGCGGCGGGGATGACTTTCCAGCCGACAAGCCCGATGGCCGGTTGCCCCGATTGCGACGGCACCGGCCGCGTGTCCGGCCCCGCCCCGGCGTTCCGGGGGTTGTGCCGGCGGGAGCCGGTGACGGAGGTGGTGGTCAGCGACCGGGAGCCGTACAAGGGCGACTACGGCACGGAGGACACGGCGGAATACTGCTGGTACTACGAGGGCGGTCCGCCGGGGGCCGACGTTGTATCCGCCAACGTCCTGCCGAAACCGGTGTGTGACGCGGCGAAGGAGGCCGGCGGCCGAAAGGTGTGGTATCCCACCCGCGACGCCGCCGTGGCCGCCCTCTCGCAAGCCCTGATCCGCTCGGCCCGGAAGGAGTGACTTCTATGGACGACTATTGCGGGCCGTGCGACCTGGACTGCTGGGAGTTCTCGGCCGGGTTCAGCGGGACGGTGTACCGGCGGGAGCACGTCCAAAACGGGTGCCGCGGGCACTGGGTCACCGTCGCGGACGTGTACTCCATGGGGTGCCTAGTGGACACGTTCGTCGTGCGGGAGACGCGGGACTGCTGCGGGTAGGGGTCGGGCGGGTTCCTTAACTCCAACGGGGGCGACGAGATGCCTGTGTACGACGCGCCGAACGACCAGCGGTTCGTCGAGTGCGGGGCCGGGGACGTGGCCGTGTGCGTGACTGACGGGGGCGACGCGCTGGTGTTCTTCCAGGCCGGGGCGGGGGCCGTCGGGCGGCCGGTCGAAGACCAGCTGGGGCAGACGGTCGTGGAGCAGGCCGGGGCGGTGGTGCTGCTGTTCAACTCGGTCGAGGCTCTGGACGTCGTCGCCGGGCGGCTGACCGAGGTCAGGGCCGCGATGGTCGATGCCGGCAAGGGTAAGGTATAACTACGTTCTCGCGGAATAGGTATCGGGGGTACGCCGTGGCAAAAGGGATGAAGACAGTGGAGGTCGGCAAGGAAGCCCGCCAGGTCAAGGTGGCGGCGTTGTACTGCCGCGGGTACACCCAGCACGAGATCGGCGTCCAGCTGGGGTTGTCCCAGGCCCAGGTGAGCAAGGACTTGGGTGCGGTCCGGGCCGAATGGCTGGAGTCGCGGAAAGCGTCGTTCGACGAGCGGACCGCGGTCGAGTTGGCGAAGATCGACCACATCGAAAAGGTGGCCTGGGAGGCGTGGGAGCGGTCCTGCAAGCCGAAGGAACTGTTGCTGTCCCGGACCGAGTCGGTGCCCCAACTTCCCCCCAGGGAGGACGGGTTGGGGCCGAAGCGGGAGAAGGTGAAGGGCCGGGTGGTCGGCGAACCGACGCCCGTCGTCGTGCTGAAGACGGTGGAGGAAAAGAAACTAACCGGGCAGGTCGGGGACGACCGGTTCCTGGGCCGCGTCAGCTGGTGTATCGAAACGCGGTGCAAGCTGCTCGGGCTGTTGAAGGAACCCGAGAAGAACACCAACGTGAACGTCAACGTCCTGAGCGGCGAGTTCTGGGCGGACCTGGGCGGGCAGGAGTCCACCGCCGACGTTATCGACCGCGCCGTGGAGACCGCCGCGCTGCCCCCGCCGAACCCTTCCCCCCAGGAGCCACAATGACCGTCGAAGACAAGGACACGCTCCGGGCCGTGCTCTCCGAAGAATTGGACAAGCGGTTCCCGCCGCCGTTGTCGCTACACACGTTCTCCGGGTACGAATTGATTGTGTTGACCCCGGCCGTCGGGGCGACGTTCGCGGACCTGCTGGCCGAGGCGGCGGCGGCCGCGAGCTTGCGGAAGTGCGAAGTCAGATTCTCCACGGCTAACAAGTGGTACAAGGTGCTCCCGGGGTGGACCCGCGCCGACGTGATTCACGACGCGGAGGACTGACATGGACTGCTGGACGCTGCTGCTGTACGCCGGGGCCGGGTTCGTCGCCGGGCGGGCGGTCAAGGGGATGGCCGAAGTCGGGTTCTGGGGGTCGGTCGTCAGAGCCGTCGCGTTGATCTGTCTGACGTCCCTGGCGTTGTCGTTCTACGTCCTGTTCGACACGGCGTTCTCTGTCGGGAAGGAGTAGCCGATGCCGACCGACACCGTGGCGAAGCCCCACAGCCTGCTGTACGTCCGCGACCCCCTCGTTCTCGCCCGGCTCCTCTGGCCGGACGTCAAGTTCTACCGCCAGCAGGAACAGGTGATTCGGAGCGTCTGGGAGAACGACGAGACGCTGGTCCCGGCCGGGAACATGCTGGGGAAGGACTTCGTGGCCGGGTTCGTCGCCCTGGCGTTCTTCCTCACGCGGACGCCGTGCCGGGTCGTGACGACGTCGGCGGACCACTCGCAGCTGGAGGCGGTGCTCTGGGGGGAGATCCGGCGGTTCGTCCAGACGTCCCGGTTCCCGCTGGACGCCGCGAAGGGCGGGCCACTGGTCATCAACCACCTCCATATCCGCCGGGTATGGACGAACGGCCCGAACAAGGGCGAGTTGGACCCCTTGTCGTACATGGTGGGCCGGGTCGCCGCGAAGGGCGAGGGGATGCTCGGGCACCACGTCGCGGAGACGGGTGACGGCGTCCCGCGGACCCTGTTCGTCGCGGACGAGGCGTCGGGGGTGGACGACCTGAGCTGGGACCGGGCCGAAACGTGGGCGAAACGCAAGCTCGCAATCGGGAACCCCTACCCGTGCAACAACTTCTTCCGCCGCGGCGTCAAGGGCGGGACGCGGCAAGACGGCAGCGTGGACCCGGGCGGGGACGTCCCGCGGCCTTCCTCCCAGGGGAACTACCGAAAGGTCATCCGGATCCGGGGGGACGACAGCCCGAACGTCCGGGCCGCGACGCTGATGAAATCGAGGGGGATTGAGCCGGACGGCCGGACGGTTTTGCCGGGCGTGCTCCCCTGGAACGAGTACGAGAAGCGTCGGAGCCAGTGGGACAAGATCCGCCAGTGCATCTCCCTGGACGCGGAGTTCTACGACGGTGCGGAATCGCTGATGTTCCCGCCGGAGTGGCTGAACCGGGCCGAAGACCCGGACATGGTCGAGCGGTGCCGGAACGCCCCGACGGAGGCCATCGGCATCGACCCGGCCGAGGGCGGGGACAAGACGGCACTGGCCGCGGTCAACCGGTACGGGGTGAAGGAGTTGAAGTCGCTCCGAACCCCGAACACGGACATGATCCCGGGGCTGGTCCTGGCGTTCATGCGGAAGCACGGGCTGGAGACGACGCCGGAGCGGGTGTGCTTCGACCGGGGCGGCGGCGGGAAGCAGCACGCGGACCGGCTCCGGGGGATGGGGTACGCGGTCCGCACGGTCGGGTTCGGGGAGTCGGTCGCGTTGGAGCCGAAGCGCGGCATGACGCTGACCGAAGAACGCCGCGGGGTCCGTGAAACGCGGTACGAGTACAAGAACCGCCGTGCCCAGATGTACGGTATCCTGCGTGAGAAGTTGGACCCGGGGGCGGAATCGGACGACGCCCAACCGCTGGACGCCGACGGGTTCCCGTTCCGCATCTCCCCCAGGAGCGGGTTCGCCGTCCCGCGGGAGTACTCGGAACTCCGTCGGCAGCTGGCCCCGATCCCGCTGACCTACGACGGGGAAGGGCGGTTGTACCTGTTGCCGAAGTCGAAGAAGACGCCAGACAGTACGGAAAAGACGCTCACGGACCTGATCGGATGCTCGCCGGACGACGCCGACGCGGTGGTGCTGGCGTTGTTCGCAATGACCGACCGCCCTCAGCGGCCCCGCGCCGGGGTGCTCTGACCCGTATAGTAGGGGGCTAGGATGGCGAACGGGAAGCCGGGCCGCCGCCCGGGGACGAACTACGACAGGGCACTGGGTCTGGGCGAGGTCCACGTCGGGGCCGAGTACGACGCCGCCGAGATGGAGTTCATCCGGGCCGTGGACGAGTTCAAGCGGCGGCGGGGCGTCCGGTTCCCGTCGAACACCCAGCTGCTGCGGGTGCTCCTGTCGTTGGGCTACCGGAAGTGCGACTGTAATCCGACCGAGGCCGCCGGGGACACCGAAAGGACGCCGCCGTGACGACGAGCGACAACGGGAAGCCGCCCGGGTACCACGAAGCGGTCCAGGCGGTCCTGAACCGGCTGACCGGCACGTTCAACGCCGCGTCGCTGCGGTCCGACTTCCTGAAGCGGATGTTGGACCCGCGGCGGAACGTGTACGAGGAGGCCGGCTACCCGACGTCCAACCCGGTCGCGGAGTTCTACCAGGACCTGTGGGAGCGGGAAGCCGTCGCCGCCCGGGTCGTGGAGTTGTACGCGAAGGAGTCGTGGAAGCTCCGGCCGACGGTGTACGAGTCGGAGGACGGCGACGAGGCGACCGAGTTCGAGGCCGCGTTCGACGCCCTGGAGAACGGGCTGCGGGGCGAGAAGTCGTGGGTTAAGGGCAACGAGAACTCGCTGCTCTGGTCCCACGTCCAGCAGGCGGACGTGTTGAGCGGGATCGGGCACTACGGGGTTCTTCTGCTCGGGCTGAACGACGGGAAGCCGCTGGACAAGCCGGCCGAACGCCGCGCCTACTCCCCCGGGAAGGGCGGGCCGAAGCTCCGGTACCTGCAGGCGTTCCCGGAAGCCCTGGCCCCGATCTCGTCCACCGACGACGACCGCACCAGCCCGCGGTACGGGAAGCCGCTGACGTACACGCTCACGTTCAACGACCCGCGGGACGGGCAGACCGCCGCCGGGCCGACGACCGCGACCCAACAGGTCCACTGGACCCGCGTCGTCCACCTGGCCGACGTCCACCACACGGCCGCGTCGTCGAACGTATACGCCGTCCCCCGGATGCGGCCGGTCCTGAACCACCTGCTCGGGTTGCAGAAGATCGACTGCGCCGACCCGGAGGGGTACTGGAAGTCCGCGTTCCAGCTGCTGTTCTACGAGACCCACCCCCAGCTCGGCGGCGACGTTCAAGTCAACAAGCAGGAAATGCGGGACCTGTTCGAGCAACTGATGAACGGGCTACAGCGGTACGGGATGTTCATGGGCGGGACGTTGAAGAGCATCGCCCCGGCCGTGGCCGACCCGACCCCGCACTCCAACAACCTGGTCGAGAAGATCTGTGTCAAGCTCGGGTGCCCGGTCCCCGTGTTCAAGGGGTACGAGATCGGGGAGCAGGCGTCGGAGAACAACTCCACCGACTGGGCAGAGCGGGTCCACGAGCGCCGCACCGGCTACCTCTCCCCCAGGGCGATCGCGCCGCTGACCGACCGGCTCATCTGGCTGGGCGTCCTGCCCGAACCCGCTGACGGCTACCGGGTGGACTGGCCCGCCGTCAACGAGATGCGGCCGACCGAGAAGGCCGCCGTGGCGTACCAGACGATGCAGACGCTGGCCCTGTACGTGTCCGGGAACGTCGCGTCCGTCTTCCCCGAGCACGAGATGCTGACCCAGATCCTCGGGAAGACGGACGAGGAAGCCACGGCCATCCTGGACGCCGCGACGGACCGCGCCGACGACCCGCCCGCGTTCGTGCCGGAGCCGCCGCCCGAACCCGAGCCGCCGCAACCCGGGCAAGGTAAGGGACCGCCCGGATCGCCGACGAATCCGGGCCAACAACCGCCTCCGACCGAGAACCGCAAGGGCAACGGAGGCAACAACCCGAAGGGGTGCAACCAGCACACCGGCCCCGGGTGCGGCGTGCCGGGCGTCGCTGCGAAGAAGGCCGGCCCCAAGACAACCGCCGCCGCCTACGCCGGGGCGTCGAAACTGACCCTGAAGCGGGAGAACGTGTACGCCGACGAGACGGAGACGTCGCAATCCCGGAAGTTGATGCAACGGAAGGTCAAAGCCGCGCCGGTCCCGTCCGCCGACGAAGTCGCCAAGGCGCGGGCCGAACTGAAGCTGGCCGCGGAAGGGAAGATCCGGGCCGGCGGGGTCGCCCAACAGAACGCCGCGACCGTCCGGCGTCAACGGCTCGCGTTGTTCCTGGAGTTCGGGGGCGGCGACCGCGGGTACGTCGTCTGCCCGCACACCGGAATCAAGATGCACCACACCGACGACCCGGCCGAGAACCCGAACGGCTACCCCAAGTTCGAGCGCGGGAAGATCTTCACGAAGTGTCAGGGGGGCGGGTACAAGGACATCCGGAACCTGATCCCCGAATCGTTCGAGGCCAACCGGTCCCGGAACGACGAGCGGGTGCGGAAGGAGAACTCCGATGGCTGCTAACGGCGTCGAAGACGGCACGCTGGTCCGGGCGAAGCGGCTCGGCTGGGACGAGGTCCTGACCCCGGTGCAGGAGTTCGACCTGGAGCCGTTCGACCCGTCCCGCGGGACCGACCTGGAGGGCGTGTTGTGGACGGCCGAAGGCGTCCTCCCGTCCGGCCGGCCGGTCACGTCCGTCACGGTGGGCGGACAAGAGGCGGACCCGAAGACGGTGGAGCCGTTGACCGACGCCGAAGTCACCAACTTCGACTACCGGCAGGCGCGGGACACGGTCGGCCGGTTCACCCGCGGGGCCGGGGCGTCGGTCGGCCGGGGCGTCAAGAGGGCTAAGGCGCTCGGGGCGTATCTGGACGGGAAGGGCGAGGAGCGGGGCGGTAAGGCGTACCGGGCCGGGAAGAAGATCGCCCACGCGGTCGAGCAAGGCATGATGGTCCTGATGAAGCAGACGCAGAAGGTCGCCGCCCAGGCCGCGAAGGAACGGGGGTTGCCCGACACGCACGTCGAGCGGGTCGCCCGGGTCACCGCCGCCGTGGACTTCGCCACCAGCTTCGCGCTGAGCAAGGGGGCGACGCTGGCGACCGGCGGGAACCCCGTCGCCGGGTTCGCGGCCGGTATGCTCCCGTCGGCGTCGGTCGCGTACCTGGCGTACAGTACGGCCCGGAACCCGAAGGCGACGCTGCGGGCGGCCCGGAAGCTGGTCCGCGGCGAACTGAACACCGCGACCCGCAACGAGAACTGGGCCGACGAAATGGTGACGAACGCTCACGAGGACGAACTGCTGACGTTCTTCGCCGAGGCCGCCGACCCGGACTGGGCCGAAGCAGTGCTCGCCGCGTGCCTGGAATCTCAACCCGCCGACGTGAAGGGCGCGTTGGCCGAAGCCCGCCGCGTGCTCGAAGCGAACCCGGTCGGTCCCGCCTACGACGAACCGGAGGCCGCCCAGTGAAGAACCGGACCAAGCGTAAGCCGCCCGCCCTTCCCCCCAGGAAGTCCCGGCCGCTCAAGGCCGACCCGACCCGGACCGGGCCGTTGGTCCGCCGGGTTCTCGCGGCCGCCGGGGCGAAGTTCGACGCCCTGAAGGCGGCCGTGCTGGAGAAGGTCCGCGCCGAGGACGCGCTGGGGGTCGGGAAGCGGCCGAACCCGTTCGCAACCGTCACGACCAACACCCAATGGGCCTTCAACGAGGACGACGAGAAGGTCCGGGCGTTCAAGGTCTGGCTCGAATCACAACTGGCCCAGACGATTGCGGCCAACGACGCCGACGACCTCTGGCGGAAGTTCGTGGAGGACGGGTTCCGGCAGGGCGCGGGCCGGGCGTTCGACGACGCGAACCGGGCCGGGGCCGTCCCCGCCGAGCGGCTGAACTTCTACAACGGGACGCGGGACGAGTTCCTTCGGTCGTCGTTCGGCCGACCGGAGTCGGTGACGAAGGTGAAACTGCTGGCGGCCCGGACCCTGGACGAGATGAAGGGGGTCACGGCCGAAGCGGCGACGCGAATGGTCCGGACGCTGGCCGAAGGGCTGGTGCGCGGGCAGGGGCCGTACCAAATCGCCCGGACCCTCGCCGCCGACGTGAACCTGTCCCGGACCCGGGCCGAACTCGTCGCCCGGACAGAGATCGTCCGCGCCCACGCGGAGGGCCAGCTGGCCGCGTTCGAGCAGCTAGGCGTCACGAAGCTGGGCGTCCAGGTCGAGTGGAGCACGGCGGGCGACGGCCGCGTCTGCAAGAAGTGCCGCCCGCTGAACGGGAAGGTAATGACTATCGACCAGGCCCGGGGGAAGATCCCGTACCACCCGCGGTGCCGGTGCGCGTGGGTTCCCGCGGGGGTCGGTGAGTCCCGCGTGACGAACGCGAACCCCAAAGGTTGCAACCAACATACGGGGCCGAACTGCGCGGCCGGGACCGGTGCGGACCCTAACAAGAACCCGGTCCAGCAAGCCGAGACGCCGTACAAGAACGTCCCATACGCCAGAAGCCAGATCGAGGACGCGCTGCGGGGGGCGACCCTGATCGACCGCGGCTGGGCCGACAAGTTCGAGGACGTGTTCGGGAAAGACGCCGACTGGCCGGTCGTGTCGCTGCCGCCGGCCAAGCTCAGGCGCAGCCAGGACTGGTTGGTGCCCGAGAAGTCGGCCGACGTCTCCGGCCCGCTGGACCCGAAACGGCCGATCCTGGTCGTCCGGCACGGCGGGCTGTACCACGTCGAGGACGGCAACCACCGGGCCGCCCACGCGATCAGGACCGGCCAGACGGTCCCGGCCCGGGTCGTGGAGTTCGACGCGGCCGGAAAGCTGGTCCCGGTGGCCGACGCGGTGGAGAACGCCGTCCGGACCCGCCCTCGACCTTCCCCCCAGGAACCGCCCGCCGTGCCGACTTCGCCAGACGAGGTGCTGACTCGCCGGGGCGGTCCGGGCCGGGTCGTGTTCGGGGCCGAGCTGTACGAGTTCAGCGGGTTCGTGGCCAACCTGACACACGCCGACGAGTGGTACTCGGCCCTGGCGGACGTGCTGCTGGGCGTCTTCGGGCCGGACGTCGTGGACCTGCTGGACCCCGCGGGTCTGACGGAGAACTACGACCCTCGCCAGCCCCGCGACAGGAACGGCCGCTGGGGGAAGACGGCCGGGACGGGCTGGGCCGAGGACAAGCGCGGGTACTTCGAGTTCGTCAGCCGGACCGTGGGCGACATGCGGCTGGCCGGTTCTTTCGGCGGCCGGTCGAACGCCAACCGACTCGTCAACCAACTGTCACAGTTGTCAGTCGCCGAACTCAAGCAGTTGGCGGCGACGCACAAACTGAAGGCAGGCACCGGGCGGAAGGCGGAACTGGTAGAACGTCTCAAGGCGGGGTTGACTCTGCCGGTCGCCGGGGGCCGTCCGAAGCCGGAACCGAAGCAACCGGACCACGTTCCCGGGACGCGGTTCATGCCGGGCAGGCCCATCGGGGAGCGGCTGGCGGCGTACAAGGGGGCCGACGCGGTGCTGAAGGCGGTCACCAACGCGGTCGGCAAGTCGGAAACAGCCCAAAAGGCCGCCGACGATGTCTGGAAGAAGATCAAGGCCCACGACCTGAAGATGATTCAGGTGGTCAACGACGTCCGGATGTCGGAGTCGGAGAAGGACGCGGCGTTGTCCAAGTTGCGTAAGACGTCCAACTCGTTACACGTCGAACACCAGAACCTGCAAGGGCCGGCCCAGTCCGCCAGGATCGACACGGAGCGGATACTGAACGACATGCTGCGGGTGCCGGAGTCCGAACGCGCCCGCTGGACTGACGCGGAGCCTTCCAATCCGATCCCGGCCAACCACCCGGTGTCGGGGCGGGCCAAGACGGCGGCCAACTGGATGAAAGAGAAGGTGGCCGCCGGCGAAGAAAGCCTGAACCTCTCGATAGCCACCAACGCCCACGAGGACTTCGTCGACGGCCGCGCCCACGCCTACCCCCGGTACGTGGCCCTCGCCGCGTCCAACACCGTCGGCGTCGGGGTCCACGAGTACGCCCACTGTCTGGAGTTCCAGATCAGAGACGGGGTCGAGCGGTCCAAAGAGTTCTTGGACCACCGGTGCGGGGCCGAGCCGTTCACGAACCTCAGCGACAAGTTCGGCGGGTTCGACTCCCACGAGAAGGGCCGCAAGGACGACTTCGACAAGGCGTTCCCGGGGGCCGGCGCGTACTACGTCGGCAAACACTACGCCCACGCCACCGAGGTTCTGTCGATGGGCGTCCAGAAACTGTACGAAGACCCGGGCAAGTTCGCCACCGCCGACCCGGAATACTTCAAGTTCGTGGTGGGGATGCTCAACGGAGACTTGCGATGACGCCGACCGTGATGGCCGAGATCCGCACCGGACTGTTCTCGGCCCGCCTGGAGTTCTCCGACGTCCGCCGGTGGGCCGCCGACGATCCGGACGCCGAGCGAACCCTGAACGTCCTGTTCGACCCCAACGCGCCGGAGTACGCCGGGCCGGCCGCCGGAACCCCGGGGTACGCAGTCGCCAAAGCCGCCGCCGCGCACTACGGGGCGACGCTGACGTGGTCGGCTCCGACGCAACGGCCGCTTCGTCCGGACGGAGTTTACTGACCCCTCACCAGACCAACCCGAGGACCGGCAGTGGTACAGTTCACGCCCACCGAGCGGCAGATCATAGACGTCCTGAAGGACGGGCTGCCGCACCGAAAGGCCGAGTTGATGGCGTTGATGGACGAGTTGGCCGAGCCGACCGCGCTCCAGAACCACCTGTCCAGGATGCGAAAAAAGCTCGCGCCGAGGGGGTACGACATCGTGCTCCAGGTCACCCACCAACGGAACTTCTGCTACCGACTGGTAATTCGGGTGGCGTCGTTCGACGAGTGACGGGGGTAGCGCCCTCTTACCTTCCTCCCCAGGAAGTGTCGCGCCGCCCGTCCGGGCCGTAGGCTACGGACATGGAGACGCTGGCCGCGAACTACAGGGCATCCAAGGCACGTCGGGAGACGATGCACGGGCGCGAGTACGTCGTGGCCCCGCTGACGCTCATCGTCCCCGGCGTCCTGAACGGGTCCAACGGCCCGCTGTACTACCCGGCCGACGAGGTGTCCAAAGACCCGGCGGTATGGAACGGCGTCCCGCTCGTGGCGTACCATCCGGAGGCCGGCAAGAGCGGCCGCGACCCCGAAGTCTTCGGGCGGGACGGACTCGGGCACGTCTACCGGACCCGGTTCGTCAACGGGAAGCTCCGGGCTGAGGGCTGGTTCGACGTGGAGGCGGTCCGGAACCGGGACAAGACATTGCCGCCGGACGCCCGCATCCTCCCACGCCTGGAAGCCGGCAGGCCCATCGAACTCAGCACCGGGTTGTTCACGCGGAACGAGCCGGCCCCGGACGGGAGCACGTTCAACGGCCGGAGCTACGTCGCCGTGGCCCGGAACTACAAGCCCGACCACCTGGCCGTCCTGCCCGACCAAGCCGGGGCGTGTTCGCTGAAGGACGGGTGCGGCGTCCACAACGCCGGCCGGAAGCCCAATCCCGACTGCTGCGACGAGTGCAAGGCCGGCCGGCCGTGTTCCGGCGGCACCCCTTCGACGGAGAACGCCGTGAACAAGACCGAACTGGTGTCCTGGCTGACGACCAATTGCGCCTGCTGGAAGGGTGACGCCGACACCCTGAACAAGCTGGACGAGGCGAAGCTGAAGACGCTGAAGGCCGCCGCCGAGAAGGCCGCGGAAACCGAAGCCGTCGCCAACGCCGCCGCGGCCGGGTTCAAGACGCTGTTCGGCGACGACGTCCCGGCCCTCAACGCCATGCCTGCGTTCATCAAGAAGAAGATGGACGCCAAGAAGGGCAAGAAGGCCGAAGACGACGAAGACATGGAAGACGACGAGGAAACCGAGAACGGCAAGGACAAGACGAAAAAGACTTACAACGGGAGCGACAAGCAGATGACCGCGAAGCAATGGCTGGAAACGGCCCCGCCCGAAATCCAGGCCGCGGTCAAGAACGCCGCCCGGATCGAACGCCGCGAGCGGGCCGCCCTCGTGGACCGGATCGTGAAAAACTCGGCCGCGACGAAGGACGCCCAGGACGCGCTCCGGCCCGTCTACCAGGACATGCCGCTGGAGACGCTGGAGACGGTCGCCGCGAACCTGAAGCCGGTCAAGGCGGAGAACGCCCGCAAGCCGTTCCCGCCGCTGGACGACGAGGACGACGACTTCGGCGGGGCGGACTTCAGCGGGAACGGGTTCGTCGGCAACCGCCGGAAGGCCGCGGACGTGTCCGGCGAGGACGACGACTTCGGCCTTCCGGCCGACTACCTGGCCGACGAATACGCCTACAACGGCAAGGCGAAGGCGAAGTAACGCCGCCCAGTTCACCGACGGAACCAACCAGACAGTCCGGGCCGCAGCGCCCGCTTCCCACTCAGGAGACGACGATGGCGCGCGGCAACGGGATCATCGTGACGGCCGACCCGAAGGGTCAGTTCCAGGAGGGGTACGTCAAGACCGGCCAGACGTTCTACCCCGGCATGGTCGTCATCAAGGACGCCTCGGTGGACCTGACCGGCGGCGTCCACACGTACAAGATCTACGACAGCGGGACCGACGGGAAGATCCCGGCCGGGGCGTTCTGGGTCGTCACCGACCTGACCGGGGCGCTGGTCGGGAAGACGGCGACCGACAGCATTGCGGCCGGGGACCGGTTCACGGCGTACAGCCCCCGCGCCGGCGAGGAAATCAACCTGCTCCTGAAGGACGTGGCCGGCACCGGCGACGACCACACCAAGGGCGAGAAGCTGGTCGTGGACGACGCCTCCAGCAAGCTGATCGCGTTCACCGGCACGCCGGAGACGGTCGTGGCGCTCCTGCTCGAAACCGTCACCGACCCGGCCGCGGACACGCTGGCCTGGTGCGAGTGGACCGGGTACTAAGCCAATTTCAGGCGGCGGCCGTAGTGGGGCCGGCTTCCCCCGCGGCCGGACCCGAAGCGTACTAACGCCGGCCGCCGCCTTCTTCCCCGACCGACCTTCCGCCCGCCGAAAGCGGGCCGACCTTCAAGGGAGATCAGACAGTGTTCACCGACTACGTGATGAACGGGATCGGCCACGGCGTCGGTGAGGCGCTGGCCGGCGTCCAGTTCGACCCGAACCTGTTGCGGCCGTACATCGACGAGAACGGCCGGAAGGCGGTCAAGGTCCGGACCGGCCGGATGACGAAGAACGCGGCCGGGCAGCGCGTCCCCGAAACGCAGAAGGTGCTCGTCAAGGACCTGGTCCGCCGGACCGACATCGACGACACCGTCCTGAACGCCGCGTCGTTGCCGAAGGACGCCTGGATCAACATCGACCGGGCCGTGGTGAAGGCAACCCGCCAGCGGCTGAAGGCCTGGACCGACCTGTCGGCGTCCAGCTCCCTCGGCGGGTTCAACGGGATGGGCAAGCTGACCCACGAGTACGAGGCCATGTCGGACCCGGGCGAGGCCCAGGTGGACATGGACGGGTTGGCCGACGGGCGGACCGACAACCCGTTGTTCAAGCTCCGGTCGGTCCCGCTCCCGATCACGCACTCCGACTTCTTCTTCACGAAGCGGCGGCTGGCCGTGTCCCGGAACACCGGGACGCCGCTGGACACGACGATGGCCGAGGCGGCCGGCCGGCGCGTCGCGGAGATGATCGAGAAAACTCTGATCGGCGTGGAGACGGGCATCCAGTTCGGGCCGACCAGCTCGACGGACTCGCGGTACGACGGCACCAGCAAGGTGTACGGGTACACGAACACGCCGTACCGGATCACGAAGACGGACCTGACGACGCCGACCGGGTCCAACCCGGAGGCGGTCAAGCAGGACATAATCGAGATGCGGGAGTTGATGTACTCCTACGGGTTCTACGGCCCGTTCATGGTGTACCACACCCCGTCCTACGACGCCTTTCTGGACGACGACTACTTCCGGTCCGGCGGGACCAGCGCCGTCCGGACGCTGCGGGACCGGATCGGCGAGATCGACAACGTCGCCGGGGTCCGCCGCCTGGACTTCTGGACGACCGGCGGCACGTACCAGATGCTGATGGTCCAGATGACGTCCGACGTCGCCCAGGCCATCAACGCGATGGACGTGACGACCGTCCAGTGGGAGTCCCAGGGTGGGATGCGGGTCAACTTCAAGGTCATGGCCATCCAGGTGCCGCTGATCAAAGCCCCGTACAACGGCGTGACCGGGATCGTCCACGCGACGACCAGCTGACCACGACCGGCGGGGACGCCGGGACCGAGCCGGGGGCGGGGGTCGGGAACCGACTCTTTTTCCTCGGGGGGTCGGCCGCCCCCGCCCCTGTTTTCCTTCCAGACCCTTTCGCCCGAACCGCTCGCCCGAGGAGGCGACACCCGTGAAGTTCAAGATCCTGACCGGCGTCCACTCGTTCAAGAACCCGAAGGCCGGCGAACCGAACCAGCCGAAGTCGGTGAAGTACGAGGTAGGGGACGTGTTCGAGTCCGACATCGATCTGGTCCGCCGGTACGGCCCGGAACGGTTCGCCTACGTCGCCGACGTGCGGCCGGTGACCGCCCCGAAGCCGGTGACCCCGCTGGTCGAGCCGCCGGCCCCGAAGGTCGAACCGGGGACCGTGATCGTCGCGCCGCCGGAATCCGAGGCGACGGCCGCGGACGGCGAGCCGACCCTGGACGCCGCCTGGGGCGACCTGGAAAAGAAGACCAAGGACGAACTGCTGGAGATCGGCGAGGCCGAGGAAGTGGACCTGTCCCGGTGCAAGACCAAGCACGAGATGGTGGACCTGCTCCGGAAGAAGAAGTAACCGAGGACGCCGATGGCCCGGACCACCGCCCCCGACGTGACCGCCGCGCTCGGGGGGAACTACGACGGGACGACGACCCTGACCGGGTTCATCACCCGCGCGTCGTTGCTCGTGGACCGGGTCGCGGCGTGCGCGACGGCCAAGGGCGAAGCGATGACGGCCGCGGAACTGACCGAGATGGAGACGCTGCTGGCCGCGCACTACTACCAGGCGGCCGACGAGGGGTACACGTCCCGGAGCACGGCCGACGCCTCCGGGTCGTTCAAGGGCCAGTTCGGGAAGGGGCTGGAGGCGACGCGGTACGGGCAGGACGCGCTCAGCCTGGACTTCGCCGGGTGCCTCCGGGCCATCGCCGGGCCGGACGGGCGGAAGTCGGCCGGCGGGTTCTGGCTCGGCAAGCCGCCGTCGGAGCAGACCCCGTACACCCAGAGGAACTAACGTGACGACCAAGGTGATCAAGACGTTCGCGTACCACAAGCCCAGTGCCGGCGGTATTGACAAGATCGCGGCGCTGCGGGCGGCGTTTTCCGAACTGTACGAGAAAATCGAAGAACTGGCCCCGCAGAGCCGTGAACGAGCGGTCGCACTAACCAACCTGGAAACGGCCGGCATGTGGGCGGTCAAGGCCGTGGTGTGCAACGACCCCAAGTCGGAAGTCGCTGGGTAGCCCATGCCGCCACTCGAAACGATGGACCGACACCAGACGGCCGTGTTGTGGCCGGCCGCCGGAACCGACGAGTACGGCCAGCCGCTGACGTCTTCCCCCCAGGAAATCAGCGTGCGGTGGAACAAAAACCGGTCGGAAGGGGTCGACCGGGACGGGACGAAGATCACTCTGGACGCCACGGTCGTGACAGACGTCGAAGTGGCGTTCGGCTCCCTGCTCTGGTTGGGCGAGTTGGCCGACTGGGCGGGGACCGGGAGCGCCGCGGACCCGGACGACGACGTGATGGTGGTCAAGACGCGGAAGACGACGAAGGACCTGAAGGGTCGGAACACGCGGACGACGTTGGGGCTGGTCCGGTTCCGGAACTCCCTCCCCGGATGACCGGAGCGTACCAATGGCCGAGATCAAGGGGTTCGACAAGGTAGCGGCCGTCCTGAAGGCCAAGGCCGGGAAGGTCGGGCCGACCAAGGTCGTCGTCGCCGTCGGGTACACGACCAACTATGCCCTGTACGTCCACGAGGCGGTCGGGATGAAACTGAAGGGCGTCCCCCGGCCGAAGGGACGCGGGGCGTACTGGGACCCGCAGGGCAAAGCCGGGGCGAAGTTCCTGGAGGGGCCGGCCCGGGAGTTGAGCAGCGACCTGGCGAAGCAGATCGAGTCGATGATCGTCAGGGGCGTCAAACTGGAAGACGCCCTGTTAACCGCCGGACTGCGGCTCCAGCGTGAGAGTCAGCAGCGGGTGCCCGTTGACACCGGGACGCTGAAAAACAGCGCGTTCACCGTAAAGGAGTCGTGACGCCGTGCCCAACTCCTCTCCAGACGTTCCGTTGTCGGACCCGGACGACCGGCACCCGCAGCAGCCGCCGAGCGGGTTCTACCCGCAGCCCCACCAGTACGTCGGGGACGAACGGCGGCACCCGCCCGGCCAGGCGTCGGTGATGGTCAACACCGGCCCGGCGTCCCTGGGGCTGACGGGCGTGTGGGCGACCGTGACGAACGTGTCCGCCGCCGCCGTCATCGCGTTCCTGGTTATCACGATGTACCAGGACATCTCGTCCGAGATGCGGATGGCGCGGCAGCAGTTCCGCGAGGACATGGCGTCGCAACGGGAGGCGGACACGAAGCGGACCGAGAGCATGGTGGCCGAGATCCGGGCGTTGACGACCGAGTACCGGGCGTTGACCAGCGAGATCCGGGCCAGCCGGCTGAGTATGGAGCGGACGGAACAACGGATCATCGCCAGCCCGATGAATTCCAAACCGGAGTGACCGACGTGCCGAACGCTCCATTCCCGTCCCCGCCCAAGCTGTTCGACCCCGTCCTGATGGTCGTCGGGATCGTCGTCGGGGCCACGGTGTACATGACGGTCGCCGGGGTCTTAAACCTGATCCGGTTCGGGGGTGCCCCGTGAAGTGCTTTCCGGTACTGTTCGCCGCGGCCGCACTACTTGGCCCGGTTCAGGCAACGCGGGCGGAGCCGCCGCAACTCCCGCCGCCGGTGACCGCGAAGCCGGGCGAAGTCGTCCGGTTCTCCGTCCCGAGCCTGGACGGGCAGGACCTGGGGTTCGTCGCCGCGTGGGCGGACGTGAACGCGGCCCAGGTGGACGAACTGCGGCCGACGCCCGGCCAACGGCGGTTCCTGTTCGTCGGGACCAAAGCCGGCGTCTACCCGCTGGTGTTCTGGTCCAAGGGCGAGGCGGCCGGGGCGACGCTGTTCGTCACCGTGGCGGCGGGCGGGAAGCCGGACCCCAGGCCGGACCCGGACGTGATCGTCAACCCGGACAACGACCCGCCGAAGCCTCCCCCCCAGGAACCGAGCCGGCTGTTCGTTGTGGTCGTGGACGAGACGGAGGCGCTGTCCAAGGACCGGGGCCGGCTGTTGAACGACAAGGCGCTGGCGGCCCGGTTCGCGGAGAAGGGGCACACGCTCCGGAGCGTGGACAAGGACGTGGTCGGGCCGGACGGGAAACCCCCGGCCGACGTGTCCCGGTTCCTGTCCCGGGCGAACGGGAAGCCGTACCCGCAAGTGTTTCTGGTGGACGAGAAGGGCAAGACGCGGGTCCAAGCCGACCTGCCGGCCGACCCGGCGAAGCTGCTGGACCTCATCAAGCAAGCGGGGGGCTGACCGTGACCGAAGTCGTGTTGCCGGACGGGACCACCCGCCGCCTCGGGAACGTTGTGCCGACGGCCGCCCCCGGGCCGGGGTGGGGCACCTACGGGGCCGTGCCCGAAACGCCGCTGATCCCGCGGGCCGAGTGGGCGGACCGGATCAGGGACATCGGGGACGGGCCGGACTTCCCGTTCTTGCCCCCGGTTCACGACCAGAACGGGGTCGGGCAGTGCAACGCGGACGCGACGACGGCCGTGATGGAGTCGTTGCGGGCGAGCCAGGGGCTGCCGTACCAGCAACTCAGCGCGGCCGACCTGTACCACCGGATCAACGGCGGGTCGGACCGCGGGAGCCTGCTGGAAGACGCCATCCGCGAGGCGATGACCAACGGCGTCGGGCTGGCGGCGACGTCCGGCACGCTCTGGAAGACCGGCGTGTGGAAGGGGCCGGCCTCCTCCCAGGATCGCGGTCGGTTCCGCCTGCTCGAATGCTGGCTGTGCCCGACGTTCGACCACGTAATGTCGGCCGTCCTGTCCGGGTTCCGGATCAACTCCGGGATCATGTGGTACGCTAACTACACGCCGGACCAAAGCGGCTGGCTCCCGCGGCCGTCCGGGCGGGGCGGCGGGCACGCGATCTTCGGATACAAGCCGGCGGTCCGGACCGTCAACGGCCGCCCAGAGTTCGGCGTCTGGCACCAGAACTCGTGGGGCACCCGCTGGGGGGTCGGCGGTCGGTTCGTGATCCCGGAAGCCGCCTACGCCGGCCCCGTCGGGGGCTGGTGGGCCGGCCGGAGCGTCGTGGACGAGGGCGGGGTGGTCCCGCCGGAAACCGCGTAACGTAGTCTGTTCACCAACAACTTCAACCGAGGAAGACGACCATGGACCTGCTGAACAAGATCCTGGACCGGCTGGAGACGGCGAAGAAGTTCGCCACCGAGACGGCCCCGGATTTCATTGACGGCATCGCCTACGGGATGGAAAACGTGACCGAGGCGATGCGGGACGCCGAGAAGTTCCTCCGCGACCTGGCGAAGCCGAAGGCCGGCACGGACCAGGTGAGCTACCCGGCTGCCGTCGCCCGGCTCGAAGCGCTGGCCGCCGTGCCGGTCGCCGTCGTCGTCCCCGGGCCGCTGCCCGAACCGGAACCCGCCGGGCTGGGGCCGGTCGCGCAACTGCTCCTGCGCCGCCTGGTCGCCGAGATCGCCAAGCGACTGCTGGACAATCTCAACAAGTGACCCGCGGCCGGCCGAGACGCCGACACCCGAACGGAGGACGCACGTGGCCCTGATCTACCGCAGCATCAGTCTCCTGAACACGGGGGTCGTCGTCTCGGCCAAGCCGTCACGGCTGGTCGGGTACGCGTTGGAGAACCGGGCCGCCGCCGAACGGTTCGTCAAGCTGTACAACAAGGCGACGGCCGCGACGTCGGCCGACACGCCGGTGTTCACGATCACGCTGCCGGCGTACTCCGGCCGCGCCCACGTCCACCTGGACCCGGTGTACTTCTCGGCCGGGATCTCGGTCAGATGTACGACCGGGCTGGCCGACAACGACAACACGGCCCCGACCGCGAACGACGTCACCGGCCACCTGGAGTACGGCGAGTGAGCAACAACCTGCTCGGCATGACGCAACTCCAGTCCGCCGCCCCGCCCACGGCCGGGATGGGGTGGTGGTGGTCGTCCGACCACGGCCGGTACGACGACACGACCGGCGGGAGTTCCGTGGACGCGGACGCCGCCGCGCTGGCGTCGTGGGCCGACAAGATCAACGGGACGCGGGTCACCCAGTCCGTCAGTGCCAACCGGCCGACCTATGACGCCATCTGGAAAGACGTCGTCGGGGCGGTCGGGCAGGGCGTGAACACGTGGTTCGACGTGCCGTCGGACGTGCAGTTCAACCGACGGGCGTCCACCATCGTCGCGATCGTCCGTCCGAACAACCTGCGGCAGGGGGCCAACGGCAGCGCCACCTACGCGAACCGCATCCTGATGAACACGACGGCCGGGACGCCGTACAACGTCTACTACGACGGGTCCACGTCCGGCGTGCTCGGGCGGGTCACCGTGTTCGACGGGGCGGCCGCAAAGACGTTCACCGCGGCGACGCTGCGGTCCAGTCCGAATCTGGTCGTCATCCGCGGCAGCGCGTCGAGTTCGGCGTTGTCGCTGAACGGGACGGCCGGGACCGTCAGCGCCCCCGGGACCGGGACCGTCACCGTCAACGCCTTACTCGGCTCCCCGTCCGCGTTCGCCGCGTTCCAAGGGGCGCTGCGGGACTTCATCATCTACCCCTCCAGGAACCTGTCTGACGCCGAGGTGGCGAACCTGCTCCCGTGGGCGGCGACCCGCGGCGTCCCACTGGTCCCGGCCGGGCAAGAGGTATACGAAGGGGACAGCATCACACACGGGTTGGGCGCGAGCGTCAACCGCGGCTGGCCGAACCGTTTGGACCGGTCCCCGCTGCTCCGGCGGCGGATCACGGCCCAGAGCGGTATCAGCATGGTGACGCTGGCGTCCACCGCCGCCACCCGCGTTGACCCGCTGATTGTCTCAGGCGAAGCGAACAAGCTGTACATCTTCGCCGGGACGAATGACATCGCGTTGAACGGGGCGACGGCTGCGAACACGTACACGAGCCTGACCGGGTACACGACGGCCCGGCAGGCGGCCGGGTGGACGGTCGTCTGGATCACGCCGCTCCCGCGGGGGGCCAACGACTCCGCGACCCAGACGGCCATCAAGGACTACCGCGACTTGATGCTCGCCGGTGCCGCCGGGGCCGGGGTCGCGGTCGTGGACGCCTGGGGCATTTGGGGGCTGAACGGGAACAACTCGTCGTCGGACTTCTACGACGCGACGCACCCGAACGATTCCGGGTACGCCAAGATCGCCCTCCTGGTCGGGAGTACCTGATGCCGCTCCCGCTACTCCACTCCCCGGCCGACGTGGTCCGCCGCCGGATGATCCTGGACGGCGTCGCCGCCGCTCCGGCCGCGGTCCCGGTCACGGCGACGACCGGTTGGCCGGCGTACACGGACTCGATGCCGGACGTGCCCGACCGGGCGGTGTCCGTCCACGACGCCCAGGGCCGGGACGCCGGCCGAATCCAGCCGGACGGGAGCCGGGCCGAGTTCTTCGGCGTCATGGTCCGCGTCCGGGCCGAGTCGTTCCCGGCCGGCTGGGGCAAGGCGCGGGCCGTCGCCGAGTGGATGGATTCCGTGCTGTCCGCCGCCGTCACGGCCCCCGACGGGACCGCCTACGTGGTCCACTCGGTCAACCGGACCGGCGACGTCAACGCCCTAGGTCCCGGGCCTGACGGCCGCCGGTTCCTGTTCACCGTCAACGCGACGTGCGTGGTCCGCCGGGCCGTCGTCGGATAGCCGGTAGTAAAGTAGTACGTCCCGCCCCCGCAGAAGGAGAGACAGATGGCCGCGCCGACCCTGACCCCCCGCGTGACCCCGGCCGACCCGCACTTCAACGACGGGTACCAGTCGTTGTTCACGTTCTCAAGCGACCCCAACATCAGCGTCTGGGAGCGGACGCTGGGCCTGCCCGGCCAGGAAGGCGGGGACGCCATCGACCTGACGACGCAGCACAACGCCGACCTCCGGACGAAGGCCGCCCGCCAACTGAAGGAGCACACGGAGTACACCATCGTCTGCGGGTACGCGCCCGAGGCGTACACCCAGCTGGAGGCGATGGTCAACGTCGAGCAGTCCATCAGCCGCTACCTGCCGGCCGTAAACGGGGCGGCCGCCGACGCTATCGTCCACTACGGCTACCTCAAAACCACGGCGTACAGCGAGTTCACGGAGGGGGAGTTCCCGACCGTGACGCTGACCATCGTCCCGACCGACCGCGACCCGAGTACGGGCGGGGAACAAGGGCCGGTGTACCACGCCGGGGTCGGGACCGGGACGTAACCCGTCCTTCCCCGGCCGTTTTAGTCCTTAGTCAACCACCCGAGGAGCGTCGCAAATGTCCGCCGACAACAAGCTGGAGCCGATGGAGTTCGCCGACCTGGAGCCGGTTCTGGTGCCGGTCAAGATCGGCGGCCGGAAGTACGTCCTGAAGGAGCCGTCGGAGGCCGCGTCCGTCAAGTACCGGAACGCGCTGATGCGGGCGGCCAAGTTCGGGACGGACGGGAGCGTCACGGCCGCCGACGGGTTAGCCGACCTGGAACCGCTGCTGGTGTCGCTCTGCCTGTTCGAGCTGGACAAGGACAACTTCGAGAAGCCGGTGCCGCTCGAAACCGTCCTCGCGTGGCCGCCCCGGGTCGTCGGGCCGCTGTTCGAGCGGGCGAAGGCGTTGGGCGGGATCGGCGAGAAGGCGGGGGACGCCGGCCCAAAAGCGCCGCCCGAGCCTACGGTGACCACTTCGCCCTAGCGGCCCGGCTCGGGAAGTCGTTGAACGAGGTCATGGGCTGGCCTGGGCCGATGACGGCCCGGCAATTCGCGGCGTGGCGGGCGTGGCTGGACGCCGAGTGGGACACGCCGGACCGCCACGACTGGTACTTGATGCAACGCGCCGCGGAGACGGTGAACGGCCGGCTGAAGACGCCGAAGGCCAAGGCGGCGGACTTCAAGCTGCGGTTCAAGGCCGCCGGCCCCCCGCCGAGTCCGGAGGCGTTGGCGAAGTTGTCCCGCGCCCGCGCCATGGCGACGCTGAAGGGCCGCAAGGTGACCGTCGTTGACCACCGCAAGGGCAAGCAGCCGCCCGCGTCCCCGCCTTCTTCCCCCCAGGAGTGACCCGTGGCCGCCGAAACCGAGATCGAGCGGATGGTGGTGCGGCTCGTCGGAGACGCCGGCAGCTACACGAAGATGCTGAAGGACGCCCAGACCGGAGCGACCCAGGCCGGGAAGGAGATCGGAAAGGCCGCGAACCACATCGAGGGGATCAACAAGACCATCGACGGGTTCGCCGCGTCGGCCAAGGGGTACGTCGCGTCCCTGGCCGGACTGGCCGGCGTGTCGTTCGGGTTCGGGCTGGTCCAACAATCAGTGGCGTTGTCGGCGAACGCGGAGAAGATGGAAACGTCGTTCGGGACGATGCTCCAGTCCGCCGACAAGGGCAAGCAGCTCGTCGCTGACCTCCAGAAGTTCGCCGCCAACACCCCGCTCAACACCGGCGACACCCAGCGGGCGGCCCGAACGCTGCTCCAGTTCGGTGTGGCCGGGGACGACGTCATCCGGATCATGCGGCAGCTCGGGGACGCGGCCGGCGGGGAGTCGGAGCGGTTCAACCGGATGGCGTTGGCGTTCGGCCAGATGAGCGCCACCGGCCGGCTGATGGGCGAAGAACTCAACCAGATGATCGAGGCCGGGTTCAACCCCCTCCAGGAGATCTCGCGGACCACCGGGAAGTCGGTCGCCCAGCTGAAAAAGGAGATGGAGCAGGGCAAAGTCACCATCGACATGGTGAAAGAGGCGTTCAAGACCGCGACCGGGCCGGGCGGGCAGTTCAACGACCTGATGCTGAAGGCGAGCAAGTCGGCGGAGGGCTTGTTCTCCACGATGCAGGACGACGTGGACCAGGCCAAGAAGGCGCTCGGCGACTTCCTCATCGACGGGCTGAAACTGAAGTCGGTCATGGGCGGCGTCTCGGCGGCGGCCAAGGAAGTGGGGGCGGCCATCTCCCTGATCCCCGGCGAGTTGAAGCCGCTCCTGGCCGTCGTCGTCGGCGGCACGGCCGCCGTCCTCACCGGGTCGTTGGCGTGGGCCGTGTTGGGCAAGACGCTCCAGGCGACCGCAGCGAACGCGTGGGCCGCGGCCGCCGCGTTGAAGGGGGCCAGCGTCGCCGCCTACCAGTCGTCCGCGGCGGCGGTCACGTCGTCGGCCGCGTGGGGGACGGCGGCTGGTTGGGCCGGACGGGCGTTGGCGGTCGGCGCGACGGCGGCGGCGTTCTACAAGCTCGGCGAAGCCATCCCGGACCTGGGTACGGTCGAAAACGTCCTGGACACCGGGTACGACGTCGGGTTCGGCGGCGGGTCGGCGTTGAACGAGCAACTGGAGCATGCCAAGAAACTCGGAGCGTTGCGGGACGCGGTCTGGGCGGGCCGGTACGGCAAGGACACGGCCGGCATGATGTCGAAGGCCGCCGGGATGGACACGAACGACCGGTTCAAGTTCCTGGACGAGTTGCTGAAGCGGCAGGAAAAGGAAGTGGACGGCTACCGGGGCCACCTCAAGGCCGCCGAAGCCCAGGCCGCCGAACTGAACACCACCCTCGCGTCGGTGTTCGGCAGCCGCGAACTGGACCGCGTCCGCGACTCTGCCGAAGACTTCCGGAAAAAGCTGGAGATGGCCCAGGAGCGGGCGGCCGGGTTGCGGGACGAACTGAACAAGATCAAGCGGCCGGAGGACAACAAGCAACTGGTATCGGACATCGACGCGGCCACGAGGAAGATGAAGGAGCAGGCCGACACGCTCGGGATGACGGCCGAAGAACTCCAGGCGTACCAGTTCTACCAGCAGGGGGCGACCGACGCGATGGTGGCCGACTACCTGGCCGCCGCCGAGAACCTGAAGGTGAAGAAGAAGCTGGCCGACGAGGTCAACCGGGCCGCCGAGGAGCAAAAGAAGTTCGCCGAATCCGTGTCATCCACCCAGGACTCTCTGGAAGAAGAGATCATCACGTTCGGAATGTCGGCCGACGAAATCAAGGCGTACCGGATGGAGGTCGGCGGGGCGGCGTTGGAAGACATCGCCCGCACCCGCAACCTCATCGCCCAGAAGAAGGCGATGGAGGACCAGAAGAAGTTGATGGAAGACGGCCGAAAGGAGACGGAAAAGTACATGACGCCGATGGAGAAGTTCAACGAGCGGGTGGCGGAACTCGCGGACCTGCTGGCGGCCGGCGCGATCACGGACGATGTGTGGGGCCGGGCGATGAAGGCGGCGAACAAGGAACTGGACGACGCCGCGAAGAAGGCGAACAAGGCCCACACGGAGATGACGAAGTTCGACGCCGCCCTCGCCGGGTCCGCCGAATCCCTCCAGCGGATTCAAGCCCAGCGGGACATGATCCGGGGCGTCGGCGTGAACCCGTTCGACCCGGTCCGGATCAAGGGGCCGGCGTCCCAGCAACCGACGACGACGCCGGATCAGGACCTGGCCGCGTTGCGGGCTAAGTTCCAAATGAGTGACGCCGAGAAGGAGATGGTGGACAAGGCGTTCCGGGGGGCGCGGGCCATCGGGATGAACGGCGTCCGGTTCGGGGCGCGGCCCGGGTCAATCACCGGCAAGCAAGCGTTGGAGCGCGGCGTTGAGGCGGACGGCAAAGACCCGGCCACCGGGCTGCTGAAAGATATCCGCGACGAACTGAAGACCCAGAACAACCTGCCGCCAGTCGTGCTGATGCCCGCGGACGTCGCGTAACCTAGTGTTGGGAGGGAACGACTCATGGCGGCGACCGTGATCGGCGGACAAGTCGCCTGGTCGATGGACCGGGACTCGGACGGGCACCGGACGTACAAGGTCACTCATATTGTCCAGGTGGACCCCGGGGCGGGGCCGGCCGAGGTGCTCCAGGCCGCCGCTCTTCCCCAGATCGGCGACACCTGGGATTTCTACCAGACGCCGGACGTCGGGACGGCGGTGACGGACGACGTGGACGTGTGGGCTTGGTGTACGCCGGAAGCGTCGGTCCGGCCGCACAAGGTCGAGGGCGAG
>JACCDR010626023.1_pt1 | contig 25028 bp, 12 predicted proteins | sample 7446431 | NCBI WGS metagenome assembly JACCDR01 (sample SAMN15323443, study PRJNA562643) | freshwater metagenome | isolation source: river surface water | place: USA:Blue River Watershed | collected 2017-08-17 | reverse complement strand
GGCTCATAGTCCTGTGCTGAGCCTGTGGAGAGAGACTTTTTTACCGAGCCGTTCATCTTTGGGGATTGCTTCAAAGGCTCACAATCATGCACATGAGTGGCTTTTTCTCAATTTGTCCAGTAGTTTGAAGTCCTATTTTATTTGTTTTGGTTAAAAATAATGACCAGAGCGGCAATGACCACTAAGGCTCCTAATACAGCAAAGAAAATCTTCCAGGCACTATAGGGGCGTTCGCCTTGTACTTCACCTGTGTTGCCGTTGATCATAAAACGATACACTTTGCCATTGTACCGATAGGCACTCAGCCAAACAGGTAATAGAATATGTTTGAATGTAATCTTTTGATGGTCAGATTGCAAAGTGTTGATGCGTTGCTCATCGCCGCCAATATCTTGGCATATGGTAGCCCGGATGGTTTCTTCCATCACTTCTTTGGCGGCTTCAAAGCCTTGTTTGACATCTACATGGTAGGTTTCTGTACGGAAACCACTCAGGTATTGTTCATTAAATGGAACCAGTTGCTTGAGTTCCCAGGGTTCTAAGGCTCGCAGGTATTGTTCGGGCAGAGATTTGGTGCCTTCGATCAGTACGTCATCAAAGGCATTGTGTACTTGGCCGGTTCGGTAACTCCATCGGGTTTTTCGTACTTGCTGCGAACGTGTAACAGATTTTCCATCTTCGATGACTGTTACACGTTCGGTTTCGTAGTAGTGATCTCCTCGCTGGCCTGTGTAGGCAGTGTCTGTCTGGCAGTCATACGTCCAGAAGGGAAGATACATACCTGTCAGTCTGTCTTGGTTATCAGCAAATTTGAGTAGGTCTCCAGGAGCCCACCAGAGTCCTTTGAGCCAGCCCCGAAACCGTGTAAAAGCCGTCTTCTGATCTATTTTAAAGGGAAGAAGCGACTTGGGTTTGAGCTGGGTAGACAAACTACCGGAACCTACCACCAGTGCCGATCCGCAGAAAGGACAATTGTCAGAGGTAATGCCAGGTTTCAGCGAACTTTCCGCACCACAAGAGTTACATTTGACTACAGCTATTTGCTGCGTTTCGCCAGAGCCTACCTGCTGGTGAGCATATTGGTTGTAATCCAGTTCTTCGATTATAGTTTGTGAAGTGGCTATTTCGTTGTCTGCTCCGCAGTATTCACACGTAAGATGCTGACTACCAGGTTTAAAAACTAGATATGCACCGCAAGATTTGCAGGGGAAACGAAACGTTTGAGCAGTAGGAGTAGCTTCCATGAAAAAAACAGATAATCTGAGTAAAAAGAGTTGGCTAAAAATAGTATCCTGCCGGAACAAATACGACAATTCATGCAAAAATTATCAGCAGGTAACCTACACATGTAAGGTGTGCCAGAATAATCCTGCCATTCGTTAGCCATAAGGTGTCATATTGTGTATCAGCAGGAAGTCTACCGAACTTCTGACAAAATCTGCCTAAGAAAAGAAACTATCTCTGAAATAGGTGGTTTTATAGGTAGTACTCTGTAAATTGCTAGGAAAGTACGATATTGCAAATATCTACTGTGGGTATGAAGTGACTATATAGAGAAACAAAAGCAGGAACAGGTTTGGGTGTATTACTTTTTTCTACACTTTTTTGCATATTGCCTAAAAGACCAGAAACAATAGGTATTGGTATGATCTAATAAAAATAGTCTTTTCAGCAAATTTCTGTAGATAGTGTGGCAAAAATCAACTTCCTTTATACCTGAACCGGTAGAAGTTGTGTGTGCATCAACAAAATAAAAATGTATATCTGGGCGTATAGCCAGAAACTTACAAACTACCATGCAATACGATAAGAACATTGGAACCCGTCAGAAAGCCCTAAAGATTAATCTGGACAGGCTTATTTATGGCTCATTTGCCGAAATTGGAGCCGGACAGGAAGTGGCTGCACAGTTTTTCAAAGCTGGTGGCTCGTCAGGTACGATTGCCAAAACGATTTCAGCCTATGACATGACCTTCAGTGATGCCATCTATGGAGCAGAAGAAAGCGGAAGGTATGTATGTGAATCCCGGCTTATTAAGATGCTTAATCGGGAATACAATCTGCTCAATATGCGTCTGTCAGAGAAACGCGGCATCGAATCTACCTTTTTTGCCTTTGCCAATACGGTTGTGGCCCTGAATTATCAGAAAACCAACGATGGGCATGGCTGGATAGGACTTCGGTTTCAGCTCACACCTAATGCTCCTTCCAATGATGTGGTGATGCATGTCAAAATGCTGGACAATGAAAATCTGCTTCAGCAGCAAGCTTTGGGTGTTGTAGGGGTAAATCTGATTTATGGTTGTTTTTATTACCACAAATCTCCTGAAACCCTGCTCTTGTCACTCATGGACGACCTGAGTACCGAACGCATCGAAATAGATATGATTCGTTTTACAGGACCTGATTTCCTGCATGTTGATAACCGACTAATGAGTCTGCATCTGGTCAAAAACGGCTTTACCAATGTGGCTCTTTTCAGTGCTGACGGAACTGTACTCCAACCTTCCGAAGCTTTATACAAAAGACATATCTTGTGTTTACGTGGACGGTTTCGTCCGGTAACACATGTGAGTCTGGATATGCTTGAAAATGGACTCAAGCAGTTTCTGCAAGACGCTGAAGTAAATGCAGAACGCATGTTGGTACTATCTGAACTGACCCTGCGAGACCTACGGGCCGGACAGGAGATAGACGAAAAAGATTTTTTGGATAGGGTGGATATTTTGTGCTCACTGGGGCAAACTGTCATGATTTCTAACTATTATGAATATTATAAGCTGGTAGCTTACCTATCCAAAATAACCAAACTTAAGATTGGGTTGATTCTGGGAATGAGTAACCTGGAATATATCTTTGATGAAAAACACTATGAATTTTTGCCAGGCGGAATCCTGGAGGCCTTTGCTACCCTCTTTAGCCGGAAAGTAAAACTATTTGTCTACCCTATGCAGAGGCCTGATGGTGAGATTTATACATCGAAGGAATTTACCTTGCCTCCCCAACTGATTGATTTGTTTGAATACCTGATTGCCAACAACAAAATTGAAGACATTAGGGACTTTGACCAAAATCTACTGCATATTGTATCCGATCAGGTTCTGTCAATGATTAAATCAGGAACGGCAGGCTGGGAAATTATGGTACCACTACCAGTAGCCAAGATTATCAAGGAAAAATGTTTGTTTGGACTGCCTCAGGAAACAGCCTATACGAGTGTGGCGGAAATTGCAGCTACAGCTTTGCCATCCAAGAGTATAACGATGCCGCCTTCTAATGAAGGAATTGGACCTAGTTTTGCATATTAATTCGGGTTCTATGCGAATTTCTATTATGGCAGCCATAAGTCTGAATCGGGTGATCGGATATCAGAACAAACTACCATGGCAGCATCTGCCAGCGGACTGGGAAAATCTGAAGCAGGTTACCGCAGGGAAAAAGATGATCATGGGACGCAAAAGCTATGAGTCGCCAGATCGGATTTATTCAGATATTGGCAATGTAGTTGTTACTCAACAGGTTGGCTATCAGGTAGAACCAGGGTTTTTGGTAGCTCACAGCCTCACGCAGGCTCTGGCATTGGTGCAAGGAGAGGAGGAGATTTTTATTCTGGGTGGAGAAAAAATATTTCAACAAAGCCTGCCTCTGGTGCATCGTATGCATCTGACGGTGATTCAGGAATCATTTACTGGAGATACTTTTTTTCCAGATTTTACGTCTTATCCATTTGTAGAAACACATCGTACCTCACACTCTGCCGACAGTCGTAATCCTTATGATTATGACTTTGTGGTCTATGAACGCCTTTGACCTTGATTCATGCAAGTTCGACAGGTTATACATAAAGTACGAGTCTAAGCCTATTTAAATGGTTGAATGTTTTAAAATGACTGTCTTCAAGCCATTCAACCATCAACTATTTAAGCTTGGAATCAAGGTTCAGAAATAATCAAGGTTGAAACCGTTTCAGTTGGGTTTTCTCAAACGTCCATTCGGGTGTGTTCAGTTTGTCTGTGAAATTAGTTGAATACCAAGGACTTAATGCGGTATTCGTCGGGTTCTGGAGAATCTGAATATCTTGGGCTGGCATGTAGCTTTGGGCCAGTAGAAACAATTTTTGACCTGTTTTGGGATGTTTGACCATGTCTACAACCAGTACCGCATGTCCTGGAGAACCTCCACGAATAAATACGTCTCCGATCTGAAGGTCATTCAGACTAGCAATAGGCAAGAGTTCCTTGCTGAGTGAAAGTGTACCTGCATACATAAAAACCAAATTCAGGTATGAACGGAAGGTGGCATAGCTATAGTCTTTCTTTGCTGTTTTTTTCCAGATCACTTTATTGCCCTGAATAGAAGCCCGGTAGCCTTCGGCGTAGGTGACATACTCGGCATTATCTCCATTGGTAAAGCGGAAATGAATCTTGCTATACTGTTTTTGTTGATAAAGATATTCGGCTCGAAGCCGCATAATGGCATCGGCACATTGCTGTAGGTCTGTCGTACCAATTTCCATATCAACAACCGCCACATAGACACCTGTTTTATCTTTGACTGCACCATTGTAGTACTTAACCTGCGTCTGATGAGGCTTTAGTGGGAGATTTTGCAGGTAGGACGCAAACGATCCAGACACTGGTGGTACTCGTTCGTAGCCTTCAGGTGGAAGAAATCTGGTTTGAATGATTTTTCCTTCCGGTGCAATGGGATCTTGGGAGCCTACTAATAACCAGATTACCAGCATGGGCAGGAAAAGAATTTTTCCAATCATCATACAAAGGTTGAATAATAGCATGAAGGTAGAGCCAGGACATGCCCTGACTCTACTTGTCCATAAGGTTTTTTACGGCTGTGCAGAATTTGTTAACCAGTAAGACTTTGTTTTGTAGCCTAGAGACGTGCGTACATGACTAGAGGACAAAGCCTTGTGGTGCTATATAATCTTATCCTGGTAATGGCGGCGGAACAGAGCCAAACAAACCGGAGATATCGGCCACTTCTGTAGCTTTCTGCCAGTTGGACATGCCTTGTTTCCAGACCAGTGTGTCACATGTCAAGGTGCCTTGCTGAATCATGTCTTGTAGTGTTTTTCCGTCAAACGGCCCTTGTTGTTGCCCATTGACACCTACAAAATAGGATACCGAAGCCGGAAGAGGAGGAGGCGTACCACCACTTGGATTGACACCACTGAAATTTCCTTGATTCTGAGTCATTTGCTGAGCCATCTGATTGGCAACGGCAAAGCCCATACCTAGTGAAGCGGCATCAGACCCTGTACCGCCTTTTTCTAAGCCATTGGCTAACTGAAATTGGGTATAGGCATTCAGATTTCCGACAATACCCATGCTGGTACGTTTGTCTAGGGCTGCTTCTACCTCTGGCGGCAAAGAAATGTTTTCGACCAGCAGCTTGGTTACTTTCAGTCCATATTCATTAAAATCGTCATGAATGCGGTCAGTGATGAATTTGGAGAGTTCATCGTAATTGCTTACCATATCCAGTACGGGTATTTTGGATTCACCGAGCAAGTCTGCAAAACGGCTCACAATGACATTGCGGAGTTGCTCATTGATTTCATCCATATTAAAGTCGCCGTCTGTTCCTACAATTTCTGTCAGGAAACGGGTCGGATCTTCGGCATTGACACGGAAGGCATAACTACCAAAAGCCCGTAATCGAAGTGGGCCAAACTCAGGATCGCGGAGCATAAACGGATTTTTGGTGCCCCATTTCTGATTGGTAAACTGCTTGGTATTAACGAAATAGACCTCGGCCTTGAATGGACTGTTAAACCCATATTTCCATCCACGCAACGTAGACAAAATAGGCATATTCTGGGTAGTCAGTTCATAGGTTCCTGGTTTAAAAATGTCTGCTACTTTGCCTTCGTTCAGAAATATGGCTACCTGCGACTCCCGTACGATCAGTTTTGCCCCATTTTTGATTTCGTTCTGATACCGGGGAAAACGCCAGACCAGTGTGTCATTGGTAGGGTCAAGCCACTCAATAATATCAATAAATTCATTGACAAACATATCCAAAAGTCCCATGCGTGTAATTATTAGGGGTTAAATGAGTAGTTAGTAGACACTGTGTTATTGCTTTATCAAAATAAAGCAAAAAAGTAAACCGTGCAAGAGGAACAAAAAAAGAATCGATGACGAGAGGGGCTACAGCCAATGAGTTCCAGCAAAAAAGCAGCCATATCTGCCGTTTTATAGAGGGTTTGCTGGACAATAATAAAACAAATGTACCGAATATGTGGATCAACTGACAGATTCCTATTGCAAGCCTTTGGTCAGAAAAGAATATAAATGATAGTGGCGGTTAATGGATCCGATACATGCCGTCTGATAATAGGTACTATTTTGGATGTTCGGTTGCCAGGCGGCTGGGTTTCGGGGCTTGTACCTGTGGCTGAGCTTCGTTTATCCCATCAGGTTCGGTTTTTGGGTCTTCTTTTTTTCTGTGAAAGAACTCACGCAGGGTATTGAAACTCTCGGTATGCAACAGACTGAAACCTGCTACCACACCTGTAGTTGCTCCTAGGTTGGTGTTATTGAATATATTTTGAGAATTACGATTAAACATTTTGATCCGCAGCGACCCATCCTTGTTGAGCAGGTATTCGACAGTCCAGTCGCCAATGACACTGACGGCACTGGTGGTATTCTGTACAGTTGTAAAGCCTCCATCACGCGTGATCCGTAGGCGACCATCCAGTGCCGCATAGCTGAGGCGTAACTGGAAGGCATTCCATGACTCAGAATCTATTCCGCTCAGGTTTAAGTCAATCTCTAGGTTTTCATCTACTTGAGACACCCAGTAGCTCAATTGATTGGCCAGAAACTCACTAATGTTGCCTTGTACAATAGAACCACCACCATTAAAAGTGTTTTCTGCGGAGAGGCGTTGCAGAATCAGCAGACTAAACGCCTGCCGGTTCAGTTCCTGTTCATTGGAGAGCAGACGGTTTTTAAATTCCATGACATTCACATAATAAGGTGAATTTTGTGGAAAATTCTTAAAATCCATGGCTAGGTCAATACTAGGCGAAAGCAGGTTTCCCTGAAGGGTCATAATGACGGCAACTGGATATTTTCGTCGGGCTTCGGCATTGTCTTTGGCTGTAGGATCGTTAATAATGGGCAGAATAGATGTCAATTGCGTATGCACTGCCTTGATGTTCAGCACACCACTATAGGGGTCACCTGACCATGAGATAGTTCCGCCGGGTTCAATCTTAAAGGCTTTGTTTAAGGCATTGAGGAGAGTAAAATTATAGGCTCCTTCACTGATGGCATAGTTGCCAAACATCCGAAAATCACCTTTGGTGTCAATTTCCATTTTAATCTGGCCACTTCCATTGCCACGGATAAAGTCGCCTGCTTTCTCGTCAAAAATAATTTTACAATAGGCATCAGGCGTGATGTCAAAGTTAAAGTCCATGCGAACGCCACTGAGGTCTATTTCCGGACGGGTATTTTTGGTATGGAGGTCTTTTTGCGGCACAATCTGGCTGACAAACTTGATGTATTCCTGCTGAGAAATGGTGCGTTTATTGGAAATAGGAATAGAGATATTGGTACCCTTGTTGCTGCGGGCATTGGCTTGTATATTCAGGTTTTCAACGGCTCCGAACAGTTCTAGGCTACCCGTAACATAGGCAGTTCCATAAAATAGTTCATTTTCTTTTTCAGTGGTATTAAGAACTTTAAAGCTTTTCATACGGGCTGAAAGGCTCAAAACAAAGTTCCGAAACCCATCATGAAATATGCCGCCACTTACTGTTGCCACATTGTCGTCTTCGTCGCGGAGCTGCAGGTTCTTTACCCCAATCTCATTGCGTGAAAAATAAACCTTGTCATCGAAATAGTAGCTGGTATTCAGGTAATTATAGCGAAATCGTCCGTTGTAAACGTTGGCTTCGCCTTTCAGATAGGGCGAGGTAAGCATACCTGTTAGTGTGAGGGTGCCACTAACTGTACCACCCAGACTGGATACCTGACTCCGGAAAAAGGGTTCGAGCAATTCTAGATTGGCCCTGTCAAGTACTACATTCATATTCAGGGCTTCGTCTGTACTGCGAGGATCATAGGTACCATATACCCGTACAATTCGCTGATCCATACGGTAAATCTGGTAATTAACATTTATTTTTTTGGTTTCTGCGTTCCAAAGAGCATCACCTACCACATCACCTACTAGAAACTTATCAACCACCATTTCTTCGATAGTGATTTGACTTTCCAGGCTGCGATTTTTGTAAAAATCTTTGATAGATATAAATCCATTGGCTGTTCCCAGAAGGTCACGTCCGACCAGTGGGTTCAGTGATTGCAGACCAAATTCATGTAACGAAATCTTGGCCACTTTGGTAGTATCATCTGAAAGGCTGCCATCCAGACTGATAGCCTGATACCGATTGGAGAACTGGAGGCTATCAAACGTAATTTCCCGCCCTTTGATAGTGACTAGGTTTTCTGAATTGATATGCCATTCATTTTTAAATGCTTGTAAATGAGAGGGTCTGAATTTGAGTTCAATTCTGTCAGATAGAAAATCAGCATCTCCGCGTAAATCAGCATAGTTTGGGCTATTGCTTTGCTGTATTTTACCTGAAAATTCAATATGTTTTCCATTCCAGATAGCTTCCAGAGCCAGGTTTTCGCTTTGAGTATTACTAATGTTCTGTCGTTTGGAATGCAGGTAGGTAGAGGCCAGTACAATCGTTGAATCCGAAAGCTTGGATGTATTCAAGTCTACTTCATTGCCATAAAAGGTAGCATTTTTGTATGTCAATGTATCAAAGGCAGAATGCAACGAAAGCATGGCTGTCCGCCCTTTGGAAAAACTACCTTCCAGTGTGGTATTTGCCGAAACATATACATCTGGATAAAACATGAGCAGAACTGGATTAATATTAATCAGGTCTACAGTATAATCCAGTTTGTAACGAGGGTGAACTTGTTTGGTTTTTCGGCTATAGTAGTTTTTGATTTCGGCGGCATTATTACTGAAATTGAGGCGGTATTCTTCAAGCAATTGCCGCACATCTACAGCCAGACGTGTAAAATCGAAATTCCCTTCAGCCTTCAGGTTTACAAAATCGGAATGTACTTGTAACAAACGTTGGTTGTCTGTTTTCTCAGAATGAATAACAAGGGAGTCAATGATCAAATCCTTGTTTTGGTAGAGCACATATCCATCAGTGAGTACAGCATCGCCGACCAGTTTATCCAGCTCCAGGCCATGGGTATTGATGTCCATTTTTCCCCGAATCACCAGTTCAGACGGTACCAGTTTGAGGGCATACAGGTTGGCCTTTTGGAGGTTGGTTTGAATGTTAAGAATATCTTTATTGTGGCGAAGGTCTATTTCTCCACTGGCATCAAAGACCAGATTTGTATCTTTAATAGAAATAGCTCCTTTAAACAGCTGTCGGCTTAGTTGTCCGTCTATGTTGATGCGTTTATAGTCGTAAAACTTGTAGCCAATTCGGCTAATATCTGCTTTGAGGGTAAAGTCAGCATCTTCTAGTTTCAGTCCTGTTCCTTCAATTTCGCCATCCATGTCCAGAAACTGCACAGTTTTGGGCTGATCGGACAGTTTACCAATGTCAAAATTTTGTGTACGTAAATGACCTTTATAGTACGTATGTGCCTCGTTGGGCGAAATTTTTAGGTTAATATCTGAGACAAGGGTTCCCAGACTGGTCTGAAACGTACCATTGGCCACAAAGTCTTGCGGGAAACCCAGAAATTTTCCACTGAGTTGGACGGTCCCAAACTTATGAAAAGCCGAGTAGGAGGCATCGTCTAGGTATTGTTGCAGGTCTGATGTAACCAGTACGGAAGGTTTCAGGTCAAAGTCGATCAGGGTTTCCTTGAAATCGGGCAAACCTTCAAAGCTGATATTACCACGTACAATACTGTTTTGTCCGAAACGTATGTCTGCATTCCGAAACCGGAATCGTTTGACTTTTCCCGTAAAATTTCCACTGGCAGACCAGTATTCTTCGTATCGGTTGAGGTAGGGAGCAAATAGGGCAAGGTCTTTGGAGTAAATGCGTGTTTCGCTGAATTTGGCAGACATATTGACTTTTTCCACAAAATCACTCATATCTGCAGGTGAATTGTAGTTGAAAGTAATAAACTCCCGGATGGTGCTATTGCCAATATCCAGTTTAAGATTGGCCAGTTGAATGTTCTTCTTGGTATATCGGAAGTCTGTAGCCAAGCGGTGAATATCCAGATGGGTGTGGTTGTCTTGTCCGTACAAACTTTCAATCTGGGTTTCAATGGTATCTGCTACAAACCGCAGCCGATGGGCCATGGCCTGAATACTGTCTATGTTAAAGTGGTAGTAATCAAATCCATTGCGAATAGAGTCTTGGCGTTCATCTGTGAATGAAAACTGTACGTTATTCAGCCACACATGATTGATCTGGAATATGGGTGCTGGGCCTATGCGTTTGGTTCTGCGAGGAGGATTGACCAGTTTATCAAGCGCAACAATGAATCCATCTATATTGAGACCTGGAATGTTTTTGCGTTTGGCTAGTTTAAGTTTGGCATTTTTTAGGATCACTTCATTCAGATAAATATTTTTACCATCTATCAGTGTAGCCCAGTCAAAATCAACCTGTAGTTCACCCGCTTCGATCATTGGGCTGTTGTCTTTGTCCAGAATGCTGACCTCTCGTAGCACAACAAAATCAGGCCACCGGACATTCAGGTATTTGACCTGAATGGGATAGCCTACTTTATCAGAAAGGTATTGGGCTGCATGTTGGGCCAGATATGTTTGGACAGTGGTAGTTTGAAGGGCAGCCAGAATACCCAATACCACCAATAGCCATATCGGTATGGAGTAGATGATACGGGCTATAAATTTTTTAATAAACTGCCACATTTTTTACCTTTGTGCTTTTACATGTATTGGCTTGCGACCTAAAAGGTAACAATCGGAAAATGAATAGAGTCCTTTTGCGAAGAAAAATATAATCTGTTTTTGTACAAAAACCCAGAATCAGGTACGTTTTTCCTATCAAATCCCGTTCCAAGATAACGAAATTTGTACATATTCCGGTATATTCAGACAGAGATTCTCCGTATGTTTAAGGAATTTACTCAGCTAAATTAAAAAAATACAATAAACTCTTTTATACATTCAATTCCCTAGCATGCGTATTTTAGCTATAGAATCTTCCTGTGATGAGACCGCTGCGGCCGTTCTGGAGGATGGAAAGATTCTGTCCAATGTCATTGCTACCCAAGCTATTCATCAGAAATATGGTGGGGTGGTGCCTGAATTGGCCTCGCGGGCACATCAGCAACAGATTATTCCGGTGGTCAGTAAAAGCCTGGCAGATGCCCATGTGTGTAAAAAGGAACTGGATGCCATTGCCTTTACGCAGGGCCCTGGACTATTAGGAGCTTTACTGGTGGGTACCTCGTTTGCGAAAGCCATGGCTTTAGGATTAGGTATTCCCCTGATAGGTGTACACCATATGCAGGCCCATATTCTGGCTCATTTTATTGACGATCCCAAACCTGCTTTTCCATTTTTGTGCCTGACTGTCAGTGGAGGTCATACACAGATTGTTCGGGTGGATGGCTATTTGGATATGCAGATTATAGGGCAAACGCAGGACGACGCGGTAGGAGAAGCTTTTGACAAAACGGCCAAACTCCTCAATCTGCCGTATCCCGGCGGACCGTTGATTGACAAATATGCCCAACAAGGCAACCCGTTGCAGTTTCCGTTTCCGGATGTAGATATGCCAGGCTATGATTTTTCGTTTAGCGGAATAAAAACGGCTTTTCTGTATTTTTTGCGAAACCAAACAGCCAAAGATGCAGATTTTGTAACGACTCATCTGCCGGATATTTGTGCGAGTATTCAGCACACACTGGTACAGATTCTGTTGAAAAAGCTGAAAAAAGCAGCTCAGGAAACAGGCATCCATGAAATAGCTATTGCCGGAGGGGTGTCTGCCAACAGTTACTTGCGTCAACGTCTGACCGAAGAAGGACAAAAATCGGGTTGGAACGTATATATACCTGCTTTTGAGTATTGTACAGATAATGCCGCTATGATTGCCATAGCTGGCTATTACAAAGCATTAGCCGGACAGTTTTGCGGACAGAATATAAGTGCCACACCTCGTATGGAGTGGTAAAGGAATGGTTTCGTCTCTACTTTGTCTTTGATTCAACCTGATAAGCTTGACGTTTTTGTTGCATCTTAGAAGCGAAGGCAAAGCCTACCCGAACATTGGCATAAAAGCCACGTGTTTGTATAGAAGGACGAAAGCCTATTTCGGCCCCATACGACCAGGAAAACTCCCGGTTGTACATTCCTTCTATGCCTAACCTAAATCCCAGTTTTCGTGTTTTTAGAGGACTGGTAGAATGAAAGTCCTCTTCGTGTACTGGAGTTTCAGGATAGTCTACAAATATATCTTCTGTCTTAACAAATGGAGCATAAAGAATATCGGCATAGGCGGAGAAAATCAGGTCGTTGGTAGAAACGTTGTATTTGTTCGGCTTTACTACTACATTCCGTATCCGCATCAATTGCCCACCCACGTAGACACCTGCTGACTGGATGTTGGTGTATAGTCGTGGATTATCGAGGGTGTCTCCTGTAGAATTAATCAAATTTCTTCCTTGCTTTTGAAGGGCTTCGCCAAGATTGGTTGTACCGCCCCAGTAGTAGCCACCCGCACGAACACTCATGATCTTTCTGACTTTGGTAGGTATTTTTATGTATTCAGGTACGGCAGCTGTCCATTTCCGGTCTTCATAGTTTTTAGACTGGATCATAATTTTCGATTCACCTGATACCGCTTCGTCTTTAAAATGATAGGTAGCCCCCAGTTCGATATACCGATATCCGGTTAGTTTATTGGTAGTAATGGTATTAAGTTCTCCATTTAACCGGGAAAAATCTGAGAAAGGGGCGTAGGTTGTGCGGCCGTGTAGACGAAAATCAAACTTGTTTTTCCACAAATAATTGATCTGTGCACCAAATCCTACATTGAAGCTAGTTACAAAGGCATCTGCATAGAAGGGGTAGATATGCAGCCACATTTTGTGTATGTCGTAGGGGTCGTCGAGTTGAGACTCATACTCAATATCTGCTTTATCTACTGCTGTTTTATTTTGTGCCTGCACATTACCACCTTTGCCTATAAGAAGAGCAAAAAAAAGCAGGCATAACAGGTATTTTCTCATTTCCATAGCTACACGGGTTAACTCCCTGAGATCAATTCATTATACAGATTCAAAAATACAGGCTTATGATGGGAAGATTTTAGCAAATTCAGGCCAAATAGTACGCATCTATGTTTATTTCACATATTTAGTGAAAAAGAGTACTCACTACCCAAAAAAGAACATGCCTACTACTACAGTCAGCCTCATAATCCTATAATAACAGGTATTGGTGAATGAGAGAAGGAAAATCTTACGCATGTCTCTGATTCATAGACTTTTCCTATATAGTATTTCCAGACCAGATTCCGTTATCTTTACGAAGTAGTTTGTTGGAATGCATTCATTGATCCTGGTACATATCGTTGGTTACTATAAACGCAGGCAGCAAGAGATACATATGGGATTTCTGCTGTGGATGCTGTGTATGGGTACTGCTTTTGGGCAGAGTTCCAGCTTGCGGGTAAAATGGTTGTACCCAAAGGGATGGCCACTTCCAGCGGATACACTGAGCATTGACCCAGCCTCGGTGCGGGTTCTGTATCCGATAGATTCTACATTGCAGGCTATATACCAGCCAGCCAGCAATCGTATTTATTTTCAAGCTATACAACTACCTGATTCGGTGTTGGTTTCGTATCGGGTATTTCCGTTTTGGCTCAGTAAGCCAGTGTTTCACCGAGATCCTGAAACCTACGACAAAGTGGTATATTTTGGCAAAGATCCTAACGGAGGAAAAAATGATCCTTCAGACAAACGGGAAGAATTCTTCACTACCAAAGGGATTCAGAAAACAGGAAGCCTGACGCGGGGCATTTCGTTTGGCAATGCACAGAATGTATTTGTCAACTCGGCCCTGAATCTACAACTAGAAGGCCAACTGACTGATGAAATTAGTCTTCGAGCTGTGATTTCAGACCAGAATGTGCCTTTTCAACCCGAAGGAAACACACAGACACTGCAAGAATTTGATAAGGTATTTGTACAACTTCAGTCCAAAACCTGGCAGTTGGCAGCAGGTGATATTGTGTTTCGAAACCCGTTGTGGAAAAATAATTATTCGACACCGTCGTATTTTCTGAGGTACTACAAAAATGTGCAGGGAGCACAGGCCGAAACCCAGTATGATTTTCTGGGCGGAAAAGCTTCTACACGTGCAGGGCTGGCCGTCTCCAAAGGTAAGTTTGCTTCTACTGTACTTCCGGTATCTGAAGGAACCCAAGGCCCGTACCGATTGCGAGGAGCTACAAACGAACGGTTTATCATTATTCTAGCCAATTCCGAACGGGTCTATCTGGATGGGCGGCTGCTGCAAAGAGGTTTTAATAACGATTATACCATTGATTACAATACTTCCGAAATTACGTTTACACCTAGTATCATTATCACGGCATTCTCACGGGTACGGGTAGATTTTGAGTACTCGGATCGAAACTATAGCCGGTCTATCTTCACCTTGGCTCACGATCAGCAGATGGGAAAAGTACATGTGTTTGCCAACTATTACAACGAAAAAGACAATCCACGCCAGTTATTTTCGCTCGACTTGACCGAAACCGACAAACGGTTGTTAAGCAAACTCGACAACCAGACACAGGTAGGTGTGGTTTCTGGTGCAAAGCCTATCGGAGAATTTACCGAAACACAGATTCTATATCGGAAAGTTGATTCTGTATACAACGGACTGCCATATACGGTGTTTATCTATACAACCAATCCGAAAGGTCCACTTTATCAGGTGCAGTTTAATGATGTGGGGCTGGGCAAAGGAAACTATGAACGGGTACAGGCTACAACCAATGGACAGGTATACCAATGGATTCCTCCTCAGAATGGGATTCCACAGGGAAGTTTTGATACCTTGCGAACCGTGCCACTGCCTACACAGAAACGCATGCTGACTACAGGTGTGGAGTATCAGCTCAGTAAAACGGAAACTATCTACGGAGAATGGGCATTTTCGGAACAGAATAAAAACCTTTTTTCTACCATTCCAGCCACTGATAACCAAGGAAATGCTTTTAAAATAGGCTATAAAAACCAGGGCAAGCCACTCTCTTTTTTTCCTACCTATGAATGGATCGGTAGTGTAGATTATGAGCAGGATAGCCGCAGTTTTAGCCCAATTGACCGATTTCGTGACGTAGACTTTGACCGTGATTGGACGCTGAATGACTCAACATTGGCCACCGATCAGTTTTTCAATGTGCAGGTAGGTATCCGGAAACGATCTGCACAATCCATGCAAATCGATAGTGCCGCAACGGTGCCAAAAACGGATACAAATACATTACTAGCTCCTCCCGCGGCTGTTCCGGCAGATAATCCTGCTCCTTCTGCCTCTTTTACACCTACAGCTTTAGGCAACCAAGTGGTGTATGGATTCAGCCGTCGGGTGCGTGCAGGGGTGCTCAGTGGCTACCAACATCGGGTAGATGCAGCTCGTCAGATCGGAAAACTCCAACTAACAGCCCAGATATTCTGGTTGCATGCCTTACGCAAAGATGCCTCTTCGGAATGGAAACGTTTGCAAACGGTAGCTGACTACCGGGGGCATTATCTGAATCCAGGTTATGCGTTTAGTTTGGACAAAAACCGATTAAACAGTCGGGTGTTTGCCGATTCTATTGTGGGTACAGCCATGAACTTTGAAGAACATCGGTTTTTTCTTCGAAATGGGGATTCACTGAAAACCCGTTTTCAAGTGGATTATAGCCTGCGACAGGATTACCTTCCTGCTAGAGGAGAATTTCAAAAGCATACATTTTCCCGAACAGCCAATGCCAACTGGCAAACCCCTGAAGGAAAAAAACAGATGTGGCAACTGACCCTGACCTACCGGACTCTCACCAACCAATTTCTTAGCCAACCTTCTACCGCAGACGAAGAAACCCTGATGGGTCGTCTTGACTGGAACAGCCAATGGCTGAAGCGAAGTATTCGTTCGGAGCTGACTTTGGCCACTGCCTCCGGAAGGGAATTGCAACGGGAATTTGTGTATTTGCCTGTTCCTGTAGGCGAAGGCACACATACTTGGCGAGACGACAATGGAGACGGCAAGCAGGATCTGAACGAATTTTATGAAGCTATTAATCCTGACGAAAAACGATACGCCAAATTTTTTGTTCCGACCGATCAATATATTCGGGCTTTTACGCAGAACCTGAGTTATCGGCTTAATGCGACAGTCCCTACTGCTTGGCGTGACCGTGGAAAGGTGCTGCTTTTCTTGTCCCGGCTGTCGTCGGTATCTTCTTGGACTGTCAGCCGGAAAACGATTGACACAGACCTTTGGAGTCGGATTTTGCCTATCGGATCAGCACAGGAAGAAGCTGTTCTGTCGGCACAGGAGTCGGTACGTAGTACATTGTTTTATAACCGGACACACCCAGGTTATGGACTGGATGGCACCTACCTGCAAACAGCTACCAAGCAGCTACTCACCGGACGAGCCGATAAAGGCAATAATTTTGAGATTCGCCAAATCGAAGAATGGCGGTTTAATGGAAGGGTTAATATTGGAAAATCGTATAGCCTACGAAACAGTTGGACGCATATCCGACGAACCAATCAGTCCAACTTTCTGACAACCCGTAATTACCAGATTGTGGGCCAGCAGGTGAGTCCTGAACTGGCCTTTCAGCCAGTGGCTAATTTCCGCCTGGCTGGTGCGTATAGTTTTTCGGCAAAAAAGAATGTATACCACACCGAAATGCCAGAATCTGCCCAGATTCATACCTTGTCCACTGAAGTTCGATGGTCGAAAATAGGCAAACGTACCTTGTCTGCCACGTTGCGACGGGTGCAGATTTCATTTCAGGGAGAAGCCAATACCCCTGTAGGCTATGAACTGTTGGAAGCTTTGCGTCCGGGTACCAACTGGATTTGGAACCTAAACTGGCAACAACGCCTAACCAGTGGTTTGCAAATGACGATTGGCTACGACGGTCGGCAATCAGAAGACCAGCCTATCATCCACATTGGGCGTATGCAGGTGACAGCATTGTTTTAAAATGAGATGTCTTCGTCTGGTTGGTCGTTTCGCAAATGTGAAATCTCCAGTCCTGATTGAGCTTTGTGATGGCATTTTTTCGATAATACAGCAGGGCAATAAGTATAAAAGTAAACGGAATTGCTCCAATAGAAACAGTAAGTTGAAACTCTTGCAGTCGTTTCAGAAAGGCAATAGATTGTTCTTTTTTGTCCACTTCATAGCGGGTAGCTATTTCGTATGTTGGTTATAGGATCTATTGGCAGTTCAAAATTGTCAATCTGTAAAGACAGTTCAGAAACATATACCTTTTGCCTGTAAAAAGTCGACAAAGTAAAATTCCTACCTGTAGGCCTATTGTATCTTCTTTTTTAAAATTAGGAAAGAATACATTTTTTTTCTTCAAAGAATGACTTTGTGAAATTTTTGATTTAATTAATTGATAGTTAGGTAGTTGTATCTATTTTTCCTCTTTTGTCCTTTGCTCAATTGTTCATTTTTTTGTAATCATATAGTCTATGTGTTGAATTTTGTTGAGTTTAATTTTAACTTTTCGGCGAAAACATACATAATAATTGCCACTTTAATTCACACTTTAATTTACACCATTTTTATGAAAAAAATATATTCCTTTTTCCCTCGGGGGTTGGTTGTATTTTTCTTTGCTATATGCCAGTTGGTCATGGCACAAGAAAGAAGCATTTCTGGTAAAGTTACTTCGGAGACAGGTGAGGGGCTTCCCGGAGCCAGTGTATCTGTCAAAGGAACTACGATTGGTTCTACAACTACGGCTGATGGGAAATTCGTACTCACTATTCCGGCCGATGCAAAAGTCCTTTTTGCTTCATATATAGGATACCAGATCCTAGAAATTCCTATTGGAAATCAAACGGTTTTTGACATTAAGCTACAACCTGACATTTCAAGTTTGTCTGAGGTGATTGTGGTCGGATATGGAACACAGAAAACAAAAGAAGTAACGGGCTCTATTACCAGTGTAACGGCTGATGACTTTAATAGAGGGGTTGTGCGTTCACCTGATCAGTTGCTGGCTGGTAAAGTAGCAGGTCTGACCATTACCCGTCAGGGAGGTGACCCAAACCGCAAGCCAAGCATCCTGTTGCGTGGGCCGTCAACGCTGAGTGGCAGCACAGAGCCTTTTTATGTGATTGACAACGTTCCTGGAGCTTCGATTGACTTGATTGCCCCTGAAGATATTATATCTATGGACGTAGCCAAGGATGCTGCTTCTACGGCAATCTATGGTACACGGGCTGCTAATGGGGTTATTTTTGTCACTACCAAACGAGGGAAAGCCGGCCAGAGCACCTTGAGTTATAGTACCTACGTTGGTATGGAGCAGGTGAGCAAGCAACTAGATGTGGCTACCGGAGCCGAACTACGGGAATACTTGAAATCGAAAAACCAAACGCTGGCACCCAGCGATAACGATGGCTCAGATACAGACTGGCAGAAAGAAATTTCACGTATAGCATGGTCACAAAACCACAACCTATCGTTTGGGGGGGGCAATGAAAAGACGAGTTTTCAGGCATCTCTGACTTATTTTAATCAGCCAGGGGTTGTCAAAACATCTGATTTTAGTCGTTTATTGGGAAGACTCAGTGTGGATTTTACAGGGCTGCACGACCGCCTGAATCTGAACATGAGCATTGCCAATAATTTTGAAAAGAGCAGCCTTATTCCCTATCAGGTCTTTTATCAAGCTGCCCGGTTTATGCCTACAGTGGGTGTATATGCAGCCGATGGCACTTTCAGAATAGGAACACGCCAGCAGTCCGACAACCCAGTAGCTTTATTAGAACAAAATAAAGCCGATAACAAACGATCTACATTTTTGGGTAGTACACAAGCCAGACTGAAACTGATTGAAGGACTGACTTATAACCTGAATCTTTCTTACCAGACTGCGAACAACCTGTCTGGATATTTTATGACGACAGATTCAGAGATTGCGGCTAACTTAGATGGAAGTTTTAAAAAGGGTTTTGCCAAACGTATCAGTTCAACCAATAGTACGCAGATTCTGGAGACCTATTTTGACTATACAAAAACCTTTGACAAACACTCTGTAAAAGGCTTGTTGGGATATTCGTACCAGAGTGAGAGTTTAAACGATGGTGTTGCTGCAAGTAGCAATAACTTTCTTTCTAATGATTTGGGATACAATGGTTTGTTTTTGGGAAATCCGCCTAATGGATATATTTACACTGCAGATTATCCAGAACTAAGAGAGGCTAAACTGATCTCTTTTTACAGCCGGTTGAATTATACGTTTGACGATCGGTACTCGCTTCAGCTATCTGTACGTCGCGACGGTTCTTCTCGGTTTGGGGCAAACAATAAATGGAAGTATTTTCCCACAGTTTCGGCTACATGGAACATAGAGAGTGAATCATTTATGCAAAACCAGCGTCTGTTCGATCAGTTGAAGATTAGAGCAGGGTATGGTGTGGCAGGCTCGCAGAATCTGGCTCCCTATCAGTCATTGAATCGTTTTAGTTCATCTGGATTTGGATATTATCTAGATCAGTGGATTTATTCATTCTATTACAAGCAGATTGCCAATCCGGATCTGCGTTGGGAAACAACCTCTTCTCTAAATATCGGAACAGACTTTGCCATACTCAACAACCGCATCACAGGTACAGTAGACTGGTATAGCAAACAAACCACTGATATGTTGGATTCATACACGATTCCTGTGCCTCCATATCCTGTCAATAATTATTTTGCCAATGCTGGACAAATGAGTAACAAAGGCATTGAAGTGGCAATTTCAGTAGATGTACTACGAGCCAGTGCCGTGAAATGGAAAACCTCTTTCAATATGGCTCACAACAAGAATGAAGTCAAAAGCTTGTCTAATGATGAGTTGAAAAAGGAATTTGAACAGGTTGGTGTACCTGGTGGGCAAGCCATTGCCAGCCAGTTTGTAGAAATTATCAAGCCTGGCTATCCATTAGGTACTTTTTATTTGTATGAGTATGCGGGTAAGAATGAAAAAAATCAGGCTTTATTCCATGCTGTTCGCAATAACAGAGATACACTGTTGACTAGAGGGAGTCTGAAAGCCCCAGACGACTATCGATTCTTGGGAAATGCGTTTCCGAAATACACGTTTGGATGGGTAAATGAGTTTAGCTACAAATCTTTTTCATTTAGTTTCTTCCTGCGGGGGGTGTATGGCAATAAAATCTATAACGGAATTGCAACTAACCTCTCGAACCTGAGCGAAGCGAATGGATACAACGTATTGAAGTCGGCTATTGAAGATGGCAATACAGATACGCCAACAGTTTCTGACTTCTTCCTAGAAGACGGATCGTTTATACGGCTGGATAATGCTACATTTAGTTACCAGTTGCCTAAGTTTTTGGGTATCAGTCGGGCCAGTGTATATCTGACAGGCCAGAACTTGTTCACAATTACCCGATTCTCAGGGGTAGATCCAGAGGTGAATCTGACAGGTAAGGCACCTGGTATCTATGGAATCAGTGGCGGCAATGATAACCCAAATAATAGTCAGGCTACGTATTTTCGTACCCGGTCAGTTATTCTTGGCTTGAATGTTTCTTTCTGAAAAAAACGGATTATCTGATTTTTAAACGAATATACCTATGTCATATATAAAGAAAATAGTTGTTGCAGCCGCTTGTCTGACGGCCTTCAGTTGTACCAATCTGGAAGAGGTAGATCCTGCCAGTTTCAGTGGTGATAATTTCCCCTCTCCCAATAATCCAGATACCTATGTTGCACTGTTGCTCGATCCGGTCACGCAGCTGCGGAACATGTTTGACCACTACTGGCGTGTACAGGAGTGCGCATCAGACGAGTTTGTAGTACCTAAAAGAGGGTCAGACTTTGCCAATGTACAATGGGTAGAGCTGCACAAGATGACTTGGACTAAAAACTTAAGTATTATCAATCAGTGCTGGCAGTGGGGATTTGGTGCGATTGGTCGCAGCAATAACATCCTGAAACTGATGCAAGGTGCCCCAGAATCTATTCAGAAGCCTGTTTTTATTGCACAGGTACGGGCTATGCGGGCATTGTATTACTTCTATATGATGGATATGTTTGGCAACATTCCTGTGTCTGAAGCTACAGATCTGAGTGAAGGGTTGCCTGTGACCAAACCTAGAGCAGAGGTGTTTGCATATATTGAAAAAGAACTGACTGAATCACTGGCTTCGCTTCCTGCAGATGTATCCAGCAGTACCTATGGGTTGCCTACCAAATGGATGGCACACGCATTGTTGGCCAAACTGTATATCAATGCAGAAGTATACACAGGCACAGCTCGTTATGCAGATGCTGTAACCCAGTGTGATGTGATTATTCAATCTAGCAAATTTGCTTTGGCTCCTGCTACGGAGTGGTGGAAAATGTTCCATCCGGACAATAGCCCTACTGGAGCTGGTAATAAAGAATTTGTGTTTGCTATGCCAAATGATGCACAGAAAGGGAGCCGGTTGAGTATCTGGAGATGGACCTTGCCTAAAGCTATGAAAGCTCCACTGGGATATAAAATAGAACTTTTCAACGGTTTTTGTACACTGCCCGAGTTTTATAACAAATACAATGATCCCAATGATGTGCGTCAACAGATATGGATGGTCGGCAAGCTCACAGATAATGCCAAAAATCCTGTCATTGTCTTTGATGATGTAGAGAAAAAGGATGTACAACTTGAAATCATCCCTGATGTAAAGTTTGGGAGCGTAGCTGGAAATACATTTGATATAGGGAGTACCTATGATGGCTCACGGCAAGGTGCTCGTTGCCTGAAATACTTGTATGATACCAACGCTAATGCGGACTGGGCTGGCAATGATTACCTGATCTTCCGATATGCTGACATCTGGCTGATGCGTGCCGAAGCAGATGCCCGCGTGAAAAATGATGCCAGTGTGGCTTTGGCTGCTGTAAATCAGCTTCGTGCTAGCAGAGGTGCAGCGGCTCTGAGCAGCCTGACGTTTGATACGCTACTAGACGAACGTGCCCGCGAACTGGCTTGGGAAGGATGGCGCAGAAATGACCTGATTCGATTTGGGAAATTTGAAACTAAATGGGGTATCAAGACAAATACAAATATTAACCAACGGATATTCCCGATTCCACAAAACCAAATGAATATCAATCCAGCGTTGGTTCAGAATCCTGGGTATTAATCGTTGCTCAGAGGCACTGAAAAAGTAGTTATCCGAATGCCGGTTTTCTTTAGAAGACTGGCATTTTTTATGCCCTAAATGGTAGCTGAAAAAGAACCCAGATCTGCATACTTGGAAATTTGTATAGGATGACCCAGAGGTAAAAAAACAAACCCTATCCGTAGAAACGGCTAGGGTTTGCAAACGAAAGTATGTGCTAATACTGTTATTTTTGCACTACTACCCGTGTAAATTTGGATTCGGTAGCAGTAGTCAGGCGGATCATATATACGCCATTAGACAGGTTTTCAGGCATTTGTACTGAATGGTCACCTTTGACATATAATTTCTTAGTCAGAAGAGAAACTCGGCTGCCGTTCATCGTGAAAATCTCAACCTGTACATAGGCATCTGAAGGCAATGAAAACTGTACATTGCCAGTGGTACTAATCGGATTCGGGACGCAGGCAAGTACGACCGCATTGCGTAGCTCTTGTATCGGTTTGTACATAGGCTCATTAGTGGCTACACGGGCATTCGGAGGCGTACATCCTTCGCTAAACCATGTGTTATAAAAAGCCCGTGGAAGGTTTTCTGCAGATACATAGTAGAGATGTGGATGCAGGTACGTGTAAAAGCCCAGTCCAGGGTTGGTAGAGATATCATTGAGATTGATGTTGCTATAGGATGGTGATGTAATATCTGTCCACAGATTGTACAGGATCTTGTAGCTGCCCGGCGGTGTAGATATAGCCACTGTGGCTCCTACATAAATCGTACCTGACTGCGGGTTTACAGCAAAGTCAAAGGGGGTGGAGTTTATCTTCTGAGAAACCGTAGTCAGGCTGCTAAAGGCATTAGTGACATAATTGAAGCTGACATACTGAATTTTGTTATCAGTAGTTAGCAGGTACAGAAGATAGGTAGAATTCTGCGGGTCGGCAAATTCTATCTTTTTGGCAGCTGTAGGAATAGAAAGAGCCACCACCGGATTCCAGTTATTCAGTAGGGAACGTATCTGAAGCGAAGTACCATTGGAGACTTCCGCCAGCATATCATTTGGTAGCCAACGCATGTTGTATGTAACGCCTGGAGCAGCTCCATAATATGACGCAGACGCAGTATAGATAGTGCCGTTTTCTTTATAAATCGTAATGCTGTTATCTGCTTTGTGTGCAAATACATACTTGGCGTTGTTAATCATCCGGGCAGAAATATAATCAAACGAGGTACCAGCAATGGTGCCACTTCCCAGATTAGCTCCTGTGGGTGAAAATTTAATCCAGACAATATTTTTAGTAATGCCCAGGTAGTACACATACATATTGCCCTGGCTATCACTAATGGCGGTGATGTTTGTTTTAAACAGATCCGTCGTATTGGTCAGCACCGGAAACGGAGTAGCCAGTTCCTGTAACTGCCAGATATTAAGCGATTGATTGAATGTATACCGATTCAGTTTTTTGGTATCGTTATTAATAAAATACAACACATCATCAGTGGTACTGTTCGGATCCAAAGGCACAGTAGCAATCGACGATCCTACGTTAGCGGCATTGGCTGAGTCAAAAAGTCGTCCAGCTCCCCATGTGGTAACAGCACCCGGCAGGAATGTCAGTGTAGTAGTAGCTTCACCCAGTACACATCCCAGATTATCACTATAGATGCGTACTTTATAGGTGCGGGCAGCCGTCTGTTGAGCCAGAGGAAGTGTACTGACAAAATCCGGATTTTCATAAATTTGTATGCTTTGTGTACTTTGGTCGAGTATGAACATGAGTGGACAGGTAGCAGGAGGTGTTCCGCCGGATAATAAATCAAAGGCACACATATTGCCGCCTACTCCTTCGGTTACCTGCATTTTGAGCGGTGTTACGCCTGTACTGATGCCTTGCACAATAGGTCGCAGATCAAAATAGGTGCAGCTACTAAACGTCTCACCCAAGGTAAGACTTCCCACAGGAATAGTATTCAGTACCGGACTAAAGCTGATGGTTTTGGTAAAGCTATAAAACGGAACATTTATAATGACTGTGACAGTCACGTTTTTATTGGTAACGGGGTTGTAAGCGACTGTAGGACGCAGCAGGATTGAATTGGATCCATTGTATTCGCGTACAAAAGGCCCTGCTACTGTCCAGGTAAAGGTGGCACCATTCAGGGTTGATTTTGTACTGGATATATCCACTGCCGCAGTTCCGTTACAGGTAGAAGTGGTGGGAGTTAGTGTAAAATCTGTGGCTGTTATTGTGGGGTCTTTGTACGTGATGGTAGTTTTTCGTGTGTATTCATCTGATTTACAGGTATTACCCCAAAGTGCGTGGTAAATGTAGAAGCGATAGATAAACTGCACATTAATGCTTTCTCCGTTTTTAAGAGCAGCCAGAGCACCTGAGTTTCCAGTGCTGATGGTAACGGTCTGATACCGATCGGTGTTGAATATCCATACACCGTTGACCAGTACATCTACCTGCCAGGGGCGGGCGTTGTCTACCGGAATGTCGTCTATATAAAAACTGGTTCTTCCGTACCTTTAGCGCAAAAAAAGATATAATACAGAGATGGACAATCAAACAATAGAAGTTTTATTAGGCTTTTCCGAGCTACAAGTATGTGAAGTGGAGTTACAAAAAGAGCAGATAG
>JACCDR010481975.1_pt1 | contig 25040 bp, 25 predicted proteins | sample 7446431 | NCBI WGS metagenome assembly JACCDR01 (sample SAMN15323443, study PRJNA562643) | freshwater metagenome | isolation source: river surface water | place: USA:Blue River Watershed | collected 2017-08-17 | reverse complement strand
CGTGGTCGGGGTGCACCAGCGCGGGCATCAGCGCAAAGTGCACCAAAAGGATCTGCACAAACAGCGGCGTGCCGCGAAAAAACGCGACGTAGGTGGCCGCCACCGCGCGCGCCAGCTTCAGCAGCCAACGCCCGGCCAGGCCGGCGGGCTGCGGCGCGTCAGCCGAGGTGCTGAGCAGCCCCAGCAACACCCCCAGCACCAGGCCGACGGCGATGGCCACCGCCGTCAGCTGCAAGGTCATCAACAGGCCGGCCGCAAACAGCGGGCCGTAGCCGGCCAGTATGTCCCAGCGCAAGTCCATGGGTGCGTGGCCGGTGGCCGACGGTGGGTGGTGGGTTTACTTCGAGGCCGCTGCGGCCGGTGCCGGCGCAGCGGGCGCAGCAGCAGGGGCTGCAGCCGGCGGTGCACCAAAGTAACGTGTGTAGATCTGCGTGTAGGTGCCGTCGGCCTTGATGCCGGCCAGGCCCTGGTTCACCTTGGCCAGCAACTCGGCGTTGCCTTTTTTCAGCGCGATGCCGTATTGCTCGGGCACAAACTCCTTGTCGGTCACGGTCTTGAACTTGCCGCCCGGGTTGTTGGCCACGTAGTGCACCACCACGCCGTTGTCGGCCACCACGGCGTCGACACCGCCCGACTCCAGTTCCTTCAGCGCCAGCGGTGTGCTTTCGAAACGTTTGATGTTGGCGCTGGTTTTGCCCTGCAGTTTGCTCACCGCCTCGTCGCCCGTGGTGCCCGTTTGCACACCCACCTTCAGCTTCTTCAGGTCGGCAAAGCCGGTGACCTTGCTGCTGTCCTTCACGGCGATGAGCTGCTGCGCGTCGAAGTACGGGTCGCTGAAGTCCATGGTCTGCTTGCGCTCGTCGGTGATGGTGACGGCCGAGACCACCAGGTCGCGGTCGCCTTGGCCCAGCGCGTTGAAGATGCCTTCCCAGGGTGTGTTCACAAACTTCACCTCAAAGCCGCCCTTGGCGGCCACGGCCTTCATCACGTCGATGTCAAAGCCGACGATCTCGCCTTTTTCGTTCTGGCTTTCAAAAGGCGCGTAGGCGGCATCGGTGCCCACCACGTAAACCTTGGCGGCGGCCGGTGCCGGTGGTGGCGCAGCGGCGGGCGCGGCGGCGGCCGGTGGTGTTTCTTTTTTGCCGCAGGCGGCCAGCAGCAAAGCAGTGGCCAGCACGGCGGCTGATTGGACGATGCGGCGGCGGGTGGTGGGGGTGCGCATGGCAAACCTTTGCAGGAAAGTTGAGGTTGTAAACAGTGTAAGGCTCTACTTCGTGGCGGGTCGCCAAGCGGTTGGTGCAGCGGCGCGGCGCTGGGTTGGCGGCTTTCAGTCGGCGGCTTGCAGCGCCGCCAGTTCCTCGGCGCTGAAGCCGGCGCGGGCCCGCGCTTGCAGGTTGAACGGCGGCTTGGGCTTGGGCGCGCGGTGCTGGCGCGCCAGCACGCGGTAGTGCTGCACGGGGTCCAGGCCGTCGCGTTGGCACAGCCAGCGGTACCAGTGGTTGCCCACCGCGACATGGCCCACCTCGTCGCGCAAGATGATGTCCAGAATGGCCACCGCGCGCAGGTCACCGGCCTTGTGCAGCTTGGCCTGCATCGGCGGTGTGGCGTCCAGGCCGCGGGCTTCCAGCGTGCGCGGCACCAGCGCCATGCGGGCGGTGATGTCGCCTGCGGTGGCCGCCGTCATGGCCCACAGGCCGTCGTGCGCTGCAAAGTCGCCGTAGGCGTGGCCCAGGGTGTGCAGGTGTTCGGCCAGCAGGCTGTAGTGCTGCGCTTCTTCATGGGCCACACGCAGCCAGTCGCGGTAGTAGGCCTCGGGCATGCCGGCAAAGCGCCACACGGCGTCCAGCGCCAGGTTGATGGCGTTCAACTCGATGTGCGCCACCGCGTGCAACAGCGCGGCGCGGCCCTCGGGCGTGAAGGGCGAACGCTGGGGCACGCTGCCCGGCGCCACCAGCAGCGGGCGGGCGGTGCGGCCGGGCAGGGGGCTGCTGCAGGTCAATGCGGCCTGGGGGTCCACCACGCCGTCAGCGGCCGGGTGCAGCGCCAGCGCGGCGGCGGCTTTGGCAGCGGGTTCTGCGGTCAACAAGGCCTGCAGCGCGGCGTGTCGAAGCTCCATCCCTAGAATTATCGGCTTTGCCCACCCCGCTTCGGTGCCGCGTGCACCGGTGCGGGCTGAAAGGAAACCGCCATGGCCTTGTACCAGTTGGACAACATCACACCCACCCTCGACCCCAGCGCCTGGGTGGCCGACAGCGCACAGGTGATGGGCAACGTGCACATGGCCGCGGGCAGCAGCGTGTGGTTTGGTGCCGTGCTGCGCGGCGACAACGAGCCCATCACGCTGGGCGCGCGCAGCAACGTGCAGGACAACAGCGTGCTGCATACCGACCCCGGTTTCCCGCTCACGCTGGGCGAAGACGTGACCGTGGGCCACCAGGTGATGCTGCACGGCTGCACCGTGGGCGACGGCTCGCTCATCGGCATACAGGCCGTGGTGCTCAACGGCGCCAAGATCGGCAAGAACTGCCTGGTGGGCGCGGGCGCCATCGTCACCGAGGGCAAGGAGTTCCCCGACAACTCGCTGATCCTGGGTGCCCCGGCGAAGTGGGTGCGCGACCTGTCCACCGACCAGGCCGCGCGCCTGAAACAGGCCGCCCAACACTACGTGCACAACGCGCAGCGCTACCGCAGCGGGTTGAAGAAGATCGCCTGATGGGCACGCTGAAGAAGTTCATCTTCGAAGGTCTGCCGGTGCGTGGCATGCTGGTGCGCCTGACCGGCAGTTGGCAAGAACTGCTGCAGCGCCGCCAAGGTGTGGGCGCGCACCCGCCCGAGGTGCGGGTGCTGCTGGGCGAGATGGCGGCCGCCGGTGTGCTGATGCAGGCCAACATCAAGTTCAACGGCGCTTTGGTGCTGCAGGTGTATGGCGACGGCCCCGTGAAGCTGGCCGTGGCCGAGGTGCAGAACGACCTGAGCTTTCGCACCACCGCCAAGGTGGTGGGCGAGGTGCCGCCCGGCGCACAACTGGAAGCGCTATTGAACGTGCACGGCCAGGGCCGCTGCGCCATCACGCTGGACCCGAAAGACAAACTGCCCGGGCAACAGCCTTACCAGGGTGTGGTGCCGCTTTTTCGGATGACACACGGCGACCAGCATGAACCGCTGCAGCAGGTGCAGCAGGTGCTGGAACACTACATGCTGCAGTCAGAACAACTGGACACGCGGCTGATACTGGCCGCCAACGACGAGGTGGCCGCCGGCTTGTTGATACAGCGTATGCCGGTGCAGGGCGAGGGCAACCTGGAAGGTGGTGCCGGCGCACGCCGCAACGAAGACGACATCGGCCTGGACGAGCACTACAACCGCATCGCGCTGCTGGCCGCCACGCTGACGCGCGAAGAATTGCTGACGCTGAATGTGGACGACATCCTGCACCGCCTGTTCTGGGAAGAAACGCTGCGGGTGTTTGAACCCCAGCGCCCGCGTTTTGCCTGTACCTGTTCACGCCAGCGTGTGGCCAACATGCTGCTGGGCCTGGGCCGTGAAGAAAGCGACAGCCTGATCGAAGAGCGCGGCCAGGTCGAGGTGGGGTGTGAGTTCTGCGGCGCGCAGTACCGCTTTGACGCGGTGGATGTGGGCGAGTTGTTCACCCCGGTGCGCGACCAGCCGCCAGCCAGCCCCAGCGTGCAGTAGTTGCGGGCCGGCCGCGCCAGCCCTACAGCCGTACAGCCCGTCAACCCGTCTGCACCGCCAGCCGCCCCTGCCGGCTGGCCAACACCTGCGTCAGCAGCGATGCCGCCGCGTAAATGGCGTCGATGCTGGGCGTGGGCGTGCCCGTGATGCGGCCCAGTTCCACCACGCTGCCCACCAGCGCCTGCAGTTCCAGTGCACGGCCGGCCTCCACGTCTTGCAGCATCGAGGTTTTGTGCGCGCCCACGGCCTCGGCGCCGGCGATGCGCTGGTCCAGCGAGATCTTGAATTCCACGCCCAGTTTTTCGCCCACGGTTTTGGCCTCTTGCATCATGCGTGCGGCCAGCTCGCGGCTCAGCGGAAAGCGGCATATCTCTTCCAGCGTGGCGTGTGTCAGTGCGCTGATGGGGTTGAAGCTCAGGTTGCCCCACAGCTTCACCCACAGCTCGCTGCGGATGTCGCGTGCAATGGGCGCCTTGAAGCCGGCGGCCATCAATGACTTCGCCAGTGCTTCCACCCGCGGTGTGCGCTGGCCGTCCAGTTCGCCCACGGTGAAGCGGTTGCCTTCCACCACACGCACCACACCCGGCGCCACCAGTTCGGCCGCTGGGTAGACGATGCCGCCGATGAGACGTTCCACCTCGATGCCGGCGGCCAGCGCGCCGTCGGGGTCGACGCTGGCCAGCGTGCGGCCTTCATAAGGCCCGGCCAGGCGTTGGAAGTACCACCAGGGCACACCGTTGATCATCGTCACCACCAGCGTCTCGGGCCCGAACAGCGCGCGCAGCCCGGGCAGCAGGTCACGCACCTGGTGCGCCTTGGTGGTCAGCAGCACCACGTCTTGCGCCCCGGCCTCGGCCGGGTCTTGCACCGCGCGCACTTTTTTTGTGTGCAGGCGGCTGCCGTCGGGCATGTGCAGTTCAAAACCCTGGTTGTTGATGGCGACCAGGTTTTTGTTGCGGGCGATGAAGGTGACTTCTTCACCGGCCAGCGCCAGCTTGGCGCCCAGGTAGCCGCCGATGGCGCCGGCCCCTACCACCGTGTACTTCATGGCTCAGAACTCCCCTGACACGTAGGAACCAAAACCCAGGCCGATGCGCTGCGCAAGGCCAATGCGCTGCAGCTTGCCGGTGGCGCCCTTGGGCAGCTCTTCCACGAACAGAATTTTTTTCGGCACCTTGTAGCCGGCCACCCGCTGCGCCACAAACTGCTGCAGTTCACGTTCGCTGCATTCGTGGCCTTCGTGCAGCACCACCATGGCCGCCACCTCTTCGCCCAGGCGTTTGTGCGGGGCGCCAAACACCACCACCTGCGCCACCGACACATGGTCGAGCAAGATCTCGTCTATCTCGCGCGGGCTGACCTTTTCGCCGCCGCGGTTGATGATCTCCTTGAGCCGGCCGGTGATGCTGAGGTAACCCTCGGGGTCGAGCACGCCCTGGTCGCCGGTGCGGAACCAGCCGTCTTCAAAAGCCTCTTCATTGGCCTTGGGGTTGTTTTCGTAGCCGGCCGTGACGTTGGGGCCGCGGATGACCACCTCGCCCACCTCACCCGCAGCCAGGAAGCCACCGTCTTCACCGCGTATGCGAATCTCGGGGCCGGCAGCCCGGCCCACCGAGCCCGGCTTGCGTGCGGCCGGCGGCAGCGGGTTGGACGCCATCTGGTGCGCGGCTTCGGTCATGCCGTAAGACTCCACCAGCGGCGCGTTGAACATGGTTTCCAGCTGCTGAATCAGCTGCGGCGGCATCGCCGACGACGACGAACGGATGAAACGCAGCGGGTGCCTGGCCAACACCTCGGCGTTGTGTTTGCCCCGGCTGGCTATGGCCAGGTGCATGGTGGGCACGGCGGTGTACCAGGTGGGGTGGGCCTCGTCCATCCACTTGAAAAAACGCAGCGCGTTGAAGCCCGGTGTGCAGAACACCTGCGAGCCGGCCGACAGCGGCGCCAGCAGCCCGGCCATCAGCCCGTGGATGTGGAACAGCGGCATGATGTTCAGCCCCACGTCGCGCGCCGACAGCTGCAGCGTGGCGGCGATGTGCCCGGCCGATGCACACAGGTTGGCCACCGACAGCGGCACGCGTTTGGGCCGCGACGTGGTGCCCGAGGTGTGCAGCACCATCGCCACGTCTTCGGGCTGCGAAGGGCCCGCCAGTGCGCAGGGTGCATCGGGCAGTGGCCCCAGCGTGAAGTGGCCGGCGGGCGCACCGGCCGCCAGCTGCAGTTCAATCACCCGCAGGCCCAGCTTGCGCGCCGCGTCCACTGCGGGCGAGGTGCTGCCCTGTTCAACCACCAGTGCCTTGGCCTGCAGGTCGTTCAAGTAGAACTCAAACTCATCAGCCCGGTAAGCAGGGTTCAGCGGTCCGCTGGCGGTGTGGCTGGCGCAGGCCAAGAAGCAGGTGGCCATCTCCGGGCCGTTGGGCAGCACGATGGCCACGCGGTCGTTGCGCCCGATGCCGCTGCGGTTCAGCGCCGCACCGGTCTGGGCCACCAGTTCGCGCAGCGCGCGGTAGGTGAGCGCGGGCCGGCCAGGGGCTGACAGCGCCACGGCATCATCAGCGCCGGCTTGCAGAAGGTCATGCAGATTCATGGTGGAATGCCCGTTGAGGTTGATGGGTCGGTGGGTGGCGCACGCAGCCCGGCTGGGCGGGCCTGGTGTCCCTTGTTTCTGCTTCAGTAGCGCATTGTTCCGCATTCGGTCCCGGCAAGGCCCTTGGGCGTTGACTGTCGGCCACACATCGTTGAGGTTCAGGCATGGTTGAGAATATCCCCCACCGCCGGGCGCAGCCGGCGCGCATCGCGCACGCGCTGCTGGAAGGTTTCAACCGCCACTACCGGCTGTTCAGCGAGGTCAGCCGCACCGCCAAGCGGCGCTTTGAGCAGGCCGACTGGCACGGCCAGCAGCGTGCCACACGCGACCGCATCGAGTTCTACGACCTGCGCGTGGACGAAACCCGCAGCCACCTGCAGGCCGAGTTTGCCGCCGGCAGCCTGCCCATGGCGGTGTGGCAGCAGGTCAAGCTGCTGTACATCGGCCTGCTGGTTGACCACCGGCAGCCCGAGCTGGCCGAGACCTTTTTCAATTCGGTGACGACGCAGATCCTGCACCGCAGCTACTTCCACAACGAATTCATCTTCGTGCGGCCGGCCATTTCCACGTCTTACATCGAGATCGACGAAGCGCTGGCACCCACCACCTACCGCGTTTATTACCCCACGCTGGACAACTGGCAGCAGACCTGGGTGCAACTGGTGCAGGACTTCGACCTGCAGCGGCCTTTTGAAGACCTGCAGCGCGACGTGGCCGATGTGGTGGACGCCCTGCACCGCAGCCTGGGGCCGCTGCAGCCCGGTGCCAACTTCCAGATCCAGGTGCTGTCCAACCTGTTTTTCCGCAACAAGGGCGCTTACATCGTGGGCCGCATCATCAACGGCGGCGAGCAAACACCCATTGCGCTGCCGGTGCTGCACGCGCCCTCGGGCCAGCTGAGCATCGACACCGTGCTGCACACCGAAGACGACATGGAGCTGCTGTTCAGCTACGCACGCGCTTACTTCTTGGTGGACATGCTGGTGCCCAGCGCCTACGTGGCCTTTTTGCGCACGCTGATGCCGCGCAAACCGCGTGCCGAGATCTACAGCGCCGTGGGCCTGCACAAGCAGGGCAAAAACAGCTTTTACCGCGACTTGCTGCACCACCTGCGCCACAGCAGCGACCGCTTCCGCATCGCGCCCGGCATCAAGGGCATGGTGATGCTGGTGTTCGACCTGCCGTCGTTCCCTTACGTCTTCAAGCTCATCAAAGACTTTTACCCGGCGCCGAAAAACACCACGCGCGAGCAGATCAAGGGCAAGTACCGGCTGGTGAAGCAGCACGACCGCGTGGGCCGCATGGCCGACACGCTGGAGTACAGCAAGGTGGCGTTGCCGCTGGCGCGATTTGAGCCCGAACTGCTGGCCGAGATGCAGCACTTCTGCCCCAGCCTGCTGGAAATCGCAGGTGAGGGCAAGGCGCAGGAAATCATCATTGAACACGCCTACATCGAGCGGCGCATGGTGCCGCTGAACCTGTTTTTGCGCGACGCCAAGGCGGCGGGCAACGTGGCGGCCATCGAGCGTGCGGCCTTCGATTACGGCAACGCTATCAAGGACCTGGTGGCGGCCAACATCTTTCCCGGCGACATGCTGTGGAAAAACTTCGGCATCACGCGCCAGGGCAAGGTGGTGTTCTACGACTACGACGAAATCGAATACCTCAGCGACTGCCACTTCAGGCACCTGCCACCACCCACCGACGACGCCCCGCCGGCAGACGGCGGCCCGGGTTTTGCGGTGGGCCCGCGTGACGTGTTTCCGCAGACCTTCGGCCCCTTTTTGCTGGGCAACGCCATCGTGCGCCAGACCTTCTTGAAACACCACCCCGAGCTGCTGGACCCGGACTACTGGGACCACCACAAACAGCGCATCCTGGCCGGTGCGATGCTGGACGTGTTCCCCTACGAAACCCAACGGCGTTTTGTGAACCAGCGGCGGGAGCGCATGCTGCAGTTGAACCCGGCGGCTGGGGCTGCGGTGGGGGCTGCAGTGGGGGCCTGAAAGGCGCCCCACAGCGTGGAGCCCTTCGTCACAAATCGGCCGGCCGCAGCAGCGGCACCACCGCCGCCAGCGCCTGCTGCAAGCGCGCCGCACCGCTGCCGCCAATGACGGCATAGGGCAGCGCGTGGCTGACCAGCAGCTGGCGTATGGCGGCGTCCACCGGTGCACGCACCTGCGGGCCGTCGCGCTGGTGGCCGTCGGGCACCCAGGGCAGGTCCAGCGCCATCAGCAGGCTCAAGGCCATGCGCCGGTGCAGTTGCAGCGCACGCGGGTGCAGGCTGCGGTCGCCAAACACCCAGTCGCTGTAGACGGCCGTCATCAGCCCCGTGGTGTCGCAGACCACCAGGTCGTGGTCAAGCGCCGCAGCGTCGATGCGGGCGTGCTGTTCTTCCAGGATGGCGGCCTGTTCGTGCGCCTGCGGCGTGCGGCCGTGCTGGTCGCACCACTGGCGCAGCACCTCGGGCACCCAGGTGGTGCGCAGCGGTGGCAGGCCCGGGCCTGGCTGCGCCGTGTGTGACAGCGCTTGCGCCAGGCTTTGGGCCAACGTGGTTTTGCCGGTGCTCTCCGCCCCCAGCACGGCCACACACAGCGCGCCAGCCGGGCGGGTGTACGCGGGCGGGGTCACGGCGCGGGCCTTTTTTGCGCCGCCAGCCGTTGCCAGTGGCGCCAGCCCCACAGTGCCAGCAGCATGAACAGGCCGTACAACACGGCCGTCAGCCACAGGCCCTTGTAGGCAAACAGCAGCACGCTCACCGCATTCACCGCCACCCAGGTGGGCCAGTTTTCGACACGCTTGCGCGCCAGCAAAATTTGCCCGGTGACGCTGGCCACCGTGGGCAGGGCGTCGAAGTAGGGCACTTCGCTGTCGGTGCTGTGCGCCAGCAGCAGGCCCAGCAGCGGCCAGGCCAGCAGCGTGGACGCCAGCGCTTGCACACGCTGGCGCGGCTGCAGGTAACCCACTTGCAGCGCGCTGCCGTCGGCAGCGGTGCCGCGCAGCCACTGCCACCAGCCCCACAGCGCAATGGCGATGAAAAACACCTGCAGCCCGGCTTCGCCATACAGCTTGTTTTGCGCAAACAGCACACCGTAGGCGGCCGATGCGAAGATGGCCAGCGGCCAGGCCACCGGGTGCACCCGCAGGTTGGCCAGCACCATGGCCAGCGAGGCCACAAAGGCAGCCACTTCCAGCCAGCTGACGGGGCTGCCCCAGGCCGTGAAGGCCGGCGCAACCAGCGCCGTGGCGTCAAGAATGTCCAGCAAAGGGCTTCACGGGTCAGAGGCTGAGAGCACTTCGAGCTTGCCCGAGCAGCATCCCAAATCGCCCGCAATCTAGGCGCAAAGCACAGCCATAGCTCGGGCTATGGCGCGCATTTGCAACGACGGGTGCGGGCGATTTGGGGTGATGAGCGGGCATGCTTGATGTGCTCTCAGCCTCTCAGCGCTTGTCGGTCAGGCGAACGAGGATTTCGTTGGACTTCACCATGCCCAGCTCGGCGCGCGCCTTTTCTTCCACCATCTCTTGGCCCACCTTCAGGTCGCTGACTTCGGCGGCGGTGCGCTGGTTGCGTTCACGCGCCTGTTCGTTCACCGCGTACTGGGCGTCGAGCTGCTTGCGCTGGCTCATCACCTGCGGCAGGCTGGCCTTGCCAAACCACAAGTCGGCCTGCACGGCGCCCAACAAAATGGCAAGAACAACAGTGATCCAGCGCATGGTGACCCTTCCCCCCGGGGGGCGAAGCTTACCCGTTCATGGCGCGGTGTCCACCTTTTGGTTGAAGGCCTTGCGGCCGGGGTAACTGGCCACCTCACCCAGGTCTTCTTCGATGCGCAGCAGCTGGTTGTACTTGGCCATGCGGTCGCTGCGGCTCAAGCTGCCGGTCTTGATCTGCCCGGCGTTGCTGCCCACCGCGATGTCGGCGATGGTGCTGTCTTCGGTTTCGCCGCTGCGGTGGCTGATGACCGAGGTGTAACCGGCGCGCTTGGCCATCTCGATGGCCGAGAAGGTTTCGCTCAGCGTGCCGATCTGGTTGATCTTGATGAGTATGGAGTTGGCAATGCCCTTGTCGATGCCCTCTTGCAAGATGCGTGTGTTGGTGACAAACAGGTCGTCGCCCACCAACTGCAGCTTTTTGCCCAGGCGATCGGTCAGGATCTTCCAGCCATCCCAGTCGCCTTCGGCCATGCCGTCCTCGATGGAAACGATCGGGTACTTGTCGGCCCAGGCGGCCAGGATGTCCACCCATTCGGGCGCGCTCAGCGTCAGGCCTTCGCCTTCCAGGTGGTAGCGGCCGTCGCGGTAAAACTCGCTGGCGGCGCAGTCCAGGCCCAGGGCGATGTGTTCACCGGGCTTGTAGCCGGCTTTTTCGATGGCTTCCATGATCATCTGCAGCGCTGCCTCGTGGCTGGCCACGTTGGGCGCAAAGCCGCCTTCGTCGCCCACGCTGGTGGGCATGCCCTTGGCGTCGATGATTTTTTTCAGCGCATGGAACACCTCGGCGCCGTAGCGCAGTGCCTCGCGGAAGCTGGGTGCACCCACGGGGATGATCATCAGCTCTTGCAGGTCGAGGTTGTTGTTGGCGTGTGCGCCGCCGTTGATGACGTTCATCATCGGCACCGGCAGGCTCATGCGGCCCATGCCACCAAAATAACGGTACAGCGGCAGGCCGCTTTCTTCAGCGGCAGCGCGCGCCACCGCCATGCTCACGGCCAGCGTGGCGTTGGCGCCCAGGCGGCTTTTGTTGTCGGTGCCGTCCAGGTCGATCAGGGTCTTGTCCAGGAAGGCTTGTTCTGAAGCATCCAGGCCCAGCACGGCTTCGCTGATCTCGGTGTTCACGTGCTCCACCGCCTTCAACACGCCTTTGCCCAGGTAACGGGCCTTGTCGCCGTCGCGCAATTCAATGGCTTCGCGGCTGCCGGTGCTGGCGCCCGAAGGCACGGCGGCGCGGCCCATGGTGCCGCTTTCCAGCAGCACGTCGCATTCAACAGTGGGGTTGCCGCGGCTGTCCAGGATTTCCCGGCCGACGATGTCAACAATGGCGCTCATGCAGTGTCCTTGAGGGGTAACTTGGGTTTGGTGGCGGCGCCCGCAGTGCCTGCGGTCATCACCTTCTTGGGGTTCGACGGGGCTAGACGGGCGCGTCAACGCCTTCAACCAGCACCATGTTGAAGCAGGCCGTGGCGCCCTGGCGCAAGCTGCGCGCCTGCACGTAGCCGGGGCTGTCGTACATGGCCTTGGCGGCGTCGAAGCTGGGGTAGCGCAACACCGTCAGGCGCGGCGGCTGCCAGTCGCCTTCCAGCACCGCCATGCGGCCGCCACGCACCAGGTATTCGGCGCCAAAGGACTGCGCCACAGCCGGTGCTGCGGCCATGTACCGCTTGAAGGCTTCGGGGTCGGTGATTTGCGACTCGACGATGATGTAGGCAGGTGTCATGGCGGGCGGGGTTCAGCAGGAGACGTCGTTGTGACCAATGAAATGTTGAATCAGCCTGTTGGTCAAAGCGACTTCAATTGAAGTCGCTTTCAAGCAAAGGCTGACGCTTGATGACCCGGTCCAACGACACCAGCTGTTCCAGCAGCGCCTTCATGTGTTTCAAGGGCACGGCGTTGGGGCCGTCGCTCAAGGCGTTGGCCGGGTCGGGGTGGGTTTCCATGAACAGGCCGGCCACGCCCACGGCCACCGCCGCGCGGGACAGCACGGGCACAAATTCGCGCTGGCCGCCGCTGCTGGTGCCTTGCCCGCCGGGCAACTGCACGCTGTGGGTGGCGTCAAACACCACCGGCGCGCCGGTGTCGCGCATGATGGCCAGGCTGCGCATGTCGCTCACCAGGTTGTTGTAGCCAAAGCTGGCGCCGCGTTCGCAGGCCATGAAGCGGTCTTCGTTCAGGCCTGCTTCACGCGCTGCAGCGCGCGCCTTGTCGATGACGTTTTTCATGTCACCCGGCGCCAGGAACTGGCCCTTTTTGATGTTCACCGGCTTGCCGCATTGCGCCACCGCGCGTATGAAGTCGGTCTGCCGGCACAGGAAGGCGGGGGTCTGCAGCACGTCCACCACCGCAGCCACTTCAGCAATCTCGGTTTCGCTGTGCACGTCGGTCAGCACCGGTACGTTCAGTTCACGCTTGACCTTGGCCAGTATCTCCAGCCCGCGCTGCATGCCCGGGCCGCGGAAACTGGTGCCGCTGCTGCGGTTGGCCTTGTCGTAGCTGCTCTTGAAAATGAAGGGGATGCCCAGCTCGGTGGTGATCTCTTTCAGCCGCCCGGCCACGTCCATCTGCAGTTGTTCACTTTCAACCACACAAGGGCCGCTGATCAGGAAAAACGGCTGCTTCAGGCCGACCTCAAAACCGCAGAGTTTCATGCCGCCACCTTGCCGGTGTCAGCGCCCTGGCGCCGGGCCTGCTGCGCCAGCGCAGCCTTGATGAAGCTGGTGAACAGCGGGTGGCCGTCCCAGGGTGTGCTCTTGAATTCGGGGTGGAACTGCACACCCATGAACCAGGGGTGCTGGCTGCGCGGCAGCTCAACGATTTCGGTCAGCCGCTCGGCCTGCGTCAGCGCGCTGATCACCAAGCCGGCCTGCTGCAGCCGTTCCAGGTAGTTCACGTTCGCTTCGTAGCGGTGGCGGTGGCGCTCGGTGACCACGGGGCCGTAGATGTCGTGCGCCAGCGTGCCGGGTTTGACGTCAGAGCTTTGCGCACCCAGGCGCATGGTGCCGCCCAGGTCGGAATTGGCGCTGCGTTTCTGGATGCTGCCGTCGCGGTCTTTCCACTCTTCGATGAGCGCAATCACCGGGTGCTGGCTGTCGGCGTCGAATTCGGTGCTGTTGGCGTCCCGCATGCCGGCCACATGCCGTGCATATTCAATGGTAGCCACTTGCATGCCCAGGCAAATGCCCAGGTAAGGCACGCGCTGTTCGCGTGCGAAGCGCGCGGCGACAATCTTGCCTTCAATGCCGCGCTTGCCAAAACCGCCGGGCACCAAAATGGCGTCGTAGCCGGCCAGCAGTTTTGAGGCGCTGCCTTCGTTCAGGCTTTCGGCGTCGACGTATTCGATGTCCACGCGCGCGTGGTTGTGGATGCCGGCGTGGCGCAGCGCCTCGTTCAGGCTCTTGTAGCTGTCTGACAGCTCGGTGTATTTGCCGCACATGGCAATTTTCACCGCACTGGCCGGGTGTTCCACCTCGTGCACCAGTTGGTCCCAGCGCCGCAGGTCTGCGGGTTTGGTCAGCAGCTGCAGCTTCATGCAGATCAGCTCGTCCAGGCGTTGTTCGTGCAACAGCCGGGGCACTTTGTAGATGGTGTCCACGTCCCACATGCTGATCACGCCGTGTGGCTGCACGTTGGTGAAAAGGCTGATTTTTTCGCACTCTTCAGCGGGTATGCGGCGGTCGGCGCGGCACAGCAGCACGTCGGGCTGGATGCCGATTTCGCGCATCTTCTGCACCGTGTGCTGGGTGGGCTTGGTTTTCAGCTCGCCGGCGGCAGCGATGAAGGGCACATAGGTCAGGTGCACATAGGCGCTGTGGTGCAGGCCGCCCTTCAGGCCCATTTGCCGCACCGCTTCCAAGAAGGGCAGGCTCTCGATGTCGCCCACGGTGCCGCCCACTTCGACGATGGCCACGTCCACGTTGCCGGCGCCCCGCTTCACAAATTCCTGGATCTCGCCCGTGACGTGCGGAATGACCTGCACCGTCTTGCCCAGATAGTCGCCCCGGCGTTCTTTTTCCAGCACGCTTTTGTAGATTTGGCCGGCGGTGAAGTTGTTGGCGCGTTTCATCTTGGTGGTGATGAAACGTTCGTAGTGGCCGAGGTCGAGGTCGGTTTCGGCGCCGTCGTCGGTGACAAACACCTCGCCGTGCTGGAACGGGCTCATGGTGCCCGGGTCGACATTGAGGTAGGGGTCGAGTTTGATGAGGGTGACCTTCAGGCCACGCGACTCGAGGATGGCCGCCAGAGACGCCGCTGCAATGCCCTTGCCCAGAGAGGACACCACGCCGCCGGTGACGAAGACAAACTTGGTCATGTCGTTGGGCAGCTTTCAGAATGCACGCACGGCCTGCGGCAGGCCTGGGCACAGAAAAACTGCCGTGGAAGTAAAGCGAAAGTATACCGGGGCGTCCTTTCGGCCCAGCACTTCGGCCCGACGCCACGGCCCGACTTTGCGCCCTGCACCGACAATGCCCGCCATGGGCCCCCAGCGCATCGTCTGCTTGACCGAAGAGACCACCGAGTGGCTGTACCTGCTGGGCCAGCAGCAGCGCATTGTGGGCATCAGCGGCTACACCGTGCGGCCGCGCCGCGCGCGCCAGGAAAAACCCCGCATCAGCTCTTTTCTGGACGGCAAGATCGACAAGATCGTCGAACTGCAGCCCGACCTGGTGATCGGTTTTTCCGACATGCAGGCGGCACTGGCCGACAAGCTGATCCGCGCCGGCCTGAACGTGCTGGTGACCAACCAGCGCAGTGTGGCGCAAGTCTTTGACACGTTGCGGCTGGTGGCCGGCCTGGTGGGCGAACACGCGCAGGCCGAGCGGTGGATTGCGCAGTGCCAAGCCCGGCATGCCGAGCTGGCCGCCGTGGCCGCCACCTGGCCACGCCGACCGCGTGTGTACTTTGAAGAGTGGGACGAGCCGATGATCAGCGCCATTCAGTGGGTGAGCGAGCTGGTGGCGGTGGCCGGCGGCGACGATGTGTTCCCCGAACTGGCCTGCCAAAGCATGGGCCGCCACCGCGTGGTGGCCGACGCGCTGGAGCCGGCGCGCCGCGCGCCCGACATCATCGTCGGCTCGTGGTGTGGCAAGAAGTTCAGGCCCGAACGTGTGGCCGCACGCCCGGGTTGGGCCGATGTGCCGGCGGTGCGGGCCGGGCAATTGCACGAGATCAAGTCGTGCGACATCCTGCAGCCCGGCCCTGCCGCCCTGGTGGACGGGCTGGCGCAGTTGCACCGCTTGTTTGCGGCCTGGGCGGCGCCTGCAGCCGCCGCTGCCGTTACAGCCCGCTGATGGGGCTTGAACTGCGCCTGTACCTGGTGGCGCTGGCGGCGCTGACGCGTTGGCGGCTGCCACGCTGGGTGGGCTGCCAGCCCGATTGGCCGCAGCGCAGCCTGCGCCACTTTGCCGGTGTGGGGCTGCTGGTGGGGGCCGGCCAGGCCCTGGTGGTGTGGACGGCGGGGCATCTGTGGCCGGCCTTGGTGTCGGTGTTGTGCGGCATGGTTTTTTCGTTGTGGTTGACGGCCGCGCGCCATGAAAAAGGCTGGTCGCTGTGGTGCGATGGCCAGGCCCCGGGCGCGTCGGCGCTGGGTGCCGCTGGTGCAGTGGGCCTGGTGCTGCTGCTGGCGCTGAAGGCGGCGGCCCTGCACGGGCTGGTGGTGCGCGACCTGGCGGCCTTGCTGGCCCTGTTGCCGCTGGCCCACGTCTGGTCGCGGGCCGGCATGGTGTTGCTGGTGTGGGGGCGCCCAGCAGCACACGTCCGCACCGACGATGCGCCGCCACGCGATGGGCTGGTTCCGGTGGTGACGGTGCTTTGGTGCGCGCTTGTCACCGCCGCAGCAGCGGCTTTTGTGCCCGCCAGCGCCTTGGCCGCCGCTGCTGGGGCAGCGGTGGTGGTGGTGCTGCTGGTTCGGCAGGTGCCGAACCAGCACCCGGCACCGCATGCGGGCGCTGGGCAGGACGCTGCACAGCAAGGGGTGGAGCTGGCGGTGTACCTGGCCGTGCTGGGCCAGCTTGCACAGGGGTGATGGTGCAGGGGTGATGGTGCGGGGTGATGGTGCAGGGGTGGGCCCAGCGCGGCGGCAGGCGCTGCGTTCACACAGGCTTTACTGCCGTTCAACCCCCGAATGTGGCGGTCTGTCGCTTGCTGCTTGGTGGGCGGGGTGCACGCGCCGAAGATTCATCCATCGCAACCGTTTTCACCCCCCTGGAGCCGCACCATGAACACCCCGAGCAGCCTGAATGTTTTGCACCGCAGCGTCGCCTTTTGCATGGCCGCCGTCATCACGCTGGGCCTGTTGGGCGGCATCGACCAGCTGGCCCAACTGCCGCAGGAAGCCGGGTCGTGGGCCGCGCTCACCACGCCCGCACAGCGCGGCTGAAGGCACGCCATGACCACTGCCGTTTTGTTGGTGGGCTGGTGCCTGCTGCTGGTGTTCAGCTGGCCGCTGGCGCTGTTGGCCCTGGTGTTGTGGCCGCTGGTGTGGCTGCTGTCGCTGCCGCTGCGCCTGGTGGGTGTGGTGGTGGGCGCGGCTTTTGACTTCATCCGCGCCGTGCTCAGCCTGCCGGCGCGTTTGCTGGGCTACCGCCCCCGCTGAGGGGCTGAGGGGCCCGCCCAGCGGCTGCAGGCCCCACCACAACCGTTACCGCAGCGGCGTGCGGCGCAAGCGTTTGGCGTTGGCCAGCGCCTTGCGGTGCACCGGCTCCAGCCCGGCGTTGAGGATGCTCATGCCGCTGGAAAAAGGCGTGCTGCTGCTGCTGCTGCTGCGGGCCCGGCTCTTTTGCAAGCCGCTGGCCAGCCCAAAGGGGTTGAACAGCGCCGCCGTCCACGTCAGGGCCAACGCCTGCTGCGCACGCAGTGCCTGTGCGGCCATGGCCTGCCAGCTTTGTGCAAAAGCCTGGTTTTTTTCGGCCCACATCAATTCAAATTCGGCCTTGTCGCGGCTGGACATCACCGGCCCGGCCATCGCCAGGCGCGTCAGGCGGTGGGCCACCACCTGGGGTACGGCCATGCCGAGTTCGCTAGACTTGCGCATCAAGGAACGGGCGTGGCCGCTGCCGCCGGTGTGCGAGGTGCGGGTCTTGCGGGTGCTGGTCATGGGGTGCTGCCGGTGTGCTGAGGTGTGTTTGATCATGCACCAACGCGCTGACGTCGGGCGTAAGCTTTCCGCCAGCCCCGTGGCGTCCACTCCCCTGCAAGGCCGCAACAGGCTTTTGGTTTCAACTTTTATCAGGAGACAGCGATGGCACAACGTGATGTGGTGGTTTTGGGCGCGGCCCGTTCGGCAATTGGCAGTTTCAACGGCGCCTTGGCCGACATGGAGCCGGCTGAACTGGCCGGCCTGGTGATGAAAGAAACCATCAAGCGCAGCGGCGTCGACCCGCAGCGCATCAACTACGTGACCGTGGGCAACACCATCCCCACCGAAAGCCGCTTTCCGTATGTGGCGCGTGTGGCTGCCATCCAGGCCGGCCTGCCGATGGAAAGCGTGGCGATGTCGGTGAACCGGCTGTGCAGCTCGGGCCTGCAGGGCATCGTCACCACGGCGCAGAACATCCTGCTGGGTGACTGCGACTACGGCGTGGGCGGCGGCGTGGAAGTGATGAGCCGCGGCGGCTACTTGAGCCCGGCCATGCGCAGCGGCGCGCGCATGGGCGACACCAAACTCATCGACATGATGGTGGCCACGCTGACCGACCCCTTTGGTGTGGGCCACATGGGCATCACCGCCGAGAACCTGGCCACCAAGTGGGGCATCACGCGTGAACAGCAAGACGCGCTGTCGGTTGAATCGCAGCGCCGCGCGGCTGCGGCCATCGCCGAAGGCCGCTTCAAGAGCCAGATCGTGCCCATCGTCAAGCAGACCAAGAAGGGCGACGTCACCTTCGACACCGACGAATACGTGAAGGCTGGCACCACGATGGAGTCGCTGGCCAAGCTGAAGCCTGCGTTCAAGAAAGACGGCACGGTGACGGCGGGCAATGCCTCGGGCATCAACGACGGTGCGGCCTTTTTTGTGTTGGGCGAAGCCGGCGTGGCCGCCAGCCATGGTTACAAGCCGATGGCGCGGCTGGCTGGTTATGCAGTGGCCGGTGTGCCCAATGACGTGATGGGTGAAGGCCCGATTCCGGCTTCGAAGCTGGCGCTGAAAAAGGCCGGCCTGTCGCTCAGCCAGATGGACGTGATTGAAAGCAACGAAGCCTTTGCCGCCCAAGCCATAGCCGTGTCGCGCGGCCTGGAACTGGACATGGCCAAGGCCAACCCCAACGGCGGCGCCATCGCGCTGGGCCACCCCATCGGCTGCAGCGGTGCTTTCATTGCCACCAAGGCCCTCTATGAACTGCACCGCACCGGCGGGCGTTATGCGCTGGTGACCATGTGCATTGGCGGCGGCCAGGGTATTGCGGCGGTGTTCGAGCGGCTGTAATCGGCACTGTGGCAGGGGCGTTTCACCGCCCCTGGAAAACCGGCCTGCGCCGCGCCGCAAAGGCGGCCAGGCCTTCCTTCAAATCGTCACTGACCGCGCAGCGCGCCTCGCGCTCGCGCATCTGCGGGGTGCTGCTGCGGCCGGCCGCTATGTCGTTCAGCGACAGCTTCATGCCCTGCAGCGCCAGCGGCGCGCCCTGCAGCAGCGCTGCCGTCACGCCTTGCACGGTGGTGTCCAGTTCACCGGCATCGGCCAGCAGGTCCAGGTAGCCCAGCGCCAGCAGCTCGTCGGCGCGCACCGCCTGCGCCAGTAAAAACAGCCGCTTGGCCGTTTGCAGGCCCAGGCGCGACACATAACGCTGCAGCCCGCTGGGGTAGTAGTGCAGCCCCAGGTGGGCCGCTGGCATGCGCAGTTCCATGCCCTGCACACCCACGCGAAAGTCGCAAGCCAGCGCCAGGTCGGTGGCGCCGCCATACACACTGCCGTTCAAGCGCGCCACGGTGGGCAGCGGCAACGCTTCCAGCGTGTCCACGGTGCGTTCAAAAAGCTGCGGGTCGGCGCTGGCCGCGGCCTCGCCTTGCTGCAGTTCTTCGATATTGAAACCGGCGCAAAAAACGCGGCCGGCGCCGGTGAGCACCAGCGCCCGCGCACGCGGCTCGGCGGCCAAGGCCTGGCAGTGCGCCTGCAGCGCCAGCAGGTCGGCACGGTGCAGGCGGTTCAGGTGGCGCGGCCGGTTCAGCGTGATGGTGGCCAGGCCCTGCCCGTCCAGCGCCAGCAGCGGCGGGCTGCCGGTATCGGGCCCTGCGTCGGCCAGGGCGCGGGCTTCAACCATGGCGGCGTTCAAATTCCTTCATGTAGGCCACCAGCGCCTGCACACCCTGCAGCGGCATGGCGTTGTACAGCGACGCGCGCATGCCGCCCACCACGCGGTGGCCCTTCAGCTGCACCAGGCCGTGTTCGTCAGCCCCTTTCAGGAAAGCTGCGTCCAGCGCCGCGTCGTGCAGAAAGAAGGTGACGTTCATGCGGCTGCGGCAGTCCCGGGCCACTGGCGCGCGGTAGAAGGTGGTGCTGTCCAGATAGCCGTACAGCAGCTCGGCCTTGGCGCGGTTAAGCGCCTCCATGGCCGCCACACCGCCTTGCGCCTTGATCCACTTGAACACCAGAGCGGCAATGTAGATGGCGTAGGTGGGCGGCGTGTTGTACATGCTGTCGTTGTCGGCCACGGTCTTGTAGTCGAAGGCCGACGGCGTGCAGGGCAGGGCGTGGCCGATGAGGTCTTCGCGCACGATCACCAGCGTCAGCCCCGCCGGGCCGATGTTTTTCTGCGCACCGGCGAAGATCAGGCCGTACTGCGACACGTCCACCGGCCGCGACAGGATGCTGCTGCTCATGTCGGCCACCAGCGGCACGTTGCCGACGTCGGGCGTGCTGGGGTATTCAACGCCGCCGATGGTTTCGTTGCTGCAGATGTGCACGTAAGCCGCGTGGGGGTCCAGTTGCCAGGTGTCGCGCGGCGGGATGCGGGTGTAGCCGCTGTCCTGGGCCGACGCGGCCACGTTCACGCCGCCGTAGCGGCGCGCTTCGGCGATGGACTTGCGCGCCCATTCGCCGGTGTCGATGAAGTCGGCACTGGCCTTGCCGCGCAGCATGTTCATTGGCACGATGGCGTTTTCGGCCAGGCCGCCGCCTTGCATGAACAGTGTTTTGTAGTTCGCCGGCACCGCCATCAGTTCGCGCAGCGTGGCCTGGGCCTCGGCGGCGATGCCCATGAATTCTTTGCCGCGGTGGCTCATCTCCATCACGCTCATGCCGCTGCCTTGCCAGTCCAGCATCTCGGCCGCTGCTTGCTGCAGCACGGGTTCGGGCAGCGCGGCCGGGCCGGCGCTGAAGTTGTGGACTCGGGTCATGGGCGGCGGCTTTCGGCAGGGCGGGCTTGGGGGGAACATCAGCCTTGAATTATCCGCATCCCGGGGCTGGCCCTCGGGCCGGCAACGGCGGCCTGTGCCAGCGTGTCGCAAAAATGCTTGCCGCAAAACCGCCGCCTGAGGCAACCCCGTTTGTTGGTGCAAGGTTGGTGGGGTGCAAGCTTGGTGGGGTGCAATAGGCCGCTGGTGACACCAAAATGCACTGTTGACAACAAGACGAGCGGCCGCACCCCTGTGGGCAGCCGCGCGGGGGGAATGTTCGGTGGCGGTGGTTGATTTTTTCTTCAGGCGTGCAGCACGGACTGGCCTGCTGGGCGGGTGTGCGGCGGGGTGCTGGCGCGGGATGCGGCTGCTGCTGGTTTTGATGGCCAGCGCGGCGGTGTTGCCAAAGGCCTGGGCACAGAGCCTGGCGCAAGACAGGGCCCTGCAAAACCCGGCCCTGCAAACCCCGGCCCTGCAAGACCGGGCCATGCAAGCCGTGCGGCTTGCACCCGGCGAAAACCTGGTGCTTGACGGCACGCTGTCGCACCCGGCCTGGCAACGCGCACCGGTGCACAGCCTGCCTTTTTCCCACGCCCCGGTGTTTTCCAGCCAGGTGCCCCAGGCCACCCAGGTGCAGGTGCTGTTTGACGACAAGGCGCTGTGGGTGGGTGTGGTGGCACGTGACACCGAGCCGGCGCTGATCCGTGCGCCCATGGTGCGTGCCGACCAGGTCAACCGCACGCAAGACTTTGTGGCGCTGTACCTCGACGCCATCGGCAGCAAACGCTCGGCGCAGTTTTTCCGTGTCAACGCGGCGGGCAGCATGGCCGACGGCCTGCACACCGCCAGCGACGACAGCGAAGACTTTGCCCCCGACTTCGACTGGGACGCGGCCGTCAGCCGCAACACCCAGGGTTACACCGTGGTGTACCGCGTGCCGTTTGCCAGCCTGCGTTTTGCACCCGGTGCACAAAGCTGGCGCATCATGGTGGCGCGCCGCCTGCCACGTGCGCAGTTTCACCTGCTGACCTCGGTGCCCGTGCCGCGTGAGCTGCCCAGCTTCATCCACAACCTGCAGCCCTTGCAGGGTGTGGAACTGCCCGCCGACACCGCGTTTCTGACGCTGCGACCCAGCCTGACACTGCGCCGCGAAGCAGCGGCCGGGGGCCCGGCCCGCCAGCAGGCTGTGGCCAGCCTGGACGCCAAATGGCGGCCGGTGCCCCAGGCGGTGGTGGACGCAACGCTGAACCCCGACTTTTCACAAGTGGCGCTGGACGTGCCGCAACTGGCCGGCAACACCCGTTTTGCGCTGTTCTACCCCGAGAAGCGACCGTTTTTCTTCGAGTCGGCCGACCTGCTGCGCACACCCACCGAGGCCTTCTACACCCGCAGCTACACCGAGCCGCGCTGGGGGTTGCGTGGCACCTGGCGGTCGGCGCAATGGGCGGGCACTGCGCTGGCGTTGCAAGACCGTGGCCAGGGCCTGGTGCTGTTGCCCGGCACCTACGCGTCGGGCGGCGCCGAGCAGCCGGCTTCGCAGGTGCTGGCGCTGCGCGCGCGCACCGACGGCGGCGCCCAGTGGTTGCCACCGGGCCTGCAACTGGGCGTGGTGGCCGCCGCCCGCGACTACGCCGACCACCGCGGCGCCAACACCGTGCTGGGCCCCGACCTGGCCTGGCAGCTGGGCCGCCACTGGCGGCTGCGGGCGCAGTGGCTGCACGCCCAGACCACGGCGCTGCCGCAGCTGCAAGGCGGTGCCTCTGTGTTGCGCAAGCACGATGCCCAAAGCGGCGACCTGCTGCACGGCCGGCTCTACCACCAGACCGACGACATCGAAGCCAATGTGGGCATCGACGACATCAGCAACGGCTTTCGGCACGACAGCGGTTTTGTCAGCCAGGTGGGCGTGCGCAAATACCACGGCTGGTTGGCGCGCGGCTGGGACGGTGTGGGGCCCTTCAACCAGTTCTGGGTGAATGCCGAGTGGGACCGCGTGCTGGACCGCAGCACCGGCGCCCTGGTGTCTGAGAAGCTGCGCCCCGGCATCTGGGCCACCGGGGCCAGCAACCTGGAATGGTGGCTGGAGTACCACGGCCATTCGCTGCTGCGCACCGCCGCCACGGCACCGCTGCTGCGCGAAAACTACCTGTCCACCGGCGTGATCGTGACGCCGGCCCCCTGGTTCCCCCTGCTGGATGCGCAGCTGGAATGGGGCCAGCTGGCCGACAGCCGCGCCAACGGCGTGCGCCCGGGTGGCCGCTTCAGCCTGAGCACCAAGCTGCGCCCTTTGCCCCAGCTGGAGCTTGAAACCGCCACCCGCGCCGCCTGGCTGCGGCAGGGCGGCCAGCGCAGTTACGCCGAAACGGCGGTGCAGGGCCTGGCGGTGTGGCACTTCAACGCGCGCCACAACCTGCGTGCCATTGCCCAGACGCGGTCAGAGAGCCGCCGCGGCGAGGGTGCGGCTGCGGTGACCGAACGCAGCAAAGAGACCACCCTGTCGCTGACCTATGGCTGGCGCGAATCGGCCGGCACCGTGCTGTACGTGGGCTACAGCCGCGCGCGCAACCCGCTGGTGGCGGCCGACCGCAGCCACGAGCTGTTTGTGAAGCTGCAGGTGGACGTGGACGAGGCGCGCTCGCTGTTGCGTCAGCGCTGAAAGGGCCGCGCCTGGCCGCACGCAGCCGCGCCCTTGTCAGGCAGCAGAGGGCCTGCCGTTGTACGCTGCAGGCCATCTGCAAAACGTCTACACCAGCCAGAAGGAGCACGCAGTGAAAAACACCATGGGCAACCCCGAAGCCCTGATCGACATGTTCGAGCAGGCCACCGCCAAACAGGGCGCACAACTGCGCAAGGCCGTTAGCGACGCCACGCTGGCCACGCTGCAAGGCCGTGAGCTGACGCTGAAAAACATCAAGGCGGCGCTGAAAACCGTGTCCGAAGCCGCCAGCCAAGGCGTGGCCAAAAACATGGTGCAGGGCGTGGACCCCGAAGCATTGCTGAGCAAGGCTGTCGACGGCATGGACGACGCACTGTTGCGGGCCGTGGAAGCCAACCAGCGCGCGCTGACCGTGCTGGCCAAGCAGGGCGCCGACCTGCGCGAAGGCCACCTGAAAAAAGCGCTGGCTGACCTGGAAAAGATGGAAGACAGCCTGTTTGCCACGCTGAAAAAAACCGCCGCTTCGGCCGGCGCGCCCATGGCTGGCGCTTGGGGTGCTGTGCTGGAAAAGATGCAGGCCCAGGGCACGGTGTCGGGCGCGCAGGCCACCGTGGCCGCGCAAGACATGGCCGAACAGATGCAAGCCGCCATGCGCAGCACCCGTGCGGCCAGCCTGCGTGCCGCGCAGGTGATGGCCGAAAGCTACACCACACTGGTCAGCGGCGTGCTGCTGGGCATGAGCGAGGCGTTGCAAAGCACACCGCCAGCCAAGAAGAGCAGCCGTAAATAAACGGCCCGGTGCGGGGCGATCCGGCCGCCACGGTGGCCGGCTGCTGCGCCCGGGCCCATGGCCTTGGTACGCGTGGGCCCGGGTTGCCCGCAATGGCGCCCCGGGGCCTGCGGCCTACACTGCCGCCCCATGAAAAACGCCGTCATCTCGGGCACCGGCTTGTACCAGCCGCCCCACGTCATCACCAATGCCGAATTGGTGCAGTCCTACAACGCCTACGCCGACCTGCAGAACCAGCGCAACGCGGCGCGCATCGCCGCCGGTGAGGTGCAGCCGCTGGTGCATTCCAGCGTCGAGTTCATTGAAAAAGCCAGCGGCATACGGCAGCGCTACGTCATCGACAAGGCCGGCGTGCTGGACCCCACGCGCATGAAGCCGCACTTTGCGCCGCGCCCCAACGAACAGCTCAGCCTGATGGCCGAAATTGCGGTGGCCGCTGCCCAGCAAGCGCTGGCCGCCGCCGGCAAACAAGGCAGCGACGTGGACAGCGTGCTGTGCGCCGCAGCCAACATGCAACGCGCCTACCCGGCCATGGCCTGCGAAATCCAGCAGGCGGTGGGCGCGCAGGGCTACGGTTTTGACATGAACGTGGCCTGCTCCAGCGCCACCTTCGCCATTGAACAGGCGGTGAACGCGGTGAAAAGCGGCAGCGCGAAGTGCGTGCTGGTGGTGAACCCCGAGATCACGTCAGCGCACCTGGAATGGCGCGACCGCGACTGCCACTTCATCTTTGGTGATGTGTGCACGGCCGTCATTGTGGAAGCCGCAGAAACCGCCACCAGCGCCACGCAGTGGCAGGTGCTGGGCACGCGGCTGGTCACGCAGTTCAGCAACAACATCCGCAACAACGCCGGTTTCATGAACCGCTGCGAAGACACCGACCCCGACGCGCGCGACAAAACCTTCATGCAAGAAGGCCGCAAGGTGTTCAAGGAAGTGGTGCCGATGGCCGCTGCGCACATCGAAGGCCACCTGCACACCCTGGGTTATGAGCCCACCCAGGTGCGCCGTTACTGGCTGCACCAGGCCAACCTGGGCATGAACCAGCTGGTGGTGAAAAAACTGGTGGGGCACGACCTGAACGGCGAAGCCGGCCAAGACCTGGCGCCCATCATCCTGAGTGAATACGCCAACACCGCCAGCGCCGGCAGCATCATCGCTTTTCACAAACACCAGGCCGATGTGCAGGCGGGTGATGTGGGCGTGATCTGCTCTTTTGGTGCGGGGTATTCGATTGGCAGCGTGGTGGTGCGGCGGGTGTAGGGGGT
>JACCDR010702716.1_pt1 | contig 25055 bp, 40 predicted proteins | sample 7446431 | NCBI WGS metagenome assembly JACCDR01 (sample SAMN15323443, study PRJNA562643) | freshwater metagenome | isolation source: river surface water | place: USA:Blue River Watershed | collected 2017-08-17 | reverse complement strand
TTTAATAATATGCGGAGCGCCGTCACCCGTAATCGTGCAATCAGTTCTACTTTGCGTGGCGTTGTCGGTGCAGGCAATGAGTGTTCCTGTGAAGTTGAGTTGGTTTCTTTGCACCAGCCTAGTAGACTCATCATGTATGCTAGGGTACCGAGTGCTCGCCAAAAGTTGACCATCACGAATAACAATAACACCTTCACTGCCACTTGGAATGGTAGTGTCAAGCGTTGCACTAACATACGCAATCGGATCATCGTTTGCCTCCCCTACGCTCTGTGATGCGTTGGTCACTCCCACCTTTACTTGATGCGTATTATCAATTTGTATCGGCGTACCGAAGAGAAAGGTCACTGTGGTACTTGTAGCGGCTACCGTAGTAGCCTTCGCCAGTACCACATCGTAATTCGCACCAGCACTACTCGTAGCAGACACAGTCACAGTCTCTGCTGCCTCCGGGGCAGCAGAAAAGTTCACTGCTACCTGTCTAAGGTACACTATAGGTGAAGTTTGTGTGGTGGTCAGGGTCACCGTGCCGCTATCGAGATCTCCACTAGTACTATGCGTATACAGTGCAGCATGCGCCGTTACATGATGTAAGAGGAAGAGAAGTAACAGGATTCTTTTCACTGCTGCTGCCCCCCTGTAGGTGTGAGAACCAAGGGTCCACGCTGTGTAACATCTATGCCGTTACAGTTTTGTCCCCAGCCCCCCTCAAAGACGTTACAATCAGAAGTGAGAACACCACCGTAGAACAAACAGCAGAATACCTCTTGTTCGCTCCACTGAGGATTTTCTACTCTATACACTACACTGCCGCTGTCTTGGACACTTCCGGTGAGGTTCCAATCTCCACATGTTTCCCTGCGTGAATCGGGGGCGTTCGGGTGCCCTATTGTATGCACCGTTCCTGTAAACGTACGACTATCAAGGTCATGTGTAATAGTGTAGGTACTACCATAGTTATCTACCCATGTGCCATTGATGTTCGTGCACGCTCTGTCTGTACCGGGCGGTTGGTCCGTTGGTCCGACATCAGGGTTTTGTGGTGGACGTTCTGTTTCTATGTACAAGGGAGAGACGTTTGTGGTCCGCACCATATCAATGTTGCCACCAAACCCACACGCATTGTCCCATCTACCAAAATTGTACCCACAGGCAGCAGACGCATGAATGTTGTGTTCTGAACAGCATTTCCCAGGTATTGGCGGAAAGGGATTGGTGAGCTTCAACGAGAGATTGCTCTCAATGCGCGTACCGCTTACTGTCCACTCCCCACAGTCGGCATAGTTCACCCCATATACTTGGGCTGTTCCTGTCACGAAGGGACTTCCAGGTTCTTGTTTGAGGTTAAAGGTTTCCCCATAGCTATCTTCCCACGTGCCAGATTGGCTGTTACAACTTAGTGCAAACGGACGAGTAGCATCGGCCTTGGCAGCTTCAATGGAACACATACCATCGTGTGCTTTCGTGCTCTCCAAACAGACCTGTACGTTGAAGCACTCCTGTGTAAACTTACTGTCAGGCTGGTCACAGGCACCGAGGCCACCAGTATTGCAGTGTCCAACTGTGGCATACTCGACGCACGTGTACCCTACACGCACTGCGTGAGGTCCGCACCCTGATCTTTTCCTATTGGGATCTACATTGTGGGGCTTAATTTTTGTATCTCTATCGTACTGTATAGCGACAACATCACGATAGGTAGCTACGTGAACTTTCCCCAAAAGATGGCATATACTTTTTTGCGCATAAGCAGAAGTGGGCACCAACACAGCTACACACAGCACGAGCTTCATTACATGATTGAACACTAGTGGTACTCCTCGTACAGTTCTTCATAGAAATCGGTAGAATCAAAAATACCATGCACTATATCCACCTCGTCACCTGTACGTTGCGAGGCAGTCTCTATAGCACTACGCTTCTCCTCTTTCCAGTTCTCAAAGGCACCAGGATAGTCCTCATGTTTTATGCTACGCAGTGCGAGGTACTGTGCATAGGCCAATATGGGCTCGTACGCGTACTCGGGAATGCTGTGTATAGCTGCGTCATTGGTGAGACGCTCTGGCATGGCAGCATAGTGTATCTCAAACTCTGTTGCTTCGGCAAGAGGGGGCGCAATGCGTAGCGTAGTCAGGCCAGTGAGGACGCACCAATAGGTACGGTTGGCGTTGGACGCCGATATGCGCCTGGCGTTGCGATACTCCGGGGCATCGGCAGTGGAAAGAGAGAACTGTACACCGTTGTCCCGATGTAACTGACTGAGTGGGAGGACAGCACGTAGTTCTACGCAGTTCTCGGGGAGGGTAAGTGTCTTCGCCCCGGCAGCTTTGGACAGTTCAGTACCGGGGCTATAGGTACTGCCGTACACGGTGAAGTCCGACGTGTCTTGGTCTATAATGGTTTCCAGGTACCCTTGGCGTGCAAAGCGAAGGACAGTAGCAACCTTGTTAGCAGCTCTCTCTAGGAACCGCAACAAGGAGCTATCAGACCAGTTGCTTTCAGTAAACTCGTCAAGGTCTATCCGTAAATCTTGGATCAACTCTTGTGCTGTTCTCGCCATGTAGTTACTCCGCTATCACGACTACAGTTACTGGTCTAGATGGCTGTGTAGCATACGAAACAATTCCCTGTACAGAGTGGCATGGCATCTCTGGAAGCGCCACCACTGGTGTAGCGGAGGTGAGCCTCACAGAGGAGGTGCGAAACCTGCTTCCATCTGGGCTCACCTCTACGAGAACTTCCCACCCTATACCTGTGGAAAAACCCCACAGTGTGACCCGTTTCTTTCCTGCAATATACACATCCCCTAGTGTATCACCATGTGTGCCGGTGAACTCACTAGCTACCTGGTCTCCGTGTGACGATAGATTTTTTGACTGTCTAACGCGGGCCACTGTCGCTCCTTTCAATAAGAGTTCGTATGCTCTCAAGTACAGACGTTAAATGATTTAACACGCCGGTCACTTCTTTGTCCCGTTGTCGGCAGTAGTCCGTTTCCTCACTCAGTCTCTGCCACAGCTTGTACACAACGATGCCCAACACGAATGTCACCCCAGCTCCAAGCTGGGAGGTCAACTGTAACCATTGCTGTATGTCCATTATGGCACCTTTACCTCAAGGTATGTAGATGACCCCCCAGGGGATAACGGGTACTCAGGGCTACTTTGCATAGTGCCAGCAGAAGAGGCGGCGTGAACCTCAATATGTACTGGATAGACGAGTTTTCCAGATGTGTATATCTCTACCTTTGTAGGAGAGATGCCCGGACCATTGACCCAGTTCGGTAGCTCTATCGTTTTATCGATATGGTTATCCTGCCAAAACCACCACACGGTAGCCAGAGCCTCACCGTTGCGCTTATCTATGTACACAGCGATCCATGTATTGCTGGGTACACACGCCACCTCCTCTCCACCAGGAGTCTGTGGGGTGGCAACCCACAATGAGGTGCCCTCACATTGAAACCTCGGTATGTACCCCACTCCGGCTTCTACAAACTGTCCACTACGTCCCCTGTCCCACAGTACGGTCCAGGCAACCGTGTGGCACTGATTGTACGCGCATGTAGGGCGCTCTCCCATACGAAACGTTGCCTCAGTGTGGTATGCGCTCTGTGGGGTATTGGCTATACCAGAGTAGAAATACAGAGCGAATAGTACTGCTGTCATTACGCCATTCTCCTCGCGACAAAGGCAATGGACACCGTACCAGTCCCACCGAGAGCTGTACAGATTATACGCGCTCTGCGGAGACAATGTGCACTGCTGGAGACTGGAGTATCAGTGCTCGCTGTGCCAGCCGATACCGACGGCACCTGGTCAAAGGACTGTGTCACACGTACTACCGCTGTAGCAGAAGTTACCCCAGACCCCAACGAGCGCTGAATAGTGTAATCACGTATGGGGGTGGGAAACGTCATGTCAACGAAGTCATTGACTGCTGTTACGTCCATCATGAGGGCGACATAGTCATCTGACCAGTCTTCTTTCACATTAGATACTGACATTATGTTACACTCCCCACTATGATAAGCTCCACACCGCCAGTACCAGTCAAAGCGGTAAGCTCACCTTGTATAGCTCTCGCTATGTGGGTACTTACTGATGCGGCCACATCGAGCGTGCTCAGCGTTTGGTACGTTTGATAGCTCACTCCTTTGCCGTTAGCGCCTATCACGTTGGTTCCTCTCACGAGCGTAGTTGTTGTTGCCACTGTGGTGCCGAGTGCCCTTTCCATACTGGTAAGGACTCGTACAGGAAATGGCAGCACTAATTCAAACATATCATTGAGTAGGACAAGATTCGCACGTATTGTTACCGTACGTTTCGTCCATGCAAACTCATGTGGTACGATTACTGCCATAGTACTCCTTGAAACCAAGGCAACCAGTCGTCTTGGCTTTCTTCAAATTCACTGTCATATGGGTCCACTATTGCTCTGCGTAGGGAGCCCTCTGGGGACAAAGACTTGCTCTCCGTACCGTCGTTTAAGCCAATCATAGCTCTCTGACGCAAGATGCTCCCATCTATCCTTGTGTTCTTTCGCTTTTTTTTCTTCTTTGCGGGCTTCGTGGGCTTCAAGTGTCCTGGCAAACTGCTTGCTCCCTCCCCAGCGACGTATGTCGTTGAATTGTAGATTCGTGATGAGCCAATCCCCAGGGGGCGGAACAGGGTTGATATAGTCTATGATGGTGTATCCATCTCGTGCTGCTGCATACATATCATTGGGAATCTCGTACACAATTCCTGTTGCCGGAGAGAACCTTTTCTTGTATTCAGGTACACGGTGTACAAATTCCACGCCATGAACGAGCTTCCGTTCAAGAATCCATTTTTCCCTTTCTGGACTCCACCGTAGCCGTAGACGACCACCGTCAAACCGTGATAGTCTCTTCAGGAAGCGTTGAGCAATTGGGTACGGGTCCCATCCAGAGCGGTAATAGCAGTCTTGGTACCTCATAGTGCGCCCCCTGCTTGAAACACAGCTACAACAGGCCCGGTCATATGCAGTGGCTTATGCCCCTGCCGGGGCCTCGTGGGGCGCTTCTTGATTCGTCTCCATACTGTCTTTTGGTTGTAGCCCTTTCCCTCTTCTGGAAGAAATTGTTCCTCATTTGCTGGGTCATAGAAGTCTTCTGGACAGAGAATACGCGCCTCTTCGTTCTCAGTGAACGGAGTACAGAAAGTTGGGTACTCTGGGGTAACCAACCACCAGTCCTCCAACTCCTCGGTGCCATCTTCGGACGCATAGTGACATTCACTTTTGGAAATTGCGTGCCATGCAATGGCATACGGGACCACCCTGAGTTGGTGCCCAGGAAATACGACTACTCGTCCATCATACTGTACCTCACGCGACACAGAGAGACGGTTAAACAGTACAACATGATCTGGGGAAGTGAGGGTCTCTACAATGGAGACAAGCAGCTCTGGGGCCTCCTGGTGCATAGCGATGAAGTCAAACTTTTTCTTCTGCTTTACTGGTTTTTGTTCGGACATGGGGGCTCCTTGGTCTGCCCTGGGGGGCACCCAGGGTGTTGGTAGTTAGATGCTGAATCGGCGCTTAATATCCGTAGGATAGGCCACAAGGCGCACCTGACATCCTAACACGTTGGCCGCTGTGCCAGCGCATGTAATGGTCACAGTACCTGCGGAGTTGGCCGCAATAGCTGGCGACTTGGCGCTATCAACTGCACCAATGCGTGTTACCACATCTGGAGTGGTAATGGCCGAAGAGGTCACTACTCCAGCAGCAGAGGACCAGGACGCGACAAAGGTGGGTTTGTCTGTAGAGTCGCACGCATCGGCGGACACATCCATGTACCCAAAGGTACACGCGAAGTTAGGGGACTGCCAGGAGATGACACGAGTAGCTACACCAATAGCTAACTGTGCATCGAGAAGAATAATTTCAGGGAACGTACTCGTCGCATGAGCAGACATGAATACTCCTTAGTTAGTGCCGTGAAGCACGACACGACATTGAATCCCTGTTACGTTGGCAGCAGTGCCACCAAAGGTCAGTACAATACGGAGCACTGCATTCGCAGGGATAATTTCAGATTTGCCAGCATCAACTGCTGAAGTGCGCTGTACCACATCAGGAGCTGCAATAGCAGCAGCTCCAGTGGCAATGGTTGTACCAGCGACCACAAGGGACGGGGTCACTTTGTCAGTACTATCGGCAGCAGTCACCGAGCAATCCATATGAGAAAATCGAGTTGGGTAGTTTGGTGCCTGGAAGTAGAATGAATCAGCTACCCCAGTAGGCTGTGCCAGGGTATAGACTACCTCAGGTACCACCCGTTTAGATAGATACATACAGCTCCTTTGCCCTGAAACAGTTTCAGGGCATTACATCATTTAACAACCTAGTCTATTCGACTGGGTATACCCGCATTACGCGATATGTCGTTGCAGAGCGTCTGCATCACTGAGACCTGTGATCTTACCATGAGCAGCAGGGCGATCAGTGCCGTAGTTGCCAGACCAGCGGTACAGTGCCTCAAAGGCATCCTGTCCAGTATTCACTGCACGGAAAATACTCCCAGTTTCATCAGCCCAGTGCCCTTCAATGAGCGGGTAGTAAATAAGATGAGACCGATTGATAGCGTGAAGAACACCGAACCTACAGTCCCGGTCTACTGCCCACGGAATACCGTTGTACGTGATCTTCATCTTATCTAGACCAAGGTCAAAGTTACCGGCCTGACCAGCCTGCATAAAGGTCCGGCTTGTATCAATGAGTGCAAGGTACAGGCGGCGCACGCTGTGATGGGAGAACAGATCGGTAATAGCCTCGCCCGACTGCTGATCAATGGCATCAAACAAGCGTTGCATGAGCGACAGGGTGAGCACGGACGAACTTATCACTGTGCTATTCCAGTCGCTAAAAAGAGAACGAAGAACGTTCTGGAACAGGGCTACGTTGCTCCCATCATCAAACAGGCCCTCAAACCCCATTGGTTCGTTGTTGAGGGAGCTATCAGCCGCAAGATCAGTGGAGGTAAGCGTAGCAATACGGTGGATCAAGGCGTTGTCAGGAGCCTCACCCGCGCTCACTGCACTGTTCAGCGTAAGAGAGGCGGTAGTCGATGTCTCACTCGCAATGGCCACAACCTGGCGCACCGAGTGGATGGTAGATGTCCCGTTGTTAATGGCAATAATCATGCCAGGCTGAATGTACCGTGAACCCCAGCCGTCCCCAGCGTAGCCACCAGGAGCATCAACTGTCAGCGTTGTCGTACCCGCCCCAGCACCATCTACCAGAGCTAAGGTACCAGTGCCGCACCCAGAGGATAACATACGGTTACGTTCGTCAGCGAGGTTCGTGACCATACGGTTCATGAGCTGTTCCTGTGCGCGTGCCCACGAGCCACGACTAGACTTCGACAGGGCCATAACTGCGTACGACAGTGCAATCATGCCACGAATCCACTTGGTAGTGATAGTCACCTGTGCGTTCGTCTCGTTCTGCGGAGTAGGCAGTGTCCCCATTGGACCGTGCGCTAAAAAGGACTGTGCACGGTTAAATAGCAATGGATACTTCACCGCGTTGCCTTCATATTGAAACTTTTGAGGAGTGAACATCTCTAAGGCCGTAATGCGATCATTCACCTGCTGGACAATCTCAGGTCCGTACACATCCTTAAGGACACTATCAAAGTTACTGGTATCGAAAATAGCCATTATGACTCCTTTTAGTCATGAAAAACGTGATCGTAGGTCCCTGTCGCTAGCGCCGCAAACCGCTGATGAGCGGGCAGCTTCGCTACTGAGTCCGTTATTGTGCCAAGCACGGGGTCCCCACCGGAGCTTTTTCCCAAAGAAAACGGCCTCCGAGGTTCAACTTTGCGCGGAATATTTAGTGATGTAATAAGTCTAGATTTGCCTACCCTTTCAATGGCCTCTTCTGCTACTGTTCTGTCTCCTTTAGTAAACCGTGCCAAGAGTTTTGGATCACTGTAGATCTCCTTTTCCACTTGCTCCCCAATGGCGAGGGCGATCTCCTCCCCCTCCTTGGTGCTTAAATCGATATTCAACCCCTTTACAAAATCTACTGATTCCGAGGTGACAGCCCGTCTTGCGCCCTCAATGTCACGTTGCTGACTGTTTGTTATGATGCCGTCAAGGCGCTCCACAATGCCATCGAGGTCCTTCAACCTCGCCAGTTCGGGAATCGCGCGGATCACCTCGTCGCGGATCTTCACCGACAGGTCTTCCTCTTTCGTCGCAGGTTTTGTTGGAACTGGCTTCTCTTTGGGCTGTTCCTTCCACCTCTTCTCCTCTTCAGTGAGCCTCATGTACTCTTCGAGAGCCACTTTGGTCTGCTCAGGGGTGAGTCCAAACTGTCGCCAATTATCAAGCTCCGCCTTGTCCGGGTCCGGGGCTGGGGCAGTTTCGGTTCCGCCACCAATACTCCCATCTCCTTCAACACGTAAACCAGTCTGCATGTGCTGCCACTTTGGGATACACTCTAACATAGGGGCTCCTTTAGATTAAATGATTTAACGACACCACTACTTCTGCTTCTTCTTCTTCTCTTTATCCAGTTCCTTGAGCATATCTTGTTGCATCACGTTGCCAGAATTGGTTCTACGGTCAGGGGTATTGAGCCGGTCTCCTGCTTTCTTCTTTTCCTTCTCTGTGATGTCCTTATCGGACTTAATTCCCATTGCTTTCTTGAACATTTCAAGGGGCATTCGTTTGTCCTTTCTGTGCGTGAATGAGCGCGAGTTGTTGCTGTAAAGCAGCTTGTTGTTGTTGTTGTAGTACCTGCTGATGCTCGCCCAAATGTTGCAAAAACACTTGCTGCAGTTCCTCTGGCATCTCCTCAAACTCTTCCGACAACATAAAGTTACTGTGCTCAGCGGCGTGCATCTCATCGTTATCCCACGGGTGTCGCTGTATCTGGTGAGATTGCCGGAATATATCGTGCTCACGCGCTATCTGCATCATATTGCGATCCACCTCGGGGGCCAGCTCACTGAGCCCATACAGCCGATAAAACGATAGAAGGACCTTTGGGTCCTGCACGTTGATAAGCCCCTGCTGTAGCAATAAGCTCATCATTGCCTGCCGTTCCACTGCAGTACGCGGGTGAGCCCCGCCTACCTCAGGAGCAATGTCCACACCACCAGCCAGGTCCACCTCTTCAATCTTCTGTACCGTCCAGCTCCCCGTTCCGTTTCCCGTCATACGAGCATAGCGGTTCTTAGGGCGCACCATGCGAAACAACTCTAGTCCCATCAATTGAAGATCACCTAGACCCAACGTCCAGTTATGAAACAAACCACTCTGACGAGACCGTGCAACCTCCTCAAGCTTCTCATACGCGCTAGAGGTTCGTGCACTCAGCGGACGTTGTCCCTTCGTGATCTCCGATAGACCTACCAGAGCGTCAAACTCTTGGTCGATAATCTGTATGAGCGTGACTATACTAGGCGGCACTGGTATGCCCTCATCTCGACGAGGAGGCTGTGCGCCTTGGGCTCCTGGGGTATACTTTACCACCAGACCTACATCGCCTGTAAGGGACATTCGCGTACCTGGTTCTGGAACAATCCATACCGGGTTCGCCATACGCATAGCTGCCATAAGTACGAGCGCCTCTAGACGATTCCTAGTGCGTTGCTTCTCTATCAGTGAGAACATCGGAGTCGTCCCATAGAACGATCCCGTCTCACGCTCATACGGAATGTACACGATGTTACTAAAGATGCGCCCCTCGGGGGTACGATAGGGATATGCCTGCATATGGAGCACTTTGTTCCCTACACGTACCATATGAAACCCCTTGGGCCATTGACTGGTAGGTTTCTGCCACACTTCTATAACGTCTACCTTGTCCCTATAGTGCACCTCGTTAAGCTGCACGAAGTGAGCCAAGGCTGTGCGGTATCGTAAAGCATCTCCGCTAGGACCTATACCAGATACTGAGGCTTCAGGTAACGCATCGGCCTCTGCCCTGGATAGACCAAGCTTCTGTGCCACCCAATGCTTTGTTTTTCGGTGTACACGTACTACTGTCTCCTGTTCGCGCATATCGCTCACCGACATGTCTACGAACAGCTCAAACGGTGACACGACATCGAGGGCCATCTCTCCTTGAGGAACAAGTGCAGTCTCGACTTCGCCTGTCTCAGGGTCTGTCACGGGAACAATCGGAGACCGTATGCCCCTCTCTCGACACTCTGGGCACTCCTCCTCGTCCTCAGTGGTTTTATATCTGCACTCACCAGCGACGACACCAACACACTGCCTCACCTCTTTCTCCTCAATGACACCTGAGTGCTCATCGAAGGAACCAATAAGAAACACACCTCCAGTGAGTACAAGCCAGGGAAGGGCCTCTGCCTTCTTGGCCTCCCACCTCCACTCGAACTCTAGCGCCTTAATGATGTTCAGTGCTACTTGCGCGGAGTGTATATCGTCTGGATTGTTGGTCTGTGGCGCATAGACCAACCGAGGGTCAAACGAGAGCAAGGACGCGAGAAGAGAGTTCTTTGTACTCTTGTACTTGTTGGTTACCGGACGTGGTATCTTCTTTTTGGAACCAGTACGGCGGAAACGATCATGCTCAGGGGAGAAGTGGAGCCACTGGTTGCCCCGGTCAAACATGAGTGAAACGAACCACCTTCTCTCAATGATGGACCGTCCCAATGTTGCCCGCCTCAAAAACTCATCCGTATACTCTACGGCCTCGTCCATACGCCGCCGTAGGTGTCTATCTACGCTTGGCCTCATTGGCTCTCCTCCCCCTCTTCTGCAAACAGGTCCACATCTTTCTCAGCGTCATGCCCCTCTAGGTCAGACCATTCAAGGTCTGCCACAGCTTCCTGCTGAGCCTCATGTATCAAGAAACGCACGGTCAAACTCTGTGTGGGGTCTACTGGTAGTGTCATAGTACTTTCCTATTGCTTTGGCCTCCGCACGCGTACGTGCGTCCATAGTTGCGTAGCGATCTTCCTGTGCCCACTGTCGCCTTTGCTCCCTGTGGGCGATTAAATCATTTAAGGTAGGGGGTACCGCCAGGTCAAACCAATACGCTAAGGCGTCTATCCCGTCGTCACCGTGCTTCATTGACTCGTGCCAACGGTACAAACTCGCCTGTGCTTTATCAACGGCATCACGAACAAAATAGGTACGGCTAAGGAAGGGGAGTATAGCTTTAATACGTCCAGCTTTGCTCCGTCCTCCATGCCGCAAAGTGACAAGAGGAAGTATCCTACCGTTTCGTTGCATAGCACTGTAGAGATACGACTGAAGAAACATCATGCCCTCTACACCTATGGCCTTGGGTCGCCATCGCTGTTGCAACGTGTACAGCAGGGGCAGCAGGTCACTCACCTCAAAATACTCCTCATTGAACTCTAGAATGATATTGACCGCTTGCGCCGTGACCGCTCCTACAACCCACCCGGTCTTATCGGTATTCGTAGTGGCATTTGCTGCACCCGTAGCGGCGGGGTCTACTGCCACATAAATGAATGTATCCTGCAGTGGAATCTTTTCATTCCCACAAGAAACAGAAGACAGGTAGTTCATCGTGCCCCCGCCGATGAACTGCCCTGTACGTACCCAATTGCTTGCGCACGGGCACTCATGTTGCCCTTGAAGGGCCCCAGTCCACTCGTCCTCATCGGTTCACTCCAGCTATTTTCAACACATGACCGCGAAACGGAAAGGAGTGTAAGTCTGTGCGTGGCGACACATTGAGCATATATTGTGTTTGCCACACCCACTCGTCCGTGTCTTCATCTCGTATACGCAAGCACTCCTCCAGGGGCTTCTGTGAGGGAAACGTGGGAGCCCCGTTCGCGTCCAGTATTGGTACACGGTACAGGGGCCACCGTTTAGAGTACTCTATGTTCGGGCCCAAAGGATGGTAGTACGTACCAGTAAGTAGGACACGAGCATGAGTCTGTAGCGTCGGCATAAAGCCCGCGAAGCGCGCCTTTAGCTTACGTACCCCCTCATCGGTCTGCGTATTTTCCTCGTACTCAACATCGTCCATCCACGCGAACGAGTAGTGAGAACCAACCGGAAGTGGAAACAACCCAAAGAAACTGAGTGAGGGCTTGCGGAAGCCGCCTACAGCGTCTTTAGGTAGTTTCACGTTGAGTTCGTTCTCATTCCATCGCTTGCTTTCAACACGTGGTTGCCGGTACAGTACTTCGGGGAAGAAGTACTGAAGCATAGTATTATCCTCTAACACCCCTTTTATGTCCAAAAAGCGGTCTTGGGCTCTCTCTTGGATGTCCGAGCCCACTCCTATCTGTGCTGCGGGGTTTCTCAACAACTCCTGGATAATGTACGCCTCCGCAATGCTCGTCTTGAAGCTCCCTCTAAACGCCATAAGGGCCAGCCTCGTCCAACGTGGGTTTTCCAAGCACTCACACATCCCGTAGTGCAAACTTGTTTGTGTCTCCATGTCTCGGTACCGCATGGCGTAGCGACAGAGGAAGTACAGATCAGAGCGCAAAAGGTTTCTTATCGTTAAGAATAGTTCCTTCTTGTCCTCTATCTTGTCGAGGTAGCTGTAGTTCCTCCGGCGTATTCTTTTCTCTCTCAAGGGACTGTCCATTGTTCATCCTCAGTGCCACTCTCTTCCCTACGCATAGTAAAAACGAGATACCACTTCTTGCTCCTCTCTCGTAAGAGAATCGTACATGTACACATCACGCTCCCGTTGTCTCCGCAAAATTAAACCATTTAATTTCGTTCCCCCTGCATGTACCCATTTGAGCCACTCAGCACCAATAGGTTTGCTGTCATTTAGAAGCCTGAGCATGGTACTTTCTATAAATGCACCAATACCTACGCTAAAAACAAACGACGCCAGCGCATCAAATTGCGACTGAGAAAGAGATACCCCTATTTTCGAGCGTAAACACCCCTCTACGGGCCTCAGGTCTTCGGTGAGTAGTACACCCGCCTGGTGGGGCGTTAGCTCCTTGTTGGCCCATTTCTGTAGCTCAGAGTGGGTAATCAAGTGACCGACGCCAATGGCCCACTTTCCTGCTGAGGAAACATAGGGCCACAGAGCTACTCCTTCGTGTAAGGAAATAAAGGTACGTCCTTTGTCGCTTACGTGCATGGTGTGGGTCATTTGATCTCCTGTAGCTCCGTAACCTGCAGTATTTCCAGAAATTCTGGAGAAAAATCTGCTGCCTCTTTGTTGCGCTTTGGGTCTGCAGCTTCACGAATCTCCTGCCTAATTGCTTCCATTTTTTGTACCAAGTCTGTCCATTGAGAGCTCGGTGAATGCGTCACCTTTTGTTGTGAGATAAGCGGTACAAGGTACTTCACCAGACCTTCCATAGTCTTCAAACGGTTCTGCTCGCTGTCTGAGTCCAATAAGGCAAAGAAACGTACAATAAGCCGCTGGTGTTCTGCCATAGCGAGCATCTGCTTGCGCATTTGGGCCTGGTTGTAGTCGTCACCTTTGATAGGATCTAAAGGGTACTTCTCAAAGATGTGGGCGCACTCTTGGAGAATACGGGCTTCGGCGTCCTTCACCTTTTCCAAAGAGGTTCGCTTCTCTCCCTCCGTGGCATTACCGCCCATGTGTATAGCGTACTTATTGGCCCTCTTTGCCACATCAGCGTGGTTCCGCTTGAACGCCTCAATCTCGCTCTTCAAGTACACTGGATTCTTGCTCTTTGCAATAAGGCGTGGTTCAATCTGTCGTGACGCAGTCCAACGGTAAAACGAGGTACGAGAGCACTCAAGCATCGCTATGGCTTCCTTTCCTGACACATGAATTGCCATAGTGCTCCTCCTCCTCCCGCTTCGCGGGAAGTTAGTTACATTTCTTGTAAAGGAAAAAGCAATGCCCCCGAAGCCATCAAAAGCGTAGGGGGCGTTGCCTGTCGCACCTGGTTCGTTAAATGATTTAACGAATCACAGTGGTACATCATGCATCACACATTGTGTATCTTTGATGCATATTGAATCAGTGTCTCTCTCTGAGTCTTTTAGTGACTCAGAGAGAGACACATTGTTTCAAATTGTATGACTCAAATTGTATGTTTCAAATTGTATGATTCAAATTGTTCCTCTCTCACTTTTGATTATATAACCTGTAATTTTGAGAAAAAACACAGTGCAGTAAAATCAAGTACTTACACCCGAAAGGGGGGCTTGACAATTGTATACGCTGTTAATAATTTACTTTCAGCGGCGGGTAGTGGTAGTGCCCACTTGGCGTGTAAGGAGTCTCTCCGTACATTCTGCTCTGGGAAAGGCCGTATCTCTTCTCCGCTGATACCATCTTCCGTATGAACTTCTCTGTGTACGGGCGGGCCGAAGGTCTCACATTGTTCGGCACTTCAGGCATCGCCCGCTTCTTCCTGCTCCTGGGCCTCCCTCCTTTCTTTCTCACCGCATCGTCCTGCCTCCCCCGTTCCACTAGTGTCGCTATCATCTCGTCCACTGTGACCCTAGATACGTCCAACCAGGGGCGTAGTCGCTTTCGCGACCACTTAAATGATTTAACCATATGTCTCTCCTTTGGGCATACTGTAACAAACAGTTTGCTGCATGTCAAGGGGCGGGGCGTATCCATTTCCTTCTTACGAAGTAAATGGGTACTCTTTAGTAAGTAGAATCTTCGATTCTACTCACTCGTTCTCCGAACGATTGATCTTAGTGGCTCTAGTGGCTATTCATAGCGTACCCCCGCACTGCGGCAGCACCGTGAGTCACCTTGTCGACGAGTCACACTTGGCTAACTGGCTGGTTTGGCTCAAAGTGTAACACAGTCCTGAAACGTGTTGCGCCGGGTATGGGGACATTATATGCTCCGGGGGGCTCACTCACTGTGAGGCCCGGTGGGGCACCCTCACAGTGAGTCACATGTCACTCACAGTGAGTCACATCTCACACGTTGTGCGTCACGCACTGTGAGTGAGTGGGGCATGTGGAACACACTGTGAGTTAAATACCTGTGCAAAATGTGTGCAAAACCTGTGCAAAATGTGCTCAAACCCTGTGTGACAAAAGTGGCAAAGTGTGACAAAAATGCCAATCGAGCGAAACTACTGTGACAAAAGGACAATTTGCTAAAAACCCCGCAGGTATGCGTCAAAATCGTCACACATGGCACTGTGGCGCGCGGATTCATTGCAGTTTTTTGTGGCACGGTTCCTGCTTCCTGTGAGTTGCATGAACCAATCGCCTGGAGCCAAAAGCCCAAAGCCCAACGTGCGGACGTAAGCGAAGGGCCATAAGGAGACACAGATAGCGCCTATACCCACAGTCCATTCTCGCATACTGCCTGTCCCGCCTAGGGACTTAGCCTGAACAGGGCGAGCAGACACCACATGTAGCCTTCAACCAGTAGCAGAGAGTGGTTGCGTAAGCAACTACGCCCAGGGTATGGAGTGACTACGACGCAAGGAAGTGGGAAGACCTGCCTTGTAGCTGGGGGAGCAACGTGCTTAAGCCCGGCATGCCAGTCCAGTCGTGCGATGGCTGGACGCCACAGTAGACGCCTATGAGAAGCGACGTAGGTGCAGCTACCTGCTCTGTGGAGTGGTACTACAGTACCAGCAAAAGCGGACATACCTTATCCCTCTCTTCGAGTAGGTGTAACAGAAGATAAGACCTTGAGTGGTCTACAGGGAACATCCTGCGGGGCTCACCTTGGAGAGCCCAAACTAAACCAAGGACATTCACCTTCTCCCCTTTCAGTAGAGCCCGACGTGGCTACGGTCTTCCGGGAGAGACGAACGAAGGGGCGAAGGATGAGCGTGAGTGAACAACGTTAAACCATTTAATGCCCTGAAAGAGCTTCAGGGCTGTAACCAAAGGAGCGGTACTATGCATCCCCTAGACAGGATAGAGAGTGACAATCTGTTTCGACTACAGACCATTGAGCGACCATCTACCATGCAGACTGTGGACCTGGGTGACACGGTGGTAGTGTTTCCCTCCAAGAAAAAAGCAGAAGTAATCGGCCAACCGAGCACGGTGTTGCAGGCAGTCAAAGTGCTGCTTGGTACGGGCTACAGGGTGGTCGACACTGGACTGGCATGGGACGAAACAGTGAGTCCGCGCCAACGAGTAACGTTTGCCAAACTGAGCCGATAGGAGAGACACCATGACGTTACATTTGACAAAAGATGAACTGGACGATCTATTTCTAGCCGTTCAACGAATACTCTGGGAGTATCCAGAGAACACCGAGAACCATAAGGAGTGGAAGAAGCTATTAGATAAACTGGACGCCCACTATGAGCAGGGCGAAGTGGTTGCGAAGGCAACTACGCCCAAGGACTAGGCTACCGGGTAAGGACATTGTGTACCAACAGTGTCCTTACCAGTTTAGCTTATAGGAGGTGCCCCATGTCGGAATCGTACAAACAGTCCTATCGGGCTGAATATCACGCGCGCTTGAGGCAACAAGTCGTGCTTGCGGAACTGCAAGGAAAAATCAAGCGAGTAAGGACTTTGCTCGCCAAGATTGAACGTATTGACAATAGGCCCCTAGCTGCAAAGAAGGAGCGTAATGATAGTGAAGCATAAGGAGACTCTATGAGAGTAGTAGTGGGTAATTTGTGGGATTTCTATAAAAATGAAAAAGGGTACGTGGTTGTACCCATAAATTGGACATGCACCGGGTACGGAGAGGCAGTAATGGGTGGAGGTGTGGCGCAACAAGCTGCACAATTGCTGCCTGGCCTGCCTAGTGCAATTGCTAGGTACATCATGGGCCAGCCCATGGTGCCACAGTTTGTGACATACGCTGATCTATTCCTGCTACCAGTGAAGAAACATTGGCGGGATAGTACTGATATTGCTTTGATGGAGCAATCGTTGCGGCAACTAGCGGAGCACTGCTCCTACCCTGGTAGTGACTGCTGTTACCTTCCTCTGCTGGGGGCAGGGTTCGATGGGCTTAAGGTGATGGCCCGCACTCTCACTACTGACAAGTTTGTACTCGTACTAAAAGACCCTAGCCGATAGAAAAAGCACTATTCAAAGGGGAGAAGCGCAATGATAGTGAAACATAGGGATGAGTTAGAAGGGTCCAATAGGATTAAACATACTGTGGAACTATTTGGCACTGCTTACGAGGTGTACGAACATGCAACCCTTCTCTGCACCAAAGAGTACACAGAGGAGTCCCGTGAGGTAGACTATTCCTCAGGAACAAAGATGATGTACTTATGCATGTCCCGCCTCGTAGAGCACGTGGTGTGTAGTGTGAATAGTTTCGCTCAGGAAAAGCCCGACTAGGGTAACACTACGGGACTCCCCCGTTAGCATCTAGTCCCACCTAGTGCTTTCCGGCCAGGCTCTCCGTGTGGGGGCCTGGACAGGAGGTAACTATAGTGTTAAACCATTTAACCAAGCCGCTATGGGACAGGGTAGCTGTCTTGATAGACTCCATTATGGCAGCAGAGAAACTTGGACGCCATATGGATATACCGGAGCACCATGAGCAGCTTAAAGCTTTAGGTAAACAGTTACGTCAACTGGTCGGTGAAAAGGAGAAAAGTAACGATGAGTAAAGAGGAATTGCGCCGTCGTGTTAAAGAGGCTACAACGTCCACTACAGCAAATGGTCAGGAAGACAGCGACATACTTGCCCAGCTTGCCGCACTCCGTGCTGAGAACGAGCAGCTCAAGGCACTGACGGTCAAACACTACAATATGAGCCTTAAGGTCAGCGAAAAAGGTGGTCTATCGGTGTACGGTCTTGGGCGGTGGCCGATCACCCTGTACAAGGACCAGTGGAAAGGACTACTGGACGGAGCAGAGAAGATACGAGCGTTTATAGAGGCGAACGAGGATAGGCTGTCCGTGAAGAATTAGCCCCACAAGGAGAGGACATGTTTATCTGCGTGCATAGAAGAAGACGGTACGTATTCACCGAAAGGTACCGTTTACTGGCGTATCTACGGATACTAAACTTCACAGTGTACAGGTACACACGGAGAGGAAAGGACACTATAGTCTATGTGGATAGCATTGAGAAGAAAGAATTGGCTTAGAGGAGAGAGTGGGTCTCAGGGTATATCCTATCTCTTACGGAGAGCGGACGGAAAGCAGTGCTGTTTAGGGTTAATAGCGAGTCAATACGGCATCACTAAAGAAACTATGGAGGATGTAGATACGCCGGGGAATCTTTACATACGAATAAATAGGGCGCTTCCTGCGGCCTACATAGAGCTGTTTGTAAACATAGTGTCTGATGAATATGATCAAGGAAACAGTGTGGAAGACACCTCGCTTGCAGATGTCTCTATGCGCATCAACGACCGTCAAGATGTCACAGAAACCGAGCGTGAAGATGCTCTCGTAGAGTTATTCGCTGAACACGGACATACCATTACGTTCTACTAGGAGGTAACATACTGATGCTAGTACTAGAAGTACCAGTAGATCAAGTCCATATAGATAAAGGGGAAGCAGGCTCGTCTATTCTGTGTCCAATAGCCTGGGCTCTGTTAGAAAAGGGAATACGGTATGCAAGTGTGGGCACTGGCCGTACTACGATATATCCCATTGGCTACCGTAAAGGAAAAGGAGTGCCATTTTTACACGATGAGGAGACAACAGCATGGATACGTAGTCTAGATAACGGAGAACCTGTAGCTCCGTTCACTGCCCGCATGGTGTTAAATGCTAGCTAGAAAGGAGAGCAATGTGATAGTGAAGATCACAGGGAAACATATACGAGAAGGTCTGCCTCGGTGCGCATTCCTATGCCCCATTGCGCTAGCAATGAGGGATGCAGGGTGCACGTGGACCACAGTAGGGAGCAATACAGTAACAGCGAGGCGTGGTGCGACACTGTACTACTACGCTCTTGATGATACAGGGAAAAGATTCGTCAAGGACTTTGACAGCGGAGAGTGTGTAGAGATAGAGGAACAGGACGACGAGAGGGTACTAGTAACACTAACACTACGCCTGTGTTCCCCAGATGAAAGGTAGCAATATAGCGTGATTAAAGCAGTATCTATCGTAATATTAGGGTGGATAGTAGTAGTAATGATAGCAGCATTGATACTCATATAGAGTATCATTAAGGAGTGTACTATATGACAAAAGTAGTAGCAGATATGATCGTTTCACTGGACAAACTCGTAGAGGTAGAAGGTCGCAATGCCCGTACAGTGTACACACGGACAGATATGGACGAGCTAAAGGCTCAGATCAAGGGGGCAGAAGGCATTGTCGTACCCCTTACTGTTGAGTACCCCGATGAAAGGGGTAACGTGGCCCTTATCAACGGGCACCGTCGCCATCGTGCCTTGTTGGAACTAGCAGAAGAGGGGTTGCACTATACGGTACCTGTTCATTTCCAAAAGGTACAGGACGAGAAGCAGGTGCTCCAGTTTGTTCTCGTCAGCAATGAAGGGGTACCCCTTACCATTATGGACCGAGCTGAGGCATATAAGAAATTCCTATCCCTTGGTGGGGATAGGAAAGAACTACAAGCCATGTTGGGTAAGACCAATGCTCACATTTCACAGATGCTCACGCTCTCTAACGCCCCCGCTCAAGTGAAGAAGCAGCTCGCTGTAAGTAAAATCACAGTGACACAGGCACTGGAGCTGTGTAAAGAAGCAGGCACCACTACAGTACCCAAGCCTGTAGCTCCGGTCGTGGTTGCCCCAAAGCAGGCGACAACGAAGGCGGTTACGCAAGCAACTATGGCTGCCGAAGAGGGTACTATAGGCGAAGAGGAGATTACTAAGAAGACTGAAGCAATGGTACGGGCCCGCGAAGACGGGAAGCGGGCAAAGAAAAACGTAGCAAAGGCAGTACAAACAGGCAAAAAGAACGGAGTGATATTAGATGCAGAAGAGAAGACCATCCTTTCCATTCTGAAACAGCATGGCATAGATGGTTTGATTCAAAAAGCGCAACGAGCAGTGGATGTGGCGAAGACGACTGCTGCAGATAAGAGAGAATTCAACAAATGGGTATCCTTGGAGCAGATACTCAGTGTGGTAACTCAGGCGATGAATGAAGATTCCAATTGGGATTAGCGTTAAATGGTTTAATAGGAGGAACACGATGACAATGCGCGACAACGTACACAAGGGAGCAGCATGGTTGGACACCAGAGAACCACTGTGGGCAACACGAATAGACCTTGCAACTCTGCGGATGACCACGTTTAAGCAGTGTATTCTGGGGCAAGTCTTTGGGAATTACTGCCTTGAAGAGCGCGAAATGGGAGAAGACTTTATGTTTGCGCATGGGTTCAATCTTGACGATACCCTTGGTGATGTCCCTGAAGAGGCATGGGTAGATTTAGATACGTACTGGCGACAAGAAGTATATGCGAGACTATAGTGGTGAGAATAGCTCCGCTATTCCACTACACCTAAGGAGAAGCAATATGGAAGCTATTATTGTACGGGAAAGCGACGGTGACTGCGAAGAAAGTATTACGCTTATCCTCTCATTGGACTTCATAATGAGTAATTGGGGCATGGACGTGGGATCACGGTACCGATTGAGTACACAGTGGGGGAGACCTCTTACTCCGCATCTTGTACCATACGTATCACAGAGTCCTTTGGTCCCAAAACTTCTAGACTACCTACAGGAAAGACGAGCAGTGAACACGAACTACGAGGATATAGAGGCGCTTATTCAGCGGCTTGTGGGGAAACTTTTAGCCACCAAAGGGCTTCGCGTCCTGAAATACTACCACCAAATTCACGATGCTGCACCGAACAATATGCCTAAGTGCCCGGAAACAAAGAAGAAACTGGCTTTGGTTGCTTGTAAGTAAATTTTTTGTGGTGGTTCTGTGAGGTATTTATGAAACACCAAACAACACGATGAGCCACCCAACACGAAACACTCGGTTCAGCCCGGAGCCATTAAGAAGCGAAGGGCTGAACCGTGAGTCACTCTGCATCAAAGAAACAATATGTGGTTGCTTGTAAGTAAATTCTTTGTGGTGGTTCTGTGAGGTATTTATGAGGGCATGTTACATCACGAGGATGCAGAGTGATTCGTTAAATCATTTAACGAATACCGGTCAAACCCCCTACGCTTTTGATGGCTTCGGGGGTTTTCCCTTTTAAGAATAGTAGCATAGTGGTTTGTTTTTTCCTTTAACGAAGTTGACACCAACTTCCCGCGAATCGGGAGAGAGATATGCATAGAGAATCGGAAGAACGTATACACTACCTAAGTCTTAGAGATAAAAAGACAACCGTTAGTGGTATCATTGGGGCATTGATAAAGAAGGACGCATGGAGTGCTGGTGAACTCGCTCGACATGCTGAGCAGCTGATGAGGGAGCAGCAGGTTTCCCTTGTTGGTATGGAGCGATGGTACGCTAGGTTGGAGTGGATAGAGCGCCAACTAAAGCGTAAGCGTGTAGAGCTAGAGGATACCTGGGGACTAGAACCTCTGCAGTCCAATTGGGATTCTGTCTGTCACATGCTGTCTCTGTATTCACCTATAGATCGTACAGAGCAGGAACACATACGTAGAACCAAAGAGCGGTACGCAAAGGTTGCCACTGCACTCAGGGTACGCTATCGCAAAAAGAAAAAGGAACGGATGGATGAGGTGTACGAAGTACTGGACCTTACCCCAGAAGAGGAAGCTGAGGTGCGTGCATGGCAAATAGGACAACGTACACAGAGAGGCCACCAATCTACTCGTATCTATCTGAGTAACGGGAAGACGTTAGCTTCTCGCAGTGCAGCAGTGCGGCACGCCAGTCATAGACAAAAGATGCGCACCACCTTGAGAGTGAAGTTCCCTTCTCTTACAGAGGAGGACATAGAGAAGATCATAGACCCGAGAGGAAAGGGGTACTTACAGCTAGACACTGAGATACTAAGCCCAGAAGGAAAACACAACTATGGACAACTACTATAGAGGTCAAAGAGATAAGCAACAACACCGTAACGTAAAGTGGTCTGAGTTTCCACGGTCCGGGGCATGGACTCCAGAGAAGAGAACGTACTTGCAGGAGCGTGGTATAGAGTACTCAGTACTGAACAACATAGGGACTGCATATGCCTCTCGTGAGGGCATATGTTTTATCCTGTTCGGCGGGGAGCGGGCTCAGGATAGAGCGTACCAAGAACGTCTGCTTCCTGCCCCTACACTAGATACTGGTGCGACATTGCGATGGCGTAACCCTGCTGGTGTCTCCCTCGATAGGTTTGTGTACTGTCCGTGGTCCTTGGAGGATATACACGATGAACGTGACTGTTCGCGTGTATATCTCGTCGAGGGGAGCACTGATGCTCTGAGGTTGCACCTGGCAGGGTACATAGCTATAGGACTATTAGGAGTATCACTCACAGACGGAAGATGCACTGTAGTACGTTACCTACACAATACTCTAGTTAGTTACAATGGTAGCAACGACATACCACTGAGGTTCATACCAGATAATGATGGACCAGGTGAGAAACTCGTCGGGCGAATAACAAGGGAATTTGGATGCCGTGTCCTCAGGTTGCCGTATAACCGAAAGGATGTGTGTGACCTAACGGAGGATGAACTAAAATGTATCTTGCGAGAGCAATACAATTGAGTAAAGAAACCGTAAATGATTTAACAGAAAGGCACGAGCTAGTGGAAGAACCTACATCCGACATAGTAGACCTGGAGGTACTCCTTGTTGGACTCTATCAGTTCTGCCTTATGTATCTTGATGACAACTCGCAGAGTCTCATGAACCGGCTTGCCGACCGAGCACGAACAGAAAGGATACGTCTAGAGGAAGAGCTGCAACAGGCTATACGTAGAAAGGTACGTGGTAATAGGTATGCCTTCAAAGAAAAGGAGTGATAGTGTCGGTGTGAACAAGGATGTATCACTGCTGTGGCTACTTCTTCAAGGACAATTGCCGCCATCGTTATTCAGTGAAGGTCGGTTTCATCACCTTATTCCAGCAGTACAGGCAGTCATATACTTTTCCGAACGAGGAGAGACAGCTCCCTATGATGGGCGTAGAGTGTGGAGTGTGGCACGGGAGCGGTTTAATGCGCAAGAGAGCCTCAAGGAATCCTTACAAGCTGCTACAGTTCTCCAACCCGACCGTCCACTATTGCGGGCGGTACAGGAAAGGTTACTCTATGAGAAAACCTTAGACCTTGTCACTAAGCAGCTAGAAAGCGGGGCGTACAACCCGTCTGCTATAGTGAACCTGTTAGAAAAGCACGCCGATGCTGACGCTATTCCTATACACAAACTCGCACTGCCATCTAGTGACCCACAGGTGAGGTTCATATGTCGTACTGGTATACCCCATATAGATACAGTGATAGGAGGTGTCGGTAAAGAACTGATAATAGTGGCAGCTCCTCCGAAGAATGGTAAGTCCAATTTCTTTATCAACATGGTAGCTCGACAGCCACCTGCTGTAGATGTACTCTACATCACAGTGCAGGACTATAGCCGTGAAGACTTAAATCGTTTAATCAATGTGGCGAAACCTGGCTTAGCCAAAGTGAAGGAAAACTTGTACATTGTGGATCTAACTGGATACAGTGCCACATTGAACGAAGTGGAGAACGTGGTGAAGCGGACCAAGACAGAGGGAGTCCCACTCCTTACTGTGGTAGATCGGGCTGAAAAGCTACGATGCCTGGGTAAATACGATAATGAAACTCGTATGTACGATGAAATCTTTACCGGACTACGGCGTGTAGCAAGCCGGTACGAGACTGTGGTATTCACGGATTCGCAGCTTGGCTACATAGGACAGGACATCTTGTTAAGAGATGGCGCTATTAGCAGTCGTCATATCTACGGGGACCATACACAACGTCAGGCTATTATGGACATATTTATTGGAGTACGGAGGAACGACTTGCTAAACCCCGAGGATCATTCAGTGACATTATTTATGGAAGGACGACGGCAGGGTAAGTTACCTGCTTCAGTAACCATTCCGTGTAATCAACTAGGAGTTTACCAATAATGGCAGACGTACATCTTAAAGAGAAGAAATTTAGTTTTAGTGATATAACAGTAGGGAGTATAGTAGTATTCAATGATGACCGCATAGGTGTAGCTGTGGAGATATACAATGTAGGGGCAGAGAAGGATGGAGAACGACTCCAGCGCCTTATCCACGAACGTCGAATTGTGATCGCTGAACTACGAGATGGTGATGTATGGTTTGAAGGTGAGATCACGCGTATAGCCAGGATACTATCTGGTGAAGAGGTAAGGATAACCATAGATGTCAAAAGCTGATTTACTACGTGAAGGACTGAAAGCCCCACCAGGTTTCGATAACCCAAGATGTACAAACTGTAAGCTCTGTAACCAGAGCTACGCCCCATTTATTGCCCCTGTGATACGTGGTCCCTGGGTATTTGTTCTCTCAGCCCCTTCTATGGAAGAGTATCAACTCGGAGAGGGGTACGAGTGGCGAATAGTGAAAAAGATATGCCAAGAGGTGGGGCTAGAGGAAGAGGAAATATCCCTCGCTACTGTGACTCGGTGCGCCCCTGCTGTCAAGAAGACGATAGGGAAAACAGCTCGTACTATGTGTCAGCCCTTCTTGTTTCACTCGTTAAACCATTTAACAGTCCCGGTACGGATCATAGCTATGGGAGCTGATGCTGCGAAGACCTTTGTCGCGGACTATGCGAGCTTCGATGATCTCGTTGGACGACAGTTTGATACTATACACGGTGATGTAGTCGTGACGTATTCACCCCGTGAGTATTTTCACGAGGTGAAAGACTACGTGCTGAACGTTGGCATTATGGATGCGATACGCGTGCATGTAGCTGGATTCATTCGCTCGACGGACTGGTACCAATTTCAGAAACTGGAGGAGGTGTAGCGCGTGATAGCCTGGGACACTGAGTGGGACGTAGATACAGGGAAATTTAGATGCGCTTCCTGGATGGATACACGTAACGCCAATCTCTTCGGTACCTTGAACGAGGAACGAGCGTTGCAGGAAGTGGAGAAGCATAGAGTATTTTGTGGTCATAATATAACATCCGACTTGAAGAAAGTAGTGCAGTGGGGCGCTACCCTTGCAGAGGATTTCAAGCTCGTAGATACGCTCCTCATGGCACGGCTTTTACA
>JACCDR011879476.1_pt1 | contig 25058 bp, 54 predicted proteins | sample 7446431 | NCBI WGS metagenome assembly JACCDR01 (sample SAMN15323443, study PRJNA562643) | freshwater metagenome | isolation source: river surface water | place: USA:Blue River Watershed | collected 2017-08-17 | reverse complement strand
TTGCCAGCGTGATCTTCCCGTATGGCACGACCTATCCGACCGAGCGCACCGTGACCCTCCGCAACGCGGATGACATGCAGGAAGCCCTCTCGCTGGCCATCCTTGAAGGCGACAGCGCGCGGGCGAGTGAGTGCGCCGTGCTGGCGACGCATGACCACATCGTGGAGACGCCGGGGCCTGTCAGGGCCGCTGGCCTCAAGGTGGTGTGGAAGCTGGACGAGAGCGGGCGGCTGTCTGTTGAGGCCGCCGATGGTTTCTCCTTTAGGGGCGCTGCGTGACAATTGCCATCGAACAGCTTTACCGCCTGCTCAATCGCTTTGAGCAGGGGCCGGATGGCGGGGCCGCGTTGTCCGCGTACATCTGCCCCGCTGGCGTCTGGACGATTGCCTACGGCTGCACAAAGCACCCTGACGGCACATCGATCAAGGAAGGCGACACGATCACGCCGGATCAGGTGTATCCGTACACCGAAGCCGCTGTTGAGCGCGTCATTGCTGACATTCGCGCGACGATCAAGCGCCCGCTGAACCAGTACCAGGAGGCGGCTGTTGCTTCGTTCGTGTTCAATCTCGGTATCGGCAACCTGCGCAAGTCAACGCAGCTGCTTCCCGCAATCGAGGCTGGACGCTGGGAGGATGCCGCAACCGCGCTTGGCGAGTTCGTCCGCGCATGGGGGCATCACGAAGGCAAGTGGCACCGTCAGGCGCTCCTAGGCTTGCGCATTCGTCGCTATGCCGAGGGGCTGATGCTGCTCGGTCTGGATTTCGATGACGCCTGCAACGCCGACAATATCGGCATGCCCAAGCGGCGCGAGTGGCAGGCCGAAGGCGTTTGCCCTGATGGCTCCAAAGGCCGTTGGTATGACGTGTTGCTGGACGGCGCGACGGAGTTCAACACCATCGAGGAGATGGCCCGCGCTCATCCGCTGCCTCCGCTCGATCTCGTTCTCACGACCAAAGCTGAGCCTGCGCCGTCCGTGGCGCAAGGCAAGGCGGGACAGCCGGAGTACGCCCCCCAGCCCGCTCCGGCTGCTCCTGCTCCCACGAAACCCGCTGCCACGAGTGGTCCGGCAGCTGGTCCGGTAGCGGCACCGAGTGCCCCGCAGGTTGCTCAGAAGCCGCTACCGGTTCCCTCTCCGAAGCCGGTGGATACGAAGCCGCCCGAACAGCTTCCTGCTCCGTTGCCGCCGCCGCGTGACCCGCTGCCTGCCGATCTGACGAACGCGAAAGACCTCGTGCTCAGCAGGCGGTTCTGGGGCTTGATGGTCACAGGCATCGGGACCACGCACTTGATCCCGGCTGACTGGTCGAGATGGATGGCCAACGAAACCACGCGCGAACTGGTCTCATGGATTGCGGTGGTTGCGGTCGGCTCGCTCATCTACTGGTGGGGCAAGCGGAAGGCTAAGAGGCCGTTGAAATGACGAGGCCGCAGTCATGAGCTGCGGCCTCTCCCGATTTTTATCCGACCCTCGGTGGGGGTCACAGGTTTCATCGGTGGCCTACGCACCGTCTGGATACTCAGGACCTACTATCCAGCCATCGTTCTTGAGGCTTTCGCCACAGTGTCCACGATAAGGGCTCCTTTATAGGGCAATCCAATGCCACTCGCAAGTATCGGCTCCGCAATCTGGGGCTTTTTGAAACGCATCCCCGACTGGGTGATCTGGGTCGTCGCGGCCCTGATCTTCCTCAAGTTCGTGGACATGAACGCGGAACGCAGGGGCCGTCAGAAGGAAGCCGACAAGCGCGACAAGGAAGCGGCGGCAGTAGAGTCCGAAGTCATCTCCAACATCAATGAGAACACCGATGAAGTCATTCACCAAGCTGATGCTGTGCGCGAGCATACCTCTGCTGGCGTCTTGCCAGACGGAAGCGCGACCCTCCCGCCAGCTCATTATCGCGACTGACGGGGCGATCTGGAAGGAAGCCCTGTGCGCAACCGGCAAGGCGATCCTGATCTCTCACGGCGATGTGCTGACGCTGGAAACGGCTGAGCAGATCGGGGACCACAACAACACGATCTGGTGTGCGTGTGCGGATAAGCGTCCCGCCACTTTCGACGTGAGCGTGTGCAAGGTCTGAACGTGCAAAGGGCGCCCTTTCGGACGCCCCTTAGTCGCGGGCCGGATTGGCGGGCCCTCCGCACCGATTTTACAGGCATTCACTTTTCTGGTTCTTCCAGCGCGCACATGCCTGCCGCGACCCCATCCACATACCACACTCATAGGGGAGGGGGAAGGTTAGGCGGGGGCTGGCTCAAGGCGGCGAATGATCGCTTCATAAAGGCCTCTAGGGTCGCGCATCAGCAGCGGGCCAATCGGATCGACCTTAACTTTGCGGCTTCCGTGCGTGACCAAAATGCGGTCGCCATCATGCGTGACGGAATAGCGGCCGGGAAAATTCTGCTCAAAGAACTCCGTCATCACGCGGATGGCTTCATCCCGCATCTCGATCAGTTCCATCGCCATCACCTCCAGCGGCCTAGCCGCGCCTTACCAAGTTTACCCGCCGCTCGCCGGCACATCAACGCCGCTTGTCGGCAATAGAGGAGCTACGCCTATGGGTTTCAAAATCGTTCGCGAGGATGGAAAGACGGACTGGGGGTCGCTCCGGGCCGTGATGTATTGCATGATCGCCACCTGGTTCTTTGTCGTGCGCCTCGCTGGCATCGATCCGTTCGATGACTTCATGAGCGGCAAGGTCACCCTCTCGACTTGGTTCGACCTGATCTGCGTCTGGGCCGGCTACCTGTTCATCTGGCACGTCATGTATCCGAACCGCCCGAAGATCAGCCTCTAGCCTCTCCCTCACCCCCGGCGCTGTGTTGAGGCGTCGGGGGAGTTTGGGGCTAGGCATCGCTACTGACGCCACGGTTCGTCGGTCAATCCGACCAACGTTTCGCCATCATCCCAATCTAATTGGCCGTCAAGGTAGTGATGACCACAGCCACACGTTACATACGCGCCGCCATCATCTGCCATTACGACAATCGGCACATTTAGTTCCATGCACTCGAACCCACCGTCGGGATACAAAACGTCGCCAACCTTCAGGGCTGCCAATTTCATTGAAACCTCCATTGAAGAGGTCTCCCATTTTGCACACGCAGCCGATTCAGCAACAAGTATTTTTAGGAGTGTCTTGGTTTGGACTCGCCCTCGGAATTAGGGCGGAAGCGGCGAGAAAAGGTGTTGGCAAACGCCGCGAACTGAACTCTAAAAGTCACTGGGGTCGCACTTTGCGGGATTGGCCCCGGATCACCCTAGTTAAGTCTGTCGTTGACGATGCCTAGCGGCCCTTCAGCGCAAATCATAGTTCAATGCGCTAGCTAGTTTCACCCGTTGAAGTGGCATAGAACAGCTTGCGCTCAATGTCCGCGATGATGCGGTCCCTGTGTCGCATCAGGCCAAACGTCGTCAAAGCCATGCTCTCACCTCGTCTCAAGATTAGGCGTCGTACTGTTCCATCTTCCACGGGACACTGACGCAGGCCACCCGTTCAACCGAGGATGAATCGTCGGCTTCCGCCCGCGAGCGAAAGACCGAATAACTCAATCCGTGCTCGCGCCAGTAGACGTTGATGTAGAGCGTCTGGGCGTTTCCGTGACCTGCCTGAATGGCTCCGGTCTTCCAAGGTTTGTTGGCGCCCATGCCCATGTCCTCTCGTCTCAAGATTATACTCTGGCTAGCGCGCGGGCTTGATGCGCGAATAGACCGCGTGCTGGAATGACGCCATGCCGTTTTGCTTGAGAACGCTCGCGTAGGTGTCCGCATCGACCGAGAAACCCAACTGCTTTGACGGCGGGATCAGCTTTGCAAACTCCGTGAGCTGCTTGTCGTTCACGACGGAAAAGCCCTCTGGCCAGAACATGCTCAGGATCGTCGGCAGGTGATCCTCAAAAAGCGCCTTCAGCTCTGGCTCAATGTCCGAGTCGAAGGTAACATCGTGATCTGGAAGCTTGTCGCTCTGGTTCAACGGATAGACCTTCGCGTTGCGCTCGAAGGCACGCACCAGAAGGTTGATGAACCGGCGCTGCTCGCTTGAGCGCATCTGCTGGACCATCGCCGTTTCAGTCGCGGTCTGTGTCATCGCTTTCTCCATTCCCTACCCTACCACAATGCGCCTATCCGATAAATCAAAAGCCGTCCTCTGGCTCGCGTTCTGTTTCGAGTTCATTCTCTGCGTGGCTGTGATGCTGGAGCGGGAGCCGTGGTGAGGGATTCGTCGGGATAAAAGGTCATCTGCGGCAGGTAGCGGCTCATGATTTTGACGATCTGCTCCTGAAGCATCTTGATGTGGTGCTGTGCAGCCGCAACCTTCGCATCACGGTCGCGATAGTCTATCATTGCCGTTGCAGTCAGCGCCGCGTCGTCTAGGCCCGTGAGCTTCGCAACGTCGGCGCGAGTATCCTCGATGAGCTGATAAAGCGGCTGCACCGCCGCATGAAACTCTGGCGGGTAGACCGTCTCGACGCGACCAACCTTCATCTCGCTCACGACTTCACCTCAGTAAGTGCTTCAGCGACCGCGCGGCCGGCGCTTGTTAGACGGATCGGGACGAACTCGCCATTCGACGTGAGCAGCCCCTTGCGGTAGAGTTGGTCGGCGCATCCGGGTTGAGCGCCAAGCGGCCACAGATGGCCATCGGACACCTCACCGATTACGCTCCTCCGCGCTCAGTCCAGCAGCAATCTCTTGAGGGCTCATCCGTCCGTTCCGGACTTATGTAGCAGATGCACCAAGCAGAATGAATCGCCCCAGCCCATATTTCGGGCATGAGCGAAGACATGATCCACCACCTTGTTGAGAAGCGTCAGGAACTGGCTGAGAAGGTCGAGAAGCTACAGGCTCTCATCTATCACCTAGACCAGACCCTCGCTGTGTTTGGCCACTACGCGGGCAAGCGTAAGTCGGTGCGGCTGTTTTCCAACGGGGAGCTAATCCGACGCATAGGCGAGGCCGAGAGGGCTGGGGCAACCACCGTTTCCACGATCACGGCGCACGTCATGGACGCGCGCAATCTGGACCAGAACAACACGAAGCTTAGGCGGCGCGTCTACTGGTCCGTGAAGGAATGCCGGAAGCGGATGAACGCTAGGGGCGCTTAGCGCCTCACGCTTTTCGCCCATTCGCGAATGCGATCATCTGGCGGTGTATGTTGAACAGCAGCAGCTGCCACCGATATTCTCTGCCCATACGGAGTGGCATGCCATAGAGCGTCGTGGCTCAGTTCCGAAACATCAAAAGCCGTCATCGACCGGACGGCTTCAATTATTTCATCAAGTATTTGACGCTCTTGAGGCCCCACCAAATTGTCGCCTCTTGGGGCGACCAACGAGCGGTAGTTGAACCGTACATATGGGCCAACATGCTGATGAACTGTCTCGGCCAATTTTTCTTGTCCGAGCTTGCTAAGCACTAGGTCTATGCGCGGCGGCACCGGTCCGTATTGAAGCTTGATATACTCAGTCAGGCCGGTGACGGTCCGGCCATAGCTGCGCCACGCCGCGCAGTCGGCAAACCAGAGTATTTTATTTAGCTTCGTCTTTCCCAAGTCATGCCCATCCGTCTTCGCGATGACGTAGTGCGTAACTGCAGATAGACGTTCAATCACGTCATCAGACACAGGGACTAATTCCCTTCATAGGATCGGGCCACATGCCCGGTCGCGGCGTTCGAGGAATCGTACCACGCTCGAATCCCGCATGCCAGATTCTTTTGTTTTTTGCTCTGCTTTCAGCCACTTGCCCGAGGTGGAGAGGAATCTCGTTTCCCGCTATTCTAGTCTCAATGAACATCGCCAGGCCTCCCCACGGTTTCGATATTGATTTCACGGACGAGGCGCGCGCCCAGTTCCAAGATATCTGCATGGAGCCAGACCAGTGCCGCCGGATCATCTCGCTGCTTCAGCGACTTAGCGTGTCTGGACACATCGACGGCGAGTCATTGGATGACCCAGATCACCCGTGGGACAGGCAGTTTGCCGAACGTGGAAGTGTGGACTGGCTCTGCGTTGTCTATACCGCCAAGGCGGACACGATCCGCATTTGCTCCATCAAGCGCTTTCCCGCCTAGGCCGCCTTGCGCTGCCAGTAGCCTTTGAAGTCGCGGCTGATCGGGGCCGCCAGCGAGTTGCGGATCAGGCGGTAGCAGAGCGCACCGTTGGACTTCATGCGGTGGTCTTCCAGCCAAGCGGCGTGCGTCGCGTACTGGTGAAGGTACTTCGGGGAAACGAAGTGATGCTGGCCGCGAACCATGCGGCGCAGGCGCGAGAAGAAGCTCTCAGCGTTATTCGTGTGGGCGCCGTCCAGTGAGTACGCGACCGAGTGGTCAATGCGCTTGGTCGGGAAGGCGCGGCCCAGCATGTCCCAGTGGCGGGCTTCATCAGCGAACACCACCGTACCCGGCAGGACGTTGCGCTTCACCAGCTGGACGCCTTCAGCTTCCGACTTGGTGACGAAGGTAAGCGTGCGGCCCTTGCGAGCGCGGATCGCGATCACGACGCGGCGCGTGCCCGTCTGGTTCTCCGCGAGACGGCGATCAATGCGATCTTCAGCAAGGTTGGCGGGGCGGATATGGCCGCCCGTGTACATGCCGTCCACTTCGACTTCGCCGCCGACCTTCAGGCCGTCAACCTCGTCCTGCATGGCTTCGCGCAGCTTGTGCGCCATGACCCAAGCCGTTTTGTATTGAACGTTCATCTCGCGCGAAAACTGGATCGCGCTGCGGCCCTTCGTGCCGTTCACGAACAGGCAGATCGCGGCGAGCAGGTCCATGAAGGACAGCTTGCGCGAAGCGAAGATGGTCCCGCTCGTGACGCTGAACTGCTTGAGGCAGGCAGCGCACTTGAAGCGACGGCGCGTGGTGATCGCGTACACGTCGCAGCAGCCGCAATCCGGGCAAACAGCTTCGCCGTTCGTCTCAGGCCAGCGCAGGCGCAGGAACGTCTCGTAAGCAGCAGCTTCACCGGCCTTGTAGATCTCCTTGAGATTCAGGGTCCGGGCGGCGGCAGAGAGGAGGAAGTGGTGGGCCATTGTCATCATATCCGGTGATGTTCTTCACTAGATATGCGGACACTTGTATCCAAATGCAAGGGGGTTTATCATCAGATTCGATGATATTTTAGGACCCTGAAATGGCTGGAAAATTGGACCCCGCTACGGTCGAGTTCGAGACTCGCGCCAAAAACCTCCTTAAAGGGGAATTGAAGCGTAGGGGGGTCTCATACCAGGAACTGACGACAAAGCTGGCGGAACTGGGGGTCCACGAGACCGAAAGAAATCTCGCGAACAAGATCAGCCGTGGTGGCTTCTCGGCGGCCTTCTTGCTGCAGTGCCTGAGCGCTATCGGCGCGTCGTCGCTGCAGTTGTTATAGGGACCGCGCTATTCGGCCCACCGGGCATCTTCTGGCTCGCAACTTCACTTGGTCACGAAGAACGAAGTCAGGAGCGCGCCGATGCCGGCGCCACCTATGCACGATACGCCGAACAACAAGAGTACTGCGCCCGTGATGGAGTCCTCCCGGGCCCGCAGATGACGGCGTGCATAGTAGAGCGCGCCCGCGCCCAGACAGAGTACGAGCAAACTCAGGCCGATCTGCGCGCACAGCAAGAGGTCGCGGTATGGACGGGCGGGGTCTTTGGTCTTGGTGTGATAGGCTGGCTGGTAAGTATTGTCGGTATCTGGTTCCTGTATGCCAACCTGCAGATGCTTCAGCGGCAGATCAATCGCGAGCAACTGGCGTCCGATGAGCAGGCAGTTCAGTTTCAACGGCAGCTGGACAAGATGGAGGATGCGAACGCGATCACCCGCAAGAATGGGCGAGCGCAGATTCGCGCCTATCCGAGCTTCAAAGCTCTGTATTTGCGAGTACCTAAGTGGGGGAGTGGCGACGATAGGATTCGTATTGTCGCTTCCATCCAGAACAGCGGCCAGTCTCCGGTCGTAGGCGTTCGAGCGTTTGGCTGGGTCCGGTTGGAAATGGATGGCATGACGACCGACAAGAAGGGCGATGACATTGAGTGGATCAGGTGCGGTTCGCGCGAAAAGCCCGTAGTCCTCCCACCCATTCCGGCGAATGTCGGCACACACGAAATCATCCTTGAGGACCGCAATCCGATAATCCAACTGTCTGCTGAGCAGGACAAAATGGTTCGCCATGGGCGGACCTTGGATGTTCATATCAACTTGACGCTCGAAGATGTGTTTGGCGACGTCACCTTGTTCTCCGCCAGTGGAAGCATAAGCGTGGTCGGCGGCGCTGATTTCGTAGGAGAGACGATCTTCCGCGACGCCACCGTCAACGGGGAGTTTCGCGAAACTGAAAAGAGCTAGCGCCGCCACGGCGCCTGCCGCCCACACGGCTAGCGCCCCGGGCCACCTCGTCGGGGAACTGCTGAACGTCCGTTGAAGGGGCGGGACTCCGGATATGATGGGGCCGCCGGTATCTCACACCGGCGGCCCCGAACGTTCGCCAACGCGACGTCTGGCGAACGCACCCGCTCTTTCGAGCGGAACGACAAGGCGTCGCAGAAAACGCGACGCCTATGAGTGACGAGAAGACTCCGCCCAAGCCCGTAGTGATCCTCGATGCGACCATCGAGAACGAAGGGGGCAACGGCATCGACGCGGATGTGCCTGTGCACATCGAACGCCTGAGCCTCAAGAACAAGGGCGGGCACGGCGTGGTGCTCCGCGCCTCCAACTCCACCATCATTGGCGGCGTGATCGACGGAGATCGCGAGCCCAAGCCGGAGCGGGACAAACCCGCCCGCGACGGCGCGATCAGTGTGGCCGCAGCAGTCACCGCCGCTGCTATCGCCAAGGCGATGGGACTGAACTAGCGCGCTAGTCATTGCGCGCCTCCAAGCCTTGAACCGACTCGGGATTTTCGCGCCGAGCCGGAGCTTGGTGCATTTGCTCCATAAGTCCGGTGATCTGGGTGGGCACGTAGGGATGCGGCGCCCACGCGACGGGGTCGTCCATTTCCTTGTCATCATCGCCAAGGTTCAGCCACTCTTCGCCAAGGTTCTCGGCGCTGATGGTTTCACCGTCCGCTGTGCGCGCCAGCACGGCCTTGTGCTTCGGTGCAGACGCTACCGGGCTCCACGCCACAAGAACCTGATGCTTCCAGTCGAAATAGCTCATCCCGCTCTCCTCAGTCCCGGCGCTAGAAATTCCGTCATCGCGTCCGCAAGCTGTTCCTCCGAGACGCACAGGACTTCGCACACGAAGCGTTCAGTGCGCCGGTTCAGGTCCGCCCATTCCAGATCGTCCAGCGCGTTGCCTTTGACGGTGCGCGGCGACAGCACAATCGACCACTGGCCGTTGCTGTAGGACTGTATCTGGTCCACATGGCCGACGCTGAGCTTGATGCTATCGGCGCAGGCATCCTTCGAAACGAACAGGTTGGTATTGTCCAAGACAAGCTGCACCATCCCGAACCAGTAGCGGCGATGCGGGTTCTCTCGCACGGCGGCGAAAGTGCCCCGGATCGTGGCGCCCTGTTTCCACGTCTTCAGCTTCTCGGCGCATTCGTCGTCAGCGGGCTCAAGGCCCCTGAGTGTGCGCTTGAACAACAGCTCGGTTGCCATCAGCCCCGCGCCCCCGGCTCGTCTTCATAGACGACCATCTCGCCAAGCTCTTCCCAGCGCGGGGTATAGGCGAAGCGATAGAACGCGCGGGTCAGGTGCGGCCTGCGTTGTTTCAGCGCCTTCTTCTCCGGGCTGGTCCACCACTCCTTCAGCGCCTCGCGCGTCCGGCAGGCGTCCATCTCGGCTTCAAGGATCGGCCATTCGGGCTGCGTTGTCTGATCGACTTCCTCGCCATCTTCGTTAGCATTGGCGGAAGATGGTGCCGGGGCGGACGGCGGGGGATGACCACCCGCCCCGGCTGCCTTCTCCTCACGCGGCGTTTCACGCAATCCTGCGTCCGCGCGGGGGGCATTCTTTGAAATCTGCTTGATGTGTTTGCGATACCAGGCGTCCAGCTTGTCCTGCTCGCCATCGGCCATGACGTGGCTGGAACCGCGCGGTTCGATCTTCACCCACGGCGCGGACATGCCATAGAGGTAGCGCCCGACACCCCAGAGCACGGCGGCGCGCTTGAAGGCGTCGGAGTATCCGCCCTTCTCAGCCATCTCCCGCTCTTTCTCGTTGTCCACATCGCCCGTGGCGGAACCGCCGTTGGACTTCCAGACCCATTCGCCATTGAGGCGCAGGCCGATCCGGCAGCATGTCGTGCCGTTCGCCATGGGGACGTATTCGCATTGCCAGCCGGCAGGGCCGCAGACGTGATCCATCCGGTCCATCACATCGCGCGCGTCGATGTAGGCCAGCGGCATTCCCTTGCTCTTGTCCTTCGTGGTAGAACCAAGACGCCACGAAATGGCTTCGGGCGGGAAGGGCTCAGCCAGCATGGCGAGCGTATCGGTCATCATTCCGTCAGCCATCTTATTTCTCCCAAGGGTCGTATGGTTTAGCCCCGCGCTTTTCAGTCACCGCGCAGAAGGCAATGATTGCGGCGAGCACGACGACCATGCTCACGGCGATGGGGTGGAAGATCAGGGCGTCCAGCTCACTCATCGCGTCCCTCCGCTTTGGCGATGGCTTTGTGCGCTTGGTCGAATGCATCGGTGAGCTGTTCGCCGTGCGCGCTCATCACGTACTTCAGCGCCTCAAGCAGATCAGGCGCGGAGGCCCACAACCGGAGATCAGCAAACGTGCCAACGTCCAGATTGATCAACGCAACGCACCGGCATTCTTCGCCGTTCGTAAGGATCGAATAGGCGTGGTCGATGATGTCTCCCTCGGGCTGCTTGTGGGCGACCAGCGGCCCCGGCAGATGCTTGCTCTCACTCATCGCGTCCCATCCTCTCAAAAGCTCCGGTCTGCGCTTCGATCATCTTGCGCAGTTCCATCACCCGGCGTTCAATGGCGCAGGCGACGGCGAACAGATCGTCGCTGTCCACGAGAAGCGCGGCGCGGTAGGCGCAGAAGTCGTACAGCGCGGCGTTGCTCTCGCGGCTTATGCAGCGAATGGCGGGGGCTTGCGGGAATGTTGCGTGGATGATCATGCTGCGCCCCCTTTTGTCAGGGCCGCAACAAGCCTTGGAACGCGCTCGTTCCACACCTTATCAAACGCATCTTCGGCCGCCTTGTGACCATCGGCCCAGCCCTTAGCGTATCCCATGCGATGACAGGCGTGTCCGAGAGCAATGCCAATGCCAATAAGCGACACAATCGCAAGGGCCATGAAGAACTCAGCCATCACACGCGCTCCCTTTGTTCATCCAGCGGCCTGCGCAGCTTTGCGCATGTGGTGCGCAGCAGGTTGATCGGCTGGCGCTGGCGGATATGTCCGGCGAGGTCGAACGCGCCGACTTCAGCCGAGCGGGCCAAGTGCTGCTCCAGGTTGAACGCGGGGCGCGTGAGGGCTTGCAATTCGCGGATCATTTGGCTTCTCCAGCGGCTTTGGCGCGGCGGGCAAGTTCTTCGCGAGCGGCTTTCCGCTCTTCGTGCAGAACGATGCGCTCCATTGGGCCAATGCCGAAGCCGATCAACGCCTTGCTGACGGCTGCAATTCCAGCCTCGATTTCCGCAGAAGACATTGCCGAAAAGTCCGGCATCGTTTTCTTGGCGATCTTCTGGGCTTCGGTGATGTAGTTGCTCACGGCGTGTCATCCTCATGCGGAAATTCGGGGTAAGGCCAGACGGGGCAGAGCCGCCAAGCAAGGGCGAGAAGCGCGCGGATCATTTGCGCTCCAGTGCTGCGGTCATCGCTTGGTGAAAGCTCCACCATTCGTCATCGCCGGGAATTTCAACGCCAACAAAGGACGAGCCGTAGTGAGCATCCAAAAATGCTTGCCGGTGAATCCCCGCCGTCATGCGCGCCTGTTTTGCAGCAGCCTCCAGCCTCTCCACACGCTCATTCAGGGAGCGGATGAGAGAGGCGGCGGAACGGAGAAACGGAGCATCAGACGCCGCTTCTTCGGCTTTCCACGGGTCGGCGTTGTAGACGTCCGACGCAATCGCATCAGCAAGCCGCTCCAGCCTCTCAGCCACCTCACCAGGCTTGATTGCGTCGGTCATGCTGCTTCCCCACGCTCGATGAGGGCGAGGATTTGCTCGGGGGTTTCCATGACAAACGTCGGCCGCCATCCTGCTGGGGGCGGGTAGGGGTCGTTGACAAAGCAGACGGCCGTGCATGGGTCGTCAGTGGCGCGACCTAGACTGACAATGTGGCGGACGTTGAAAAAAACCGGGTAGTAGGCTTCGGCGGTGCCTTCGCTGATATCGACTGACGCGATGGTCAGCTTGATGAACTTAGCGCTCATGTCGTTTCTCGCTCAGGGATTTCGCGGATGTGTGCCCAATTCTGACCAAGGCACGCCGCGCGCGCGGTCTTGTAATCGACCGCGAATGCCGCAGCGATGGAACGATATGAGCGACCCGCTTGGCGGGCAGCTCTCATTGCAACAACCTTGGAGTCCGAAAGCTTGGCCCGCCCTTGTCGAGTGCCGAACGCTTGACGCCGCTTGCCGCGCATGTCGGCTGAGTTGTCGCTTTTCGTGCCGATGAACAAATGGTCTGGGCACACGCACCGTGGATTGTCGCAACGATGGCATACGCACATGCCAGCAGGGACCGGCCCAACATGAGCAGCATACGACAGCCGGTGCGCGAGCGCGCTCTTGCCCCGAAACTCGGTTACGCCATAGCCATTCCGGTTGACGCTCAAGCGCCACACCAAGCAGCCTGCGCCATCCCGCGCCGTCCGCCCCGCAAGAAGGGTGCGCGCAGCCTCCTGCTCAAACTGACTAAGTCGAATGGGTTGCGCTATCTTAGCCATCACGCAGCCTCCCCACGCTGATCGTGCAGGTGATCGGCAGCCTGCTCAGCGGCGTCAGCGAGAGCGTCACCCACGAACACCTCGTAAGCGCGCCATGCGTTGGAGTTGATCTCCGCACGCTCGACCGCAGAGGACAGCGACGGGGGAAGCGCCTCGTATGCGCTGGCCGTGAACAGGTCGCATTCGAGAGCCGGCATCTCAGCCGCAAGGCTCTGGACCATGGCGTCGAACACGATCCGGACCTTGCGAGCGCCGAGCGTGTAGTAAGCGGCGTCAATGGTCGCGAGGATCGCTGTGCCAGCGTCCTTGCCAGCTTGCGCGATGTTGTCGGCTTCCAGTTCGGCTTGTGTGGACATGGGTGTCTCTCCTAAGCGGCGGGAGTGAGGATGCGAACGGTGACGCCAGCCGGAAGGTCAGGCTTCGGCAGCATCGACTGGACGCCGCAGATCGCAGCGTTCAGCGCAACCAGTTGCTTGTGCTCAATGACGACGTGGAACTCGTAGTCCGGCGGCACGTCCTCCATCCGCAGGCACTCGTCGTAGGTTTGCTTGTCGATCTCGCCGTTGATCTCGTCGGCGGCGTCGCTCAGCTTCTGGATGGCGTCGAAATCGGCGGCGCTCGGAATAGGAGCCCAGTGCGTCGGGCCACAGGAGCCGTCCTCATAGGCGGACCAGCGGACGGGGTTGTCGTCATCCGACTGAACCCAGCAAGACAGCCGCTCGCTCCAGTAGAAGGGCTGCGGCTTCATCCCGTCAGCCCAGAGGAGAACCCAGCCCCCGTGCTGCGGCGCTGTGTCTATCGTTCTCGCCATCTCGTTTCTCCTATGCGTTGGGGGAGGAAATGGGCGGCAAGTGCGCCCACAGTTGTTTGTGTCGAATGGCTCGAATTGTTCTGGGCTTGACGCCAAAGCGCGGGGCAATCTCAGCGTCCTTCTGACCCTCAGAAATCAACTGACGGATCGCGTAGACTTGGGCTGGCTTGAGAATTGCGGGACCGCGTCCGACCGGGATGGGCTTGCGACGACCCTTGGCAATCATGTCGCGCATGTTGTCTGAGCGCGAACCCGCAAAGAGGTGATCTGGGTTCACGCACGGGGGGTTGTCGCAGCGATGGCAGACGTGAAGTCCGGGAGGGATCGGACCAACATGGGCGGCATATGAAAGGCGATGCGCCTCCAGCATCACGCCGCGAAAATGAATCTTGCCGTAGCCGAAACGCTTGCTCCGGGTGCCCGTCCACACGAGGCATCCCGTAACCGGATCGAGGCGCGCCTTTGCAGCAATGCGCGCCTTCGCTTGCTCGGCTTCTTCGATTGGAGTGGCGAATGTCTCGCGCGGCACTGAGAACTCCCTTGCCCGTGTTGTTGGGCGATGGGGGTATCTTCCAATATGGAAGACAAAAACGCAAGCGGAAAATCTTCCAACACGGAAGATTTCTTCTAGTGGATTGGATCGGCTAGGAAATTAGACGGGCTGCGAGGTGGTTTCAGGCGCGCTTGGCGCCCCGGATCATCTGAATCACCACCGCGCGGGTGGGTTCGTCCATGTCCTTGAACAGGTCTTCCGGGCGCGGCTTGTCCGGGTGGTGATAGAGCTGGTCTACCTCAACATCCAGCGCATGCGCAATGGCGGCAAGCCATTCCACGCTCATCTTCTCCGGGTTTTTGAGTTTCTTCGAGATGGTTCCCGACGAACCGACCTCTAAGCGGTTGGCGAGGTCAACCTGGTTCACGCCCTTATGCTTCATCCATTCGTGGATAAACAGGCGGAACGGTTTCCGGCGACCAATGCGGGGGACATCACTTTTACTCATCTCCGCAGGGTAAACCTTCCACGCGGGAAGGCCGCTTCCGAACAGGAAGATTTTTCAGCGAATGGGGCTTGACGGCAAATCTTCCACATTGGAAGATGACGCCTATGAGCACCAAGTCCGACGCACTTCGTAAATGGAGAGAGGCCAACGGCCTCACCCAAGCCCAGCTGGGCAAGCGCTTAGGCGTCAAGGACGCCGCAATTACGAAGTGGGAAAAGGGCCGTATTCCCGCCGAGCGCGTTTTGGACGTGTCTGACCTGACCGGCCTTCCGCCCCATCGGCTTCGCCCTGACCTGTACCGCGCCCCGTCGCTGCAGGGGGCTGCGTAGCCATGCACACGGACATTCACAGCCATCCCCGTCTGTTAGCGAGCGAACATTATCGCACGCGCGAAACAAACGGAAGCACCCAGTCCCCCAGCGAACGGAGGGCGGGATGAGCCGTTACGACGAGGTCCGCGAGTTCAAGCCGAAGCCCGAAACGCGCCGTGAGCATGCGCTGACGTTGTACGTCTACACGGACAACCGCGAGTGCCTGTCGCAGATACCGAACCCGCGCAGTTACGACGAGGGCGGCCCAGCGTGGACTCTGTCCAATGGCGGCGCGCTGACCCGCCACCAGCGGCAGGAGATCGCCCAACTCCTCGGCACGCTCGAATATCTCCTGTCGCCCGAATACACGGCGGCCGACGCCGAAAAGCGCCTGCGTGATCTGCGCGCCGCCTACCGCGATGCGTGGTTCGGCAAACTCAAAGTTCGCGCGGAGCAATCCGCATGACCCCGCAATCCCAATCCGCGCGGCCAGACCACCGCACGGCTAGCGCCAGCATCCCGGTGTCCCCAACCCCGGTCCTCACCCGCCGTGGTGCTGGCGCGCTCCCTCATTCCAACCCGCCCGTCACTGCAATCCCCCGCGATGACGAGCGCGCCGCCTGCGCGTCCCCCAACCAGCGCAGGCGGCAACCCTCTCAAAGCACCGCCTAACGAACGAAGCCCGACGCTGTGAACGCCGGGCCTCGCAAAGACTGCCAGTCAACAAGCGCGATGGAACCGCGATCAAATGACCAGCCCCAGCATAATCCCCGAGAAGCGTGGCAGTTCCAAGACTGACGCTGCGCATCCTGGCAATCTCGAATCCCGCGCCCGCGCCGCAGCTTCCGAATGCGAGATCATTCTCGACCTCGCCCGCGCGCTCAACGTCGATTTCCAGGTCGCCTGTCATTTCAACGACAAGCTGAAGCTGGGCCTCCCGGTTCGCCGCAAAGTCGAAGGCCCCAAGACCGAAGGCCGCGCCGTTCCCAAGCCAGCGAAGAAGGGGGCAGGGAAATGAGCCAGAACACCTCTCACGCTGTCATGCAGCAGCGCCATGAAGCGCATGACTCGCTGGACGATTTCCCGACCCCGCCGTGGGCGACCCGGGCGCTGATCGAGCATGTGCTCAAGGGCAACGGGTATGGCAACCGCGATCACGTCTGGGAGCCCGCCTGCAATCGCGGGTACATGGCGCGACCGCTCAAAGAGTATTTCAGCGCCGTTTTCACCAGCGACATCAACGACTACGGATGGGAAGGTCAACAGGCTATTGCTGACTTTCTGTTTCCCGATCCGGCTGCGCATGGACGCGACTGGATCATCACAAACCCGCCCTTCCGACTCGCCTCCCAGTTCGCCGCCCGCTGCCGGGATCTGAAGCCTTACAAGGGCTATGCGCTTCTGGTCCGCAGCGCCTTCCTGGAGGGCGTGGAGCGGTATGAGACGCTGTTCAAGCCTCACCCCCCAGCCATCATCGCCCAGTTCGTTGAGCGCGTCCCCATGGTCAAGGGACGGCACGACCCGAACGCCTCCACAGCCACGTCATACACATGGCTCGTCTGGCTGACCGGCGCCCGCACAACGCAGTTCGTCTGGATACCTCCCTGCCGCCGCCAGCTTCAGCGGGAATCCGACGCCGGACTCTTCGGGGAAGTCGCATGAGCCCCGACGTAGCAGACCTCCCCCTCTTCGCATTCGGCGGACAGACCTTCGACGCCAAGCTCGATGCTGAACGCCTCGGAGCCCAGCTCACCCGCGTCATCACCGCCATGAGCGACAACCGCTGGCGCACCCTCTCCGAGATCCAGGCCCGCATTCAGGCCACGACTGGAAAGCGCGACCCCGAGGCGTCCCTCTCAGCCCGTCTCCGCGACATTCGCAAGCTCTACGGAGAGCCCGCCATGGAATCCCGCCGGCGAACTGAGGACGGCGTGGACGGCCTCTGGGAATACCGCAGCAACGTGACCATTGGGGGAGACGCATGAGCCTTCCCTATTACCCGATGTATCCCCGCGACTTCTTCGAAGGCACTCAGGAGATGAGCCTTGAACTGAAGGGCGCCTACATCATGGTCCTGAACCTGATGTATACGCGCGGCGGCCCGATCAGCGACGAGCCTGGATACATCTCCCGCTACGTTGGCTGCTCCATCCGCAAGTGGAAACAGGTCCGCGACGAACTGGTCGCCATGGGCAAGATCGCCGTTGAAGACGGGATGATCTCCAATTCTCGCGCAGATGAAGTGCTCGAAAAGCAGAGATCATATCAGGATAAACAGGCCGAAAATCGCGCCAGACCTAACAAAAACAACGCAGAAGAAACACCACCGAGAACAACGCGCGCGAAATCAGAACCAGAACCAGAAGTAAGAGATGATAGGATACCCGCGCCCGCGTTCGATTTTTCGGACGTTGACGGAAGCGACCTAGACCAACTCGAAGCAGCTTGTCGCAAGTGGGCCAATGGTTCGCTGGTCCAGACAGCGGGACCGCTGATCCTCGCCCCCATCGTCCGCCTTCTGAAGCCCCACAGCGGCCCTGCCGCCACGATGGATGACGTTCGGAACGGCATCATGAAAGCCGCCGAAAGCCTGCATCGCCGGGGCGAGCGCGTGAACATCGCCTACTTCGAAAAACCCATTCTGCAGGCCCGTGACGAGCGCCTGCGCCCCAATCCTGAACCGGAGATTACCCATGGCCGACACGAGCGTCCCAGCCCGGCTGGAGGATCTGGAACCTATCGCGGTCGCGGACCAGCTGAAGACCCGCTTGACCTCGCACTCGCTCGCGTGGGTGGACGACAAGCTGATTCCGACATCATCGATCATCCCCCAATCGGCGGCGCTCGCAGAGCTGCGGCGGGAGTTTGAACTCGCATGCCAACCCGCCAGCGAGGACATGATCAAGGCGTGGCTGACCCTGCTGTGGATCGGCACGAAGAAGCAATCGGCCATGTCGGATTTCAGGCCGGACAACGTGTACCGCGTCTATGCGATGGCGCTGGCGAAGTATCCCGCCGACTTGGTGGAGCAGGTGCTTTCAACCTGGACCTCAACGCCGCGCCCGAACAACGCCCATCACTGGTGGCCAGCCATTGGTGAGATTGAGGACGCAATTCGCGGCCCTGCGGAAACCCGCAGGATGATCCGTGACGGACTGAAGGAGTGGGACATGGACAAGGGCAAGCGCGCCCGACTGCAGCAGCTCTACCGCGAGCTGGCTGTGCTGGAGGGCAACGACTTCACCTTCAACATTCGTGAGCTGATGCACGCGGATCGGGAAGACCAGATTCGCGGCATTCGCGAAGAGGCGGCGCGTGTCCGCCGAGAAATCTTTGAAATCGAAGGGCCGAACACGCTGGCCCGTGCAGCAGGGGATAATTGATATGTTCGACGCAGGGCTGGGAACCCCACAAATCAAGCCGAAGCTGATCGAAGTGATCCGCGTAGTCGCAAGCGCGCACGGGATCAGCGTGGAGGAGATCAAGAGCCGTTGCCGGAAGACGCACATCGCGCGGCCTCGGCAAGTGGCGGCGTATCTGTGCCGCGAGATGACCGACTGCAGCTATCCCGAGATTGGGCGTGCGCTGGGACATCAGGATCATACCACCATCCTCTTCAGCTACCGCAAGGTTTCTGCACTCGTTGGCTCCGATGAAGCGTTGCGCGGGATGCTCGTGCTTTGCCGCGAAGAGATCGCCAAGGTTGCGGCGAAGCGCTGGGACGTGGAGCAGGAACTGCGGGCGTCAGTTGCCCCGCCAGCGCCTGAACCCGTTGACCCGCCGCCTGTGATCCAGACCGAGAGCCGCTACTGGACAGGCGCGGACATCATGCAGCTTAAGCGCCTTCGCGCGCAAGGGCTGAGCCGCCCGCAGATTTCATGGCGCATGCAGCGCTCGGTCTGCGCCATCGGCCACAAGCTCAAGGAACTGAAGCTGACACGCCGCAGCGCTGAGCCCAAGGACATCACGGCCTGGATGGAGCAGGCGGCATGAGCCAGACCTTCACCATTCCTGGCGAACCCCGTGGCCAAGGCCGCCCGCGCTTTGCTCGCACCCCTCAAGGCGTCCGCACCTACACGGACACGGACACCAAGGGATACCAGAACCTCATCCGCTCGGTTGCATCGATTGCCCGCGTGCGGATGATCGACGGCCCGGTGTCGATTTCCATCGTGGCGTGTTTCGAGATTCCGAAATCGGCATCGAAGGGCCGCAAAGCCGAGATGCTGGCCGGGCTGACGTTCCCGCTGAAGAAGCCAGACGCGGACAACGTCGCCAAAGCCGTGCTCGATTCACTGAACGGCATTGCCTTCAAGGATGACGCCCAAGTCTGCGAGCTGAGCATTTCGAAACGCTGGGCTGATGAAGCATCGGTGCGCGTCGAGATCAAGGCGCTGGTGGAGACGTTTGCGGAGGTGGCGGCATGAGCAAGCGCGGCAAATATTCAGACCCTACGCACGAAACGATTGAGCGCATGTTCAAGGCGGACAACTCCTATGACGACATCGCCCGCGCGCTTGGCCTGACCCGCAATCAGGTCGCCGGCGTCTGCCATCGTCGCGGCCTGAAGCGGGCCGTCTTCATCAGCGCCGCAGAGCAAGCCGAGCGCGCCATCGACCAGCGCGACCTGGATATCCTTTGCGACGTCAAGGAGGGCCACAGCCGCCGCGACATCGCCAAGCACTGGGGCGTGTCGGAATCGTTCGTCACCCGCCTTGTCGCGGAAGCGAGGGCGGCGTGATGCCTGTTCCACACAAAGCTCTTGAGCAACGGCGCGTGAGACGACTGGACGTTCAGGTCGCGCTCGCAGAAGGCCAGTGTATGGCCGATCTGGCGCGCAAGTGGGGCGTCTCCAAGCCGCGCGTCCATGAATGGTGCAAGCAGCATCTTTCGTCAGATGACCACCGGGCGCTAGCTGACAACGGCGTGGCGTCGATTGGCCAGAAGCTTCGGGATTGGGATCTCGGAAAGCGCCTTGAGCTGGTCGCCCTTTGCCGCGCCAACGGATGGTCATGGAGTGCGATCAGCGATGCACTTGGCGTTTCCTATCACTCGATCTGGCGGATGATGAAGGTTCACGCCCCCGATGGCCTAGACGCCGCCCTTGAAGATTTCCGCGAAGACGAAGCCGCGTAGCGTTTCACACAATCACAGGAACAGAGACAATGGCACTGATCGATGAACTGAAAGAATGGCGAACGGCGACAAGCGCGGAGATAGACCGCCTTGTGGCAGCAGGGCGCGAAATCGACGAAAAGTGGAAGGAACAGGAGCGGCTGTTTGGTGATCTGGACACAGCAATTCGGGCGCTTGATGCGCTTGACCCGCCACTCGATGAGCTGCGTTCCGTCCCCGAACAGGACGCAGAAGTCGATCCCGACTTCATCGCATGGGTTGGCGGCGAATGCCCCTTCGATGCGGACGTGGTTGTTGATGTTGTGCTCGGCAGCGGCTCGGTCATCAAGTACAATCGTGCCGACTTTTGGCAGCGTGGCTCGTGGCTGCACGAACCGGGCTACGTTCACATCGTAGCATATCGCGTGTCCCAAAACGTTCTCCCCGCCACGGAGGAGGAGCGCGGGGACCAACTTCTCACCGCCTTTGAGAACGACCACATCGTAGAACGTGCGCCGCTCATCGACGCACAGACCTGCGATGGTGTGAGCCCGCATCCAGAGCCCGAGCTTCCCGAAGGATGGGAGCGCCGCCAAGCCATCCGCAATCTGCCTGATGAGCAAGCCGAGCCGGAGATTCCCGATGGCTTCACCAAGTGGGAGGGCGGGGAGTGTCCCGTAGCGGTTGGCACTAAAGTCCGTGTCAAATTTCGCGCTGATTGGGCGGGCGACCCCGAGACTTACGGCCCGGGGCTGTGCGAACACGTTGTAGCTGATGAAGGCGACACCATCAACGCAGAGTCTTGGCAACACAGCACGTCGCAATCTCGGTCGTGGGGCGACATCATCGCCTACCGCATCATCGAAGCCCCCGCCCAACCCGAGCAGGACGCCAGTGTAGATGCGGGGGAGGTGCTGAACGATCTCGTTGACGAACTTGTCGGAGACGTGACCTTCAGCCCCGACACCGTTGCCATGCAGACCTACATGGACGGCGATCAGGTTGTCATCCGCGAAATCAGCGCGGAGGAAATGTACGCGCCGCCTCCTACCGACCTCTGGCAGCAAGGCTACAACGACAAGCTGAACGGCTTTGAGCCCAGCCTTGCCGAGCCTGAGTACACCAAGGGCTACGAAGCCCGCGCGCTGATCGAGCGCGAACACAGCGAGACGATGGAGCGCGCCAAGTTCTTCGAAGGCGGCATGATGGCCGACGCCGACCGCCACCAGTCCGACCAGCGCAGCATCGTGGAGAAGATCGGCGGGCTGTTCAAGCGGGAGCGCGAGGACGCATGATCCGCTCCCTCGCCATATCCGCCATCTGCATCGCAACTGGTGTCATGCTGATCGCCATGACGCTGCCCGCAGCCCTGATCCCCACGGGCCTAGTCGTGGGCTTCGCTGCGGGCCTCTACAGCCTCGCTCACGCCTTCATGGAACTCGCCATGCTTCATGAGCGCATCACCGGCACGCGCGCAAGGTTCGCCGGATTCCTGAAGCGCAAAGGGGTGACGGAATGAACCTCCACCCCCTCGTATGGCTTCTCATCGGCATCCTCGCATTCCTCGCAGCCGTCTGGCTCATCGGAAAGGGCATGTACTGGCTCAAGCCGGGGAGAAGCGACGAATGACCATCACGTGGGTAGAGGCCGGGTTCTTCACCTGCTTTGGCGGGGTTGTCCTGTGCGTGTTCGCCAACGCGCTTTTGAAACGGAGGGGCTGATGTCAGACCTAGCTGAACAGACGAAACCGGCGCTGTCCCCCAGGCAGCAGCGCCTCAAGGCCAAGCGCGAACTCCGTAACCTGACCAAAGCGCAACTGCGGGAGCGGGAGAAGGCAGCACGGGCACGGAGAGCCCAGCAGACCCAGCAGCCCGCCCCGGAGGTCTACGAGCCCGCCGTGGCCAAGCACGAGGACGACAGGGTTATTCCCGGCCTCACGGGCAGGGGCGCCATCCAGCGTCTCGACACCCTCGGCAAGCTCTGGGAAACCGGCAAGATCACGCCGCAGCAGTACAGCGCGGGCCGGGATTATCTGGCCATTGTGGAGCACTATTTCGCGTGCGCCTCGGGGCTGGCCAAGCTCTCGGAGGAGGCGGGCCGCGTCGGCGGTTCTGGCGACCCCATCGCGCGCTACCTGAAAGCCCGCCCGGCGCGGCTGGAGCGCGATGGACGGGTCACTGGCTACATCCCCACCCAGCGGCCCCGCAATCCCTCCAGCTACCGCCCCGGAAGCGACGGGTGGACCGCCGCGAAGCTGGACGCCATGTCGGAGTTCTCCCGCATAGCAAGGTTGGTGGAGCGCATGGAACGGGAGCCGCGCCAAGCTCTGTGCGTGCTGGTCATCGACCCGAACCGCCCAGACCTGCCGGCGCTGAGCATCGGCTCGGCCTGTCGCCGGATATTCAAAAGCGACCGGGGCCGGAATTACGCAATCCTGACCCGCTGGCTCTCCACAGCTCTCGACGCACTAGATGTGGAGTTTTCGCAGAAGGCACGCGCAGCCGCTTGACGGGTGGCGAGAATGTAGGGATACATTTGGCTCAATCCCAGCAATTCGCTTTGAGGCGGCCCGGTGCGCAAGTTCCGGGCTACGGGGCTTTCATGGCAAACGCGAAACTGACAGAGGACACCGTCCGGCAAATCCGGTCGGAGGCGAAGCATTGGCCGCAGCGCGTGCTGATGAAACGCTACAACCTCGCCCGCCAGACAATCCACGAGATCATCACCCGCCAGTCTTGGGCGAACGTGGCCTAGGCCGATGGACCCCGTTTTCGGGACTATCGCCTTCCTAGCCATCGTCGCTTTGATCTTCTTCGGCCTGATCCGCGCGCCTATCGTAATGCGCTTTGTGGCCCACCTGACGGTCACCCCACAGGCGCTCCAGAAGGTCCGCAGGGCCATAGAAGACGCCTGCCGGGACTTCGACACAGGCCAGATGGCCCCAGAGGATGCGGAAGGCCACCTGAACGAGCTGGCGCGGCACGCCATTGGCCGGACGCTGGCAGAGATAAACCCGCGCCGGCCGATCGAGGTCAACAAATCCTGGCCCCCGGACCAGCGCGTTATCATCACGGGCGACATTGCGGTCATTGCCCCGAATATCGGCTGGCTGATCCTTGGCCCACAGGACCGGATCGAGCCCATCACGGTCAGGATCAAGCGTCAGGGCGTGGTGAAGCTCGACACCCGCCGCCCCATCGCAGAAGCCTTTCAAGAGCCCTACACACCGCCCGCCAAGGTTGCGACCGCCAAGGCCGCCCCACCCGCAAAACCCTCTCCAGCCCCAGCCAAAGCCCCGGAAAAGCCGGTGTCCGCCCACGTCCAGAAACAGCGGAAGCTGCCCTGAAACGCGAAAAGCCCCGCCTTGTGAGCGGGGCTTCATTCTAGGCGGCTTTGTTCCACCGCTTCTCGGCCAACATGCGGGCCGGGTTGACGATGGGAGGCTGTTCCCGGTGATCCTTGAGGGATCGCGAGAAGCCAAACGAAGCGAAAACGTTCGTCAGGCTGATGAAGAAGCAGGCGGGCCAGATCGTCCAATCCGGCGCCAGCTTGTATTCGGCATTGAGGTGTTCGAGCCCGATGTGGTTCAGGTTCGCCTCGATGACGCCGAAGCCGAGCGCGAGAAGCCCGGCGACGATTGCCGTGAAAGGGTTTCTGGTTTCCCATGCTTCCTGCACGCGCTCCACAGCGCGGGACAGGAGGAACACGATGACGGCCATTGCGACCGTCAGGAGCGTTCCAGGGAGCCATCCCTTGGCCCAAAAGCCGAGGGTGGCGGTGACCACCGAGAGGCCGACAAAAGCAAGGCAAGCCTGCTGTTCAATCGGACGTTCTTGGGTATATTTGGCCATAGCTCAGGTCCTTTCTGAGTGAGGGTGGGAAAAACACGGTTCGCGCCGTGCCCACCCGTTTGATTGTCAATTCGGTCCCCGCGAACTAGTCGCGTCCGATGACTTCAACCTAGGCGGGAATCGCTACCCAAAAAGCTCTAATTCGTGAAATGCAGTCACGCGGAGATCACAAACGATCACGTTCGCGTTACTTACAAGCATTCGCCAAGTCCAGCCCAAGCAAAGCGAGGCGCGAATACATGATACGCACTATCGCTAAGCTTCGCGCCCCATGGTTTGGCGGCAAGGCAACTGTCCAGTTCGTGAAGAACTTCCGCCGCATGAAGCCGGTGCACCGCATGTCCCTTCTGAGCCAGTGCATGAAGCAGATGCGCGCTGAATACGATCTGGCCGAGCAGCATCATCGCATCGAGGCTGTTCACGAGGACGCACGCAACGCTGAGGCGGCGACAGTTCGCGAGCAGACAGCGTGACCGACGAGCAGAAGATCCTCGCCCTGACGGTCGCCTGTGCTGTTCTCGCGCTCCTGTTCATCCGCGCCTCATTCATAGCAGGCATTCGCGGCGCAAGGCTCAAGCGCATGCTCCGCGAGCTGGAATAGCCCCATGGCAGTCACACCAATTGTCCGGCGCATCATCGTCAACACAATCGCGACTGCTGGAAGCCCGATCGGTGGCATCGAGCCACCCACAGGCTATCGCTATCTCCAGCTCAATCGAAGCCTGCTCACCCTCAACGGCAAAAGGCTGATGCTCGCCAATGGCTAACATCGACATTGCATCCCCTGGCACTGACGAAGCCTCCCTGCGCAGCGCGCTTCAGGCTGTGCTTGGCAACTGGCGCGTCATCGGCTCGTCTGGTGTTGCCTCTCCTGTCACCGGAACCGCTTCGGAAACGGCACTGGCCAGTGTCACCACTCCCGCCAATGCGATGGGCGCCACTGGCATCCTGCGCATCACGGCCCTGTTCAGCTACACTAACAGCGCAAACAGCAAGACGCTGCGCTATCGCTTTGGTAACGGCCTGAGCGGCACTGCATTTGCCTCCAGCGCGTTGACCACAACGGCGGCAACTCGCCTCACAATGACCATCCAGAACCGCAACAGCGCGTCCAGCCAG
>JACCDR010565338.1_pt1 | contig 25068 bp, 30 predicted proteins | sample 7446431 | NCBI WGS metagenome assembly JACCDR01 (sample SAMN15323443, study PRJNA562643) | freshwater metagenome | isolation source: river surface water | place: USA:Blue River Watershed | collected 2017-08-17 | reverse complement strand
TTCATGAAAAAGGTCGCTCATGCTGCACACAAATACCTTTTTTCCGGCCCATAATTTTTGGTAGGTAACAGGGTCTAACAATCTGTTTTCGTGCATCTGCACATCGGTAAATTTGCGCTCGCCCCAAAAGCGGTTTGCCTGAGTTTCGGCATAGCAATTTTTACACCCTGTACTCACTTTCTGGCAACCGGTTACGGGGTTCCAGGTGTAGTCTGTCCATTCAATATTTGTTTTGTTCATAGTAGTGGTTTTAAGCAAAGAGATCTATGGTGAAAAGTATGATGGCATAAAGCAGAAATGACCCAAACGAAATCTGATATTCGCGCTGGCGAATTTGCACGGGGTCGGTGCCGTAAATCATTTCGGCTATGGTTTCATTGTCGTGTATGTAAGGAAAGTTTTTGGCGATGTGCCAGGCTACCAATAGTGTGACAATCAAAAACGTGTAGATAAAATCTACCTGCCGCAAAAAATTGAAACTAATTGGCTTGAATATGAACAATAGCGAAGCGGCAAAAATGATGATGTTGATAATTAACAAGATTGATATAGTCATAGCGGTAGTGGTTTAGTAACTCATGCCCATCATGGGCTGATCGTGCACATACTTTTCTTCTGATTTGAGAAACAGGGCCGGTCTATTTTCCTGAAGTTTGTTGTAGATTTTCATGTAGTGCAGGTATTGGTCAATCATGGCAATTGTTTCTTTGTGCCACACAATCCACACTAAGGGCCGCTGGTAGTTTTGCGCTGTAAAAAATTGCCAGAAGTCATCTTCACTGCCGCATATATCTATGGTGGTAAACCAATTCTGGATGATGAACACCAACTCTACACCATCAAGCGTTACCTTTCTGTTTTTCAAATCGAGGGCAATAGGATATACGCGCACATCTTCTTTCGTACCGTACTTTTTGCATTGCCTGGTGCGCATGCCCGAATAGATAGATACGGTTTGCCCTGTTTTAATTTCGCCCTCAAGCCTTACCTGGCGCACGGTGCCGGGCTTATCTTCGCTAAGAACGTGTGGGATAAATTGCTTTTTGAAATTGAGTGCTGGCATATTGGTAGTGGTTGGTGTTAATTTTAATCTCTGTCAACTGTTACGCGGTGATTTATATTTGCCTCGCAAAAAGCAAGTGAAAAACCATACGGTGTATTGCTTCTTAGTTCCTTCGTCTTTTCTGATTTTCCGCCATATCGTTGCAGTGGCGAACCTTGTGGCGCTCCCTTTACCGGTGCAATTGGCTTTTTGATTATATCCGAGTTGAACTCACCCCACAAACCTGTTTTTTTTGTGTATGCTTCGCATTTGAATATATGATCTACTTCGCTGCGGGTTAAATCATAACCGTTCTTCCATCTGATTTTATCTAGCCGCGCAATGTCTTTTTTTGACAGTTCATTCCATCCGGCAAACTCATAAGGGTGGAAGTATATTGGCTTGGGTAGTTCAGGAAATAACTTATTCAATCTTCCTACCGGATTTTCGATACACCAAAAAAATGTATCATCATAATCCGGATCGGTTGGCCTGAATAAATCTACCAACTGCATAACCCGCACTACAAGTGCAACCGATTCGGCAGTTCTTCCATCAGCATCTTTTGATTTCCAATACTGTGCACCCGATACTGAAAAATCTGTGCATGGCACGGCTGCTAAAATGCCATCTATATTTTCATAGGTTTCAAGCGCAACCTCTGCGGAGTCAATGAGATTCAAATCCATGAACTCAGCGATTTTATAATCCCATTGTATTACGTCCCAACCTTTGTTCCAAAATGGCCGTGACCAGGTGCCGGAATAATCGAATAAACTCAACAATGTTTTTTGGCCCATACGAACTATATTTTTGTATGCTTAAAACCTTCCTTATCGAGCGTGGAAATCACGCTTTGAATGTTATCACCCTTAAATCTTGTGCGGTCCGCATAGCCACTGCGTATTACGGTGCCGTCTGTGCGGTTTACGCATAGCGTGAATGATACTATGCGAGTGCCTTCCTGTTTGTCGAAAAAATGCACATCGGTAATACTCATGTCCATATCAATCTTTACTTTCTGTGGCTGCATGGATGTTGATTTTTAATTGTGAGTGCCTTATCACTTTGCGGTCGCGTCTCTTCATTTTTTCAAACAGGTGCTTACGGGCCTGTGCCCGTTGTGCTTCGGTGCTAAATATGCCCGGTGTGTTTATGATGGCTTTGAGTAAATTAATTTGCATGGCCTATCGCATTAGTTGTGGTGGAATAACAGTGCCTAACTCTGCTATGATAGTATTGGTAGTGATGTTGGCATCTACCTTGCGCAACACATCAACCATAAGTATGGCATGGATAGCATCAAACCTGACTGTTATTTTTTTGCGCCCATTTACTAACATCATTATTTGCCTCTTTAAAAGTTGCTCATAAAATTTTTTCACCATCCAATGCGCATATATTTCAGCACGATCTCCATTACTTAACTTCGTGCTGGTAATCCAGTAAATTCGAAGTGCTTGAATGAATTGATCCAATTGTTGGGTATCAAATTGTAATTGCTTGACACAAATCATCGCCTGGGCATTTTTGGTTGATATAATTGGGCTTGCACGGCATCTAACTGGCCACGGGTTTGCCAGAATTGATCGCTATTGCTGTCTTTTGCTTTCAGCATTTGATGCAGTTGCTTTTGTAACTCCTGCTCTTTCTGTTTCAATTCGGCTTTGCTCATGGTGTGGTGGTGAAAAACTTGTTTCGATAGTTTCTTAAATACAGTTCAACTTCGCCTTGTGGATATCGTTTTTGTAGCAATTCTTCGCAATACTTTAGCAACGCTCTGTCGTTGGTAAACCGTGGTGTCATATCGTGCGGATCGAACGCTACTTTGGGCTTGTTTTTGATTTTTAGTTTATCCTCTATTTGCGTGAGCGGCCATTTCTTCTCCAGCAAGTCATACATGGTGTTGAGCATCACATCTACGCGCTTCCACTTTGGTTCAAATGCGAATAGTGGTTCCCACATGGGGTAGCCTCTGTGAAGGGAGACTATTTTCATGTTATCGGCATTTTCAAAAAACTCGATGCTATCAATATTGCGGCTGCTGCCTGGGTAGTAGCTACTTTTCATGAGGCGTAGCACGTAGTTGATGAAATTGTCAATCTCATTATCCTTTTCGCGCATGCCTACCTTACCAGAATAGCCCGTAAGCACGATATTCTTGTCACCGAAGTAGATCAGGTGTTTGAATTTACTGTGCTCACTATCGTGATTGGCAGAAGTAAACCGGTTGACTTTTTTTTCTTTGGAGTGCGAGGGCATTAGTTAACTTTTGTAAACGTTCATAAGTACAAGGATCAGGTCGCTAACACGGCTACGGTAAACGTCAGAAAACTTCTTTCATTAAAGAGGGTTCTCAAACAGTAAACCATTTGTAGTCCCTTCAAAAAAATTTGCCGCTTGGCAATAGTTTTCCTGTGTTGCTCATTTTTTAATGTGCATCAGCGGTGTTTGGTGGTATAGTTCGTGGCCACGAAGTACACTACCTGGTATATGGTGGTGGGATGTTAAGGCCCGTGTGTGGGGTGTGTATTCATTAGGTTTGGTAGGTTTATTTCAGTTTCCAACAATAATTTTTTACTCCATGCAGGCCCATGCGCATGTTATTGGTGCAATACAAATAGCCCAAATTGGTGAGTGTAGTAATTGCCCTGCGTATGCTTGTGATAGGATAATTGCGGCCCATTGATTGAAATTGATTATACACTTCGGCAGGTGTAAAATCCTGCGAGGGATATAGCCTGAATAGCTGAAGCACTTCATCATTTTGCCTGCCTGCACACTGGCGGCTATTGGCCAGGTCAGTACCAGTTAGGTTAATAGTGTTGAAGTATATGTGCAACTGGCTACTCATAGCGTGGTGTGTGTATTATCAGTTTGCGTAGCGTGAGCATGTCTGCTATGACGATGGTAAGCCGCTCGATGTTTGCCTCAATTACCTGCTTTTGTAGCTCGCACGGTGTGCAATAAAGTGAGCGCAATAGCTTGCATTTGAGCCTGCGCATGCTCCGTATACTTTGTGCACATACTTTGGTGGTGGGTAATGTGGCAGCGTGTCTCATATTGCTTTTGCTTTGGTGAGGTAGGCTTGCACATCGCTTAATGGTATGCGATACTCGCCACGGTTGCCCGTGGGTTGTATCGCGTTGGGGAACTTATCTTTGTAGATCAGTTTCTTTATGTAATCGGAAGAAACACCTAACTTCTCTGCCGCCTGGCGTGTAGTAAGGTATTTGTCTTGATTTTCTTTGATGATAAACTGTATGCTTTTTTTCAAGCCTTGCAGTTCGGTGCTCAGTGCCTTGTAGCTATTATCCTGGCTTTGCCTTAGTAGCTGCACCTGTTGGGTAAGTTGTTCAATATGCAGGGCTACTTCACTCATGGTTTTAATGATTGAAGTTCATCTGCTGTTAACTCCTTATTTCCACGGTGCACAAGTTGATGAAGCAATCTTGATTTTGCTTGAAGGCCAATAATTGTAACATGGTTACACCTGGCAGCGTGTTTGTTTCGTTGGCGTGAGTCAATTTCTTTTTGAACTTCTACTAGCAGATCAGCCGGTTTCATAAGTGTGATTTTAAAACGTGGCACGAGGTTGGCAGAAAAGTAAAAACCAACCCCTTTGCAGAGGTTGGTTTTCTAAGCTTTGAAGCCTTCGGGGAATCAGAAGCAGAATGAACAACACGTAAATCACACGCGGTGTTATTGTTAGCGATATTGATTTCTATATTATTCATTCTATTTTTCTTTTTGGCCCGACCCCGAATCGGATGGACAAATGTAAAGCAATGTTTTACAATAAAGCAAATTACATTTGCTTTATTGACTATTTATTTTGCCTTTTAGATATATAAGTGTTTGACATTCAGTCAGAAAAAATTTTCATTTTATTTTTGCCGTATGCCTATTCATATTGGAAAGGAGATAGAAAAAGTATCAAAACAGAAGCGTATCCGTGCGGCTGAATTGGGTAAAATGATTAGCAAAACGCGCCAGAATGTAAATGATATTTATGGACGAAAAACAATAGATGGCGACTTGCTGCTTAGTATAAGCCGGGTACTTAATTTTGATTTTTTTCAATTGTATAGTGAAGAGTACAAGTTTTTAACCGGCTTAGACAGCGCCCAGCACGGCAATTGGGCAGACACAACAAAAGTTCAAGATCCGCAGGAAGAATATCGTAAGAAAGAGGACAATTTGCGGCAATACATACAAAGCCAAGCTTCCACTATAGAGATGCAGCAAAAGGTAATTTCATTGCTGGAGGAGAAAGTAGCCAAACAGGAACAAATTAAATAATCACTATATGAAAAAGATCGCTTTAATCTCATTGTTTGCTTTATGTAATGCTTTTGCTTTCGGGCAAAAAACAAATTCGTTTGTGGAAGAACAATCGTCTGTGCCACCCACTACCGAAGAAGAATACAATTACATGACCAAAGGCTACAAAGTGCAGGTAGAATCAGGTCTTGACATGAAAAAAGGTTACGTGATGGAAGATACCAGCCCAATCATTAGAGGAAACTATGAGTTTACAGTTAAATTTTTAAAGAGAGAAAGTACCAATCAACTTGCGGGTGTGCTCATAGTTGCAAAATCTAACGTATCAGGAAATTCTTATTACATGGGTTTGCCAATCAACAATTCTGAACTTTTAACGCGCTACTACTCCAACCTATCACAATGGGATCGTGCAATGCTATTGGAATATACATTTGTCACATCCTCCCTTTTTGCTCACATGTCTGGAGGTTACTATGAATTAGAAAATAGTAAGTAACTATTCATTCATTTCAATTAATGCAATAAGCATGCGCACATGCTGAAAGGCAACTTTGTTTTTATAAAATGTTATCTCTGGTAAGTCTTTTTCGAGATCGTTATTGATTTGTTCTGCAATCTCAAGGTGTTCATTTAAAAATTGTTTTATGAGTGCAGGATTTATACCTACCTCTTTCATTTGTTCCTTCACTGTGAGTATAGATTAAAGCCGTTGATAAGTTGGCAAAATTGTTGCTATCTTCACTTACCATTTAAAACTATAATCGTCTATGAAAAAAAATGTTTTCTTTTTTGCATTGGGCCTGCTGTTTGCCGGTGCCAGTGCATTTACCATTCACAGTATCGACCTTAAAAAAAGTACGGCAGAAGTAGAGCAGCTTCAAGGGCTATACATCTTCACCGATAGCAAACCATTGATGGAGTATGAATACCTGGGCACGGTATCAAACAAGGGCAGCTTGGGCCTGGGTGACACACAATATTCTGGTGTGCGAGATAAACTTATAAGCAGGTGCAAGAAGGATTATCCGCAGGCAGACGGGATCATATTTACCTTTAAAAGTGGTGGCACAGACCGGGCAGACGCTATCCGGTTTAAGTGATTGGGGTTACCCCTGGGTTACCAATACTTTGCAACAAATTGATATTCAGAGTAAATAAACTTTCTGTTAATCAGAGGGTCCTTGGTTCAAGTCCAAGAGGGAGAGCATTAAAAGCCCGTAATTCGAAAGTTTTACGGGTTTTTTTATTATCATTACTTCCGTTATAACACACCTAAAAGGGTATTACGGTACTATCGGGGTTACCCACGGGTTACCCTTTAGGGTGCAATTCGGGGAAACATGATAAGCATCAGATTATTTCAGCGCACAGATAAATTGCGTGACGATGGAACCGCACCAATCTATTACGTGCTGGCCAAAGGTCGCAAGCGTAAATACATCACTTCCAAAAGGTATCTCCCGCCTCGTTATTTTGACAATAGCAAAGGCATTGTGTTACGGGGGTCTGATAGTAGCATTAAACTCAATGCGTTCTTTAAAAGGCAAATGACACGCCTGGACGATATCATTATCAACTTCATAAACGAAGGCATCGATCCTACATTTGAAATGATTGAGCGCAAATACCTGAATGAGAATGATAGCGACTTTCTCACGTTTGCGTTTGCCGAACTGGAGCGGGAAAAAACACTTATCTCGCACAAGACGTACATAGGGTATAAAGACAGGCTTAATCACTTAAAAAAGTATATCGATCCTATTCCGTTCAACTCGATTAATCACGAATTTCTTACCACGTATCGCTATCACTTAGTAAACAATCAGCGCAAAACCAATGGCTACTATCAGGATTTTGCCACGATAAAAAAATTCTATCGCATGGCCGTGATTAAAGGACTTGCCACCGGAAACCCCTTTGCCAATTTTAAACTTGAAAAAGAAGATACCTTGCGCGAATGGCTTAATAAAGACGAACTTAAATTACTGCATGCCTTATTGAACGACAATTACACAAACAAAAAAGATGAACCGGTGCGTATCAGCGAAGCGGTAAAAAATACTTTACGTCACTTTCTGTTTTGTTGCTACACGGGGCTTCGCCTGGGCGATAAGAAAATATTTGGGCCAGAACACATTGAGGACAACCGGATAAAATTACGCACTTCCAAAAGAGGGAAGCACATTTACGTGCCACTGAACAAATCCGCACAAGAACTACTCTCACCGGTGCTTGCAAGGCAGATTAAACAAGGCACTAACCGGATTGCATACGACTTGCGCCAGTGTTTTGCCGCAGTGGATATTAAGAAGCATCTAACCTTCCATAGTAGCCGACACACCTTTGCCGTTAATTGCATACTGGCAGGAGTTGATCTAATTACTGTGCGCGACTGGCTTGGTCACCGCAGTGTAACTACCACGGAGATCTACGCGAAAATTGCGGCTCAATACAAAGATGAAAGCATGAAAAAACTGGATGGATTTTTGAGTTAATAAAAAAAACCGCACCGCGATTCCTAAGTCATATTAATAGGTAATCACGGGCGGATTTTTCCAGGCACTCCAACCACTACGAAAGGTGCCCTTTTTGTTCCCCAAATTATTTTGATCTACTTGCCTCGCGGCTTGCGGCAATTAACATCAATAGCCCCCAACCCAATCCGGCTGCAATGGTGCCCACATAGCTTTTCTGTTCCTCACCGGCTTCAATCACCTCTACTTCAGGTGTGTGAATACGCTCGTCTACCATAGGGCCGCGTTTTTTTGTGTGGCCGCTGTTGTCAATTTCGGTAGGCACAAAATAGCTATTGCTTTTTTTGCTATAACCACTGGCTACTACTGTATTTACAGGCAATTCGGGTTCTTTCTTTTCGGGCCGCTGGCATGAGCACTGGCCCAGGTTGTTACTCTTGTTCATGTCTTGGTGATATTTTGCGTGTATAAATGTTGTACTTCATTTGCATGGTTTCGGGGTTGCCCCGATTCTTTTCGATAAGTGCATAGTTCTTTCTGAAATCACTTTTATCGGGCCGGTAGGTGTAGATGATAACCGGGGCATTATACCCCGCAGAACTACCACCACGGGTTTTTCCATCGCTGTTACGCTGCATGTTAATAACCCAAATTGTGTTGGGGAAATCCACACGCAAATCATCTAACCAGGCATTGTCTGGTTTTTTCACTTTGGTGCCTGAGTCTACCAGAATCATATCAAAACTATTTGCAATCTGGCGCAAGCCATCTACCGTCATGGGCACATCGCCACTCACAAATAATTTGCTACGGTTTTGTGGTTTGAGGTTACGGGCTATGCTATCGTTGGTGTCTTTACTCACAAGTCCGCCTTGCTCCCAATCTACCAGAGCCACGCGCATACCGGCATCAATGGCAACATCGGCAATTTGCTTTTGAAGCTCGCTTTTGCCGGAGTGATACTCGCCTTCTAAAATTATTTGCCCACGAAACCGTTGCTGAGTGCCCAATAGCTTACCTAACTCGCCAGGGAATTTAATTGTGCCCTTCGGTTTTTCGGGCATTTTATCTGCCGCAACAAAACCCAATGATTGCATCATCGGCTCTGCCATCGGTTCAATTACAGGATTTTCAAGATAATCATCTTCGTATTCGCCTGCCGATTCTTCGCTCCTGTTTACAAGAAGATCGGCATCTACTTTTTTCCTGCTTCCGGCCCTGCCAGATACTCAACTTTCATTTTAGGACGTGGTTCTTTTACGGCATCTTGCAGGCGTTGTAAAAAATCTTTTTGCAAACGGATAGGCTTAAATTCTATCACGTTGTTTTTCTCTGCACTGGCAATTGCACCGGTGAGGCGGTTGGCAATGTCATTGAGCATTGGTTTACGGTCCGTAGTTACTTTCACAGTGGCTTGCACATCGCGCAACAAAAGTTTGATGGCATTTACCGTTTTGTTTTTGTTGTGAAGGTTGGCCGTGCGCTTGATTAGCTGCAATTCTTTACTCAACTTTTTAACCACTACCGGAAACTTAACCTCTTTTTTTGCAACTACTTTTTTGGGTGCAGCTTTCTTTGCCGGTGCTTTGGGTTTGGCTACTTTTTTAGATGCTGATTTTTTGGGTTTGGCCTTGCGGGATTTCTTTTTTGACGGAGTAGCAACCGTAGGCTTTACTTCTGCCTTTACTTCCGGTATTTTAGGTGCCGCTTTTTTAGGTGCGGTCTGTTTTTTGGCACGGGGCCGTTTGCTAACCTTCATTACCGGATTGGGGTCGGGCTTGGGGGTGGATGCTGAAGGCGCACTTTGTTTTTGCAAAAGTGCTACGTGCTGTTCATACATATCGCGTATGTCTGCATCGGCAAGCATCTCGCTCCATTGAGCAGGATCGGTAAAGTTTACACTGCCTTCTTTCACTACTTCGTAGGCTTGCTTTTGTGCATCGTTTAGTTTCGAGACACCAATGGTGTCGATAAGTTTCTGATAGTTGGTTAGGTTCATATTATGCTGCTAATTGAAGTTTAACTTTTATTGCTTTTGCCTTCAGCGCAAGACGCAACTTTAATGTATTTGTTTTGCTTGCTGCCGGTGGCGTATTGGGTGTATCTTCTTTGCGATCTTCGCCTTTCTTCTCAATCTGTTTTTTCTCGGCTTCGGTGAGGCTTATCTCCTCATTTTTATCAGAACCCACCTGGTCGATAATCAAATCTAACTGATAGGGTGTAAGGCCCACGCTGCTATTGTGGTTCTTCTGTAATATTTCTGTCACTTTCTTGATTTTTGACGCAGAAAATGAGGCTCGCATGTAGTTACTTACCTTGTCAAATCTGCCGCTATCCATTTCGGCATTTAGTTCTTCATCCAGATACATTTCGCCACCGCTTGCACGGCTTGCAGGAATGTAAAGGTTGAAATCACCCGTGCCGGTACGGTTGATGAACGCGCCATTATCTAATGTAACACTATTGCCACCGGTAAGACTTGCAATCACTTTTATGGCTTTTGAAATTGGCACCTTCACCAGATTTTCAGATTGCACCTCGCCTGGCTCCCATCCATCGGGCATAAGCCTGCCTTTAAGAGTTTTACCGTCTGCCGTGGTGTAGCTTATTAGCCTGCCTTTGCTAAACATATCGCTGCCGTAGCTCTGTAATAAATTTCCGGTTACAATGTATGCCGTGCCGCGATCATTGCTCATAACCGATTTAATTGAGGCTTGCCATTGCTCTTTTACCGTTTCGAAAGGTGTGTTTGCATTGCCATACACACTTACGCCCATGATGGCGCTCACATCTTTATTTTTTGAAAGCGCAATGTCTATTCTCTTTTTGCTGCTGGCGATCGCCACTTGCAACTTCATGTTACTTGGCAGAAATGGTTTTTCGCTTTTTGAGTTCACCATAATACCCAGGCACACGGCATAGCTGCGGCCACTTCCGGTATTTTCCATATCCAACGGATAAAACAACGGACGACCAATGGTAAAGAAGTTGATAAAGTCATTTAATGTTTCAAGTCGGTTTTTGCTTTTCTCAATTTCCTTTTGCAGTTTTTGTTCACGCGCTGCATTTAGCTCTCTGGTGCGATCTTCAATAAACTTATTTCGCTCTTGTTCAGTGTTTAGCGTTTGAAATTTCTTTTCGTTAGGAATGTTATCAATCAACCGCGCATATTCTTCTCTAATCTGAGCCAACAATTTGTTCAGATTGTTTTGTGTGGTGCTACTCAAATTTTCTAAAATCTGAGCATTGATTTGAGTAGGTGTTTTGCCGTCCAACGCTTGCCTGTAAAGGTTCTCCAATTCGGCCACGGTGTAAGGTTTCTTCAAAATATTTACCTCACACTTTTCTAAGTAGGTGTTATCGCCAAACGCACTTGTGCCACCTTTGCCAACTATTTTAATTGATTTTTCGAGAGTAACGGCTTGCAGGTTTAGAGTGTCTACCTCCAAATCATATTCGTCTATCTGTTTCAGATATTCAACTTCTTCTTTATACAACGTGAGCAAATCGTTATAAAACTTTTCCTGCATGGCTGTGGGTAGCACTGCCACACGACCGGACACACGATGAGCGGCATCTTCTATAATTACAGTTTTGCCGCTATCAGACTGACTTTCTTCAAGGTTGAGCGGATCATCGAGCAATGAATTAAGTTCTGGGTTTTCTTTCAGATAATTGGTAACTACACGGTCGCCAATTTTATTCAAAAAATCATCCACACTTAATACCGCTTCGCTTTGCTTTTGGTTTGAGGTGGTGTTTGCATCGAGCGATTTCAATTTCTTTTGCAACATCATCATCAAGCGCTTTTCGGCAGGGATGGCGCTAAACACGTAATCGTAAATAGGCTTGTAAATCTGGCCGGTGCGATTGATACGGCCACGCTTTTGCACTTCGGTGTTAATGTCAAGCTCTGCCTGCAACAGAATCATTACCCGTTGTTTTACCTGGTCTTTAGGCACAAGTTTGGTAGGCAGTGCATGCGCACTGGCACCAGTTGAACCGGATTGATTGATAAGCAATACATCTACTTCATTGTTCTGGAATCTGCGGAAAGCATCATTGGCATTCTCTTTCTTACGAGATTTTATTAAGCCAATGGTGCGGGTTTTTGGTAACAAATCCAGATCTACAATGATGTTACCGTCTTGCATGGTTTCGCGTTGAGCAATTTTACCCAACCCGTTAAATCTTGATAACAACTCTTTTAGTGGCTTGGGTTTGAAATGGAAATCCATTTCTACGGTTCGACCAAACCCGTAATTGGCAAACAATTCATCCATGCCCACATAGCCAAATTCGGCATTCATCAAGTCACCGTTTAAAATGGCATAGCCAAAAAATATTTTTTCTTTCTCATTCCACTCATAGATATACCAATCGCTGCTACCATTGAAGTAATGCAAAGAGGGCAATGCTACATTTTGATAGTAGTCGGGTTCGGTTGGGTTTTGCTTTTCGTATTCACGTGCTTCGCGGTTGAGCGACCGTTTTTTAAGTTCGGCACCAATGCTTTCAATCTGGTTGAGTTTGTCAATGAAAAACTGACCTTCTTCACCGGTGGTAAGTTCTTTCACGCTGCGCAATTGCATGGGTGGAATAAGTTTTGCGGCAAGTGCAGGAACACTTACAACCCCTTTCACCTTTACTTTTGTTTCGGGCAATTCTTCATCGGCTTTTGCCTGGCGCAATTCTACTTCCAGCTTTCGGCCCGTTACTTCCGCCACGCGGTAACCTGCTTTTGCAAGTTTCTGCTTTATCAAATCAATGGGGCTAATTAAAATACCGCTGCTTATGCTTGTGATTTGCGTAGCAATGCGGTTGTATTCCATTCGTGCTTCAGGCGAAAGGTCAGTGACATCAAACATTTTATACACACTCTCGCCCATTTCGTTGCGCTCGGTGTAACGCAACACGCCATCTAATCCTTTTTGTAATACAGTGGCAAAGTCGGCATTAATTTTTGTACCGTCTTCACTTTGGCTTTGGCCGTCTGCATCGGTAAGGCTTTCAATGAAACTACCCATCGTAGATGAGAACGCGATCACCGGTTTCTTTCCTTCCTTCAATCGCATGATTGCACGGTCGGCCACGGCTTCGGCTTTGATGGCAAAAAGCATTTGGTTTATCACCTGAAATACTTTGCTGAAATAAGGAGTGCTATCTACACCTGCGCCTTTTGTGCCTTTGCGTTTTTCTACGTTGCTGCCGGTGTTGGTGAGTGCTGCAATGGTATCGAGTTGTTCTACTTCCTTATCTACATAGTTCTTTTGAAAGGCAATAATATCGCGCACAATTTGGGTAATATTGTCACTGATTGCTTTATGCTCTGCGGCTTTGTCATCAAGGGTAATGTAATTTACCTCTATACCTTCAAAACTGCGCTCTCTGCGAATCATCTGTCCGTGTTGCACTAACTGTGCACTAAGCACTTCCTGCAATGCCACGCCCCCTTTTTCAATACCTTCAATCAAATCCTGTTTGCTCATGTTGGCCTCACTCATGGCGGTTTTCATGGCGTATATAGGCATATTATCAGGTCGCTTTGCGAACGTAGCCGAAAGGAACGTGACCCCTTTTGTGGCACTGATAATGTCTTGCAAAACTTTGCCGGTGTTGCTATCGCCACTGGCATTGTGTGCTTCGTCCATCACAATAATGTTGCCTTGTGCAATGCGCTCAACCCAACTTCCTTTTGGCGACTTTGCGCGAAGGTTGCCGCGCTTGTCAATTTCGCCACCACTTATTTGTGAGTAGGTGAGCATGACGTAATCAAATTCGGCAGGCAACTTGCCGCTTTCAATAATTTTCTTTTGCGAGGCAGGATCAAGTGCTTCAAATATCACCGTGCCATCTTCATCTTTCACGTGAGTTTTGCTTTCACGTGAGTTGACGATATAGGGCTTTAGCGTTTCGCTGCCAATGGCTTTCAGGTCGCGGTATAAGTCGCTGAAAAGGTTTGGTTTTTCGGTAATAAAGATGGGCTTTAAACCTTGCTTATTACCGTAGCGAATCATAGCGGCTGCAATGCGGCCTTTGCCTATACCAGTTTGGTCGCCTACAATCAATGCCTGGGTGCGTTGCTCAATGTTGTAAATGGCAAGGCCCACGGCATCACTTTGTTCGGCACTCAGGGCTTTGCAAAGCTCGGTGTGACTTTCATAGCCTAACTTTTTTTGCACATAATCTTCTACATTACCCACAATAAGTTTTAGCTTTTTGAGGGCAAGGTGTATTTCGTAGCCCATGCTATCAGGTGTATCTACATCGAGGGTATTGCAGATTTGTGAGGCAGGAAGGTAAGGCATGCCTAAATCATCATCATTTGCAATTGCCATCTTCGCCTTTATTGCTTTTGCTTTCAGCTTCAATTTCAGTTTCATACTATCGGTGTTGGGTTTGGTTTCTGTGTGCGGTACGAACTCCATCACACGGTTATATAATTCATCAAAGGTGGTTACCACTACATCTTTGTCAGACTTCAATGGAGCTACGCCTCCGGGCTTTTCTTTGCGGCTATCAATAAGTATAAGCCTTGTATCAAATGCAGTGCCCTGCCTGCTATACAGTGCATGCCCGTCAATAAGAATTACATCGAGCACATTGTAGTATTTGTTCAGGTAGTTAAAGAACATGCGGTTCTTACCTTGCCTTACACGTCCCTGGTCGTCCCACGTGGTATGACCGCCAATGATTATCGCAGCACGGCCATTGTCTTTCATGGTATCGAGCGCACGAATAGCCATTACATGATCAAGGTCTTTCATTAGGTAACCTTCAATCTTCACATCGTCATACAATTGGCCAAACGGGGGGTTGGTTATTACTGCATCAAATTGTTGAATTGGTGCAGGGGCCGCGATGAAACGCAGATTGTTTGTAGCGTCTTGCTGCGAATAGGCCATAAAGCCCTGTGTGCGTAAGTTATTGAACCGCACCTCATCAATTTCATTTACATAGAAATGCTGTGGTTCTGCGGCAATGGTAAGCAATCCGTTTCCGGCACTTGGCTCAAGGTACCTGCCTGGCTTATCTACACCACAAAAAATACCCATCAGATAGCCGATAGGTGCGGGAGTTGAGTATTGCTGAAGTAATACCGACTGACTTGTGCGGTGACTTAGGTTTACCTGGCTCTTGTATAATTCTACAATGGATTGATATTTTTCATGCACTGTTTTGCCTGGTGCGTGTGCCAACGCACGGGCACGGTTCACAATGGCAAGCTCGGTAAGTTCTTTTACCAGATTTTTATCAGTAATGCCGTATTTAGCTGCCAGTTTTTCAACTGAAATTTTATTGTGCTTTACCCGGTTGAGTAAGTCTTGTTCGATCTGGTTTACAAAACTTTTCTTGTCCATGTGTTTACATCTTTCTCAATTTTTCAATTGGCCCAAGCACGGGCACGGCCTCAAGATTTTCGGCACCTGTTTCGGCTATCAATTCTTTGGCATGAGCCTTGTCGAAAATAGCGGCACCTACTATACCTTTTCGCACCACGTATTTCAATTCATCGGCAGTGTGGGCATTATCATAATGCAAATAGAATGACGGGGCTTTTTTAAACCACCGCTTATACCAGGGGCGTGTGTCGGGCACATGCACCTGAATAAAATGGGCACTGATATTCACATCGGCTTGCGCTGTTTTTTTTATGCGGGGTTTGCCGTTGGTCATTCTTTTTACATTTTCTGAATATGCGCCCATTGGTTATGAGTTTTGAGGGTAATTTTTTTTCAGGTGGTCATACACCCATTCCATATAATCTTCGAAATAATCATCGCCAGAAATGGCCCAATACAAAAAGGCGGGCATGATGATCACAAATGCCAATGAAAATAGCATGATGCAAAGCACCATGTAACGAAACCGGTTTAGCATTGTGTCTTTCATTTTCTGATAATGGTTAGTTCGTTCTGTTTTATGGTGGCTATGGGGTTAGTTGTTTTTATCTCACTAAACCAATTCCTTTTACCTATGCGAATACCCAATACCTTTTTTCGCTGCCAGTACACCACACCCTCAATCGGTATAACTACATGAATAGAGGGTTTTATCCGGTCGCCTACAATTACACCACTAATGCGATTTAGCGAATCCTCGTAATGAAATTTTTGAGCGGGGATAGCATTAATGGAGTCTATCTCTGAAATGGAAAAAGTATTGGGCATATCAATAAAATCAGCGGTAGTCGCAAAGCCGTTATTATTTATTGCGGATAAGATTGTGTCAATCAATGCCAAGTCCCATTCATGCTCTACCACGGTAATACTGCGGGTGGTACTCTCCAGATTTTTGAGGCTTTTTTTTACTCCTGCAAATTCATTTACAAAATTAAGTTTGTCACTATTGCGCAATTCATTGGCATTGGCAAGTGATAGCTCCAGCGCAGTGGCTTTGGCTACTGAGTATCCATACTTATTGATATACAATTGGGCGGTGTCATGCTCACGTTTGGCATAGGTGGTTAGTTGCTCATTGTCAGATTTGAGCGATTTTATTTTTTCATTTTGCAAAGCAACCATAGCCAATAATGCCATGATAACTATTACACCCACAAGTATGGCTTTCACTTTCATGCTTTATTTTGTTTTTCAGATTGCGTTTCGCGGGTAGATACATACCACAACAATGCGGCAAAGCCGGTAACCACGGCTAGCGATACAATGTATTTTCCTTGTCCGTCTTTTTCCATGTTAATGATCGTTTTTTCGTTCTTCTACTTCTAATTTTGTTTCTACCCTTATCAACCGCTCTTTCACTATTTCCATGTTGCCTCGTATGTTGTTAAGGTCTGTTTTTACGTCAATGGAGTAGTCAATAAATTGTTTTTGAATGAGTGCCTGATCTTCGCGGAAGTCATAATACATGAGTAGCAACAGCGCACCGGAAAATCCGAGCATTACTTTCAAAAAAATGCCTGTCCAAAAAGATAATGTGCTTCTTTGTTCATTACTCATACTACTGCTTTGATTGAATTGGTTGGGGTTTGGTTTTTTTGAATACCGCATACAATACAATTACTGTGGTGATAGCTACCAAACCCGTGGTGATAATGCCCGAATTTTGTTGCACGGTGGCCACTACTTTTGTTTTTACCGTGGTGTATAGTTTATCGAGGCGGTTGGCCCATCCTTTATAGTTGGCTTGCTGCCCAGGCAATGATAGATACCAGTTTTTTTTAAACCGGCTAAAAGAATCTATCAATGCCTGTTCATTACTAATGGAGTTAATGGTTTGCAAAGTTTTTGCATCCATTACACGTGTTACGGGTAGCTTAAAAAATTCCTGTGTTTTTTTGATGGCCGTGCCTGGGCCAGAAGTGTAGGCCCAATCTACGAGCATATCGGCAAATGCCTGGCTTTTTATCTGGTCGCCTTTAATGGGATCCCAATAGCCCGACTTGTAGATTTTAAGCCAGACGTGATCGGGCATTTCGTAAAATACTTTGATGAGTTCGGCAATGGTTTTGATGCCTAACTTTTGTTGCCACGATTTGAGTGTGGCCCATGTGATACCTTTGTTAGTGTGATAACCGCTGCCATCGGGCACAGGGTCTTTACTGGCACTGTCTGTTTTAGCTTTGCTCAACCCCCCTTCTACATTGCGAATGAAAGGCACAATCTGCATATAGTCTGCATCTAAGCCACTCATTTGATGCGGTGTAGCATGAAATGGGTTTGCCAACAGAAAGGGCGCTATGTGCCGGTAGTTTGCCATGTTAAATTTCTACGGATACACCCGTGGGCGTTGCTACTTTAAAGCGGTTATCTTTTTTGATGAAGTTTTTGTAGACGTATGCACCTGCAAATACAACCACACCGGTAATGGTTACTGGCAGAATGTATTTGGCAAGGCCCACCACGCTATTGATTCCTGCACCGGCATTGTTTACAATGTTACCGGCACTATCCACCAGATTTACACCTGTGTTAGTGACGCTATCCACCACTTTTGCCGTTTTATCTTTACCACTATCTACGGTGCGCTGCAAAATATTGAGCACTTCATTGCGTAGCCCCACGGCAGTAAAGTATGCAGCAAAATCTGCGGTATAGCCACATCTGGTAATTGTCCAGCTTGCGCGTTGCCAATGCTGCATAAATACCTGGTTAGTGACTATTAATGCCTCTGCCGGTGGATATTTCCTGCGACTTGAAAAACGGCCTTCTTTGAACCATTGCAGTATAGACTTATGGAAGATGATCCAATCGCCACATGTCCAATCTAATTTGCGGCCCTTCTTGATACCATTGGGTTCGAGGGTTGTGTTAGGATCGGCTATGGCGTTGGTTTTCACGCTTGCTATTAGCGGTGGAGCTTCTCCCAAAAGTGCGTGTTCATTTAATTTCAGTAACATATTTTTTTATGTTTAACCCAACGAGGGTATTGCTTTCAATTCTTTAATATTCCGCACCCTGGCAGGGAGTGTAAACGTTTCGTCAGGCTTTGTCCATGTGCCTGTAACAATGCGTGTGCGGCCCGTGCCGGTGCATTGCACATCGGCAAAACTGTTTTTTGTTTCCTTCATAAATTCTTCTAGCACGGTTTTGTTTAGCGCAATAGATTCAATCACGCTAAGTGTTATCTCGCCCTGGTATCGTGCGCCTTTTTTAAGCAGAACGCTTGAGAGTGGTGCCATTGGTGAGGAAATTTAAAATGGTGATAATTCGTTTTGATACAATCGCCTGATCTTCGGGGCTTGCTTTGGTGAGTTCTACAATCATGGCATAAAACTGTTCCTGAAGTGCCTCTGGTTGCTTTACAAGCCATCCGGCAATGTTGGCGAGATATTGGTCGGTAGTGGGGTTGCCGGTGCCTTGCAGCGATGCCGCAGGTAGTTGCTGCTGTGGTTGCTCTACGCCTAACAACCTTGCGGCCATCGTAGAAAGCACATTCATTGCCTCTGGCGATTTTGATACCGTTTCGGCAAAACCTGCCAAACCCGATTTATTTTCTACCTGACCTGAAAGTTTTTCAATTTCATGATCTTTTTTGATCATCTCTTTTTCAAAGTCGCGCACTTGCTTATCAAGCGTTTCTTTTTGCACAGATACCCTGCGCAATTCGGCTTCGAGCTTCGATACTTTTTCCTGCTCTGTTTTGAGGGCGTAATCTCTCCAGTCCATAGAAGATGATGATCGGTTAGTTGATTGATTGGATTGTATGGGTTTAGAAACCCGTGGGGATGCCTGATTTTTTTGAGGTTCGTCTGCAAATAATGGCAGGTTGCCGATTGGCTTTATTGGTGCCGGATTGATTTTGCCATCGTTGGGCACACGAAATGTTTTGCACAATACTTCTGCCGTGCCGTTTGGTCTGAATACTTCGAGAATTACCTCTTTTACACCCATTGCCTTCACCTGGTCAATGGCTTGGGTGATTGCTTCGGTGTCGGTGCCGATGATTTTACGAAATTCGCGTTGAATTTTTCCGTCAGGTAGTTCGTAACCTACCGTTACACGCTTGCGATTGCTTTGTATGTAGGCCAGAATTTCATTCATGGTGTGCAATTTTTTTAAACATTGCTAACAATTTATGAGTTGTTGGAAGCCTTACTTTGAGTAATTGGTAGTTTCTGCGAATTATTGGTAGTTTTTAATAGTTATCTCTGGTTTTTAAAACAGAGCGTACCACTTCATGGAAAAAAGAAAACTAATCACGGCCACAATTGCACAAGCGATCCGAAACCTGCGCAACGTGCTATAACTCCATGCATCAAACATGCCGCTGTCTTTACCTTTATAATTCAGGGGTAAATTCAGATTTGGATTTAACCAATTGCGCAGCTTATTCAGTAGCGGATTGAAGAATAAAAAGAATGTTGTTGGTGCCCAGCAAAAAAGAACCAATGATGTCCATAAGCTATCCCAGGTTGTAAGGTCTACATATATTTTAAAGTTTTTCACCATATAAATTGCCCATGCAAAAAACACTGCACCCCGCACCATTTTCAGGTAATCATAATCAGGTCTGCGCTTTACTTTTTCAATCCAAAAGGCTTGAATAAACGCTTCGAGTATCGGGTATAGTAACCATGTAATCATAATCAATCAACAATTAATCTACCTCCATCCATTCCGGCAGTATAAGCACTGTTCACATAGTTGGTGTAGCCGATTCTGTCACGGTTTAAGCCTCCCGGAAACGTCACTCCTGAGAACCGACCAGCCCAATCAAAACCCGCACTAAAAGCCGGTGATGCTTCGCTTGTTAGGGTGCCATTGGTGAGGTTAATCAATAACTCTGATTCACTGGCTGTGCGCCTGAATGTGTTGCTGATATACCAGTTGCTTGTATTGCTCGGTGTGCTTATCCTGCGAAGCTCCAACCATGTGCTTTGATTCGTTCCGCCAGTGCTTATCACATTTCCCGCAAACGTGAAGTTCAAAGATTCATACGTGCCCACGTTGTCATGCTGAATACAAACAGGAGCCACCACAACCGCAGGGCAAATGAATGTATTATTGAATATGTGGAAGTCGCAAGTAGCGCCTTCTACATTGAGAAACAAAAATTGATTCATGCTGCCACTCAATGGTGAGCTGCGTTGCTTTGCAAAGTTTGAATAAAAGTAATAATCACCGGTGCCGGTGTCATCATTTTGGGCGCTTGTAAATGTGTCGCAATTCTCTGCGTAGTTCTGATAAATGAATGAGTCAAGATTGCCACCGTTCCAACTGATTGCGCTGTTATGGCTGCTGTTTGCTTCCTCACCCACATCACGAATTATATTCTGAAATATCTCGCAGTAATCCGAACTACCTACTTGTATGCCGTCACGATTAGTGCGTTCGATAAGGTTGCGATACACGTAAACATCACCCATGCGGTCGGGCCTATAACCTGCCTGCAATGCATCTGTGAAATAACCTATGTAAATAGCCTCACCAAAGTTGTCATGAATGTAGTTGTTATAAATACGGATGTACTCTTGTGAGTAGTTACCTGCATGCTGGCTCACTGTGGGGGTGGGTGGTTGAAACTGAATAGCGGCCCCGCCTCCGGTTGCACTGCCCTGGCCCCGCCTTCCGTCAAGCTCTACTCCATGTATCTCAAATCCTTTTTGCGCACTACCTGAAAAGAAAAGCATCTGCCCACTTGTAGCAGTGGCTATGTAGCCGTACATCTTAAATCCATATTGGTGTGTGGTGGATGCGCTGCCGTCAATCTCAACGTATTGGTTGCCGGTGGTGAATTGCAAACAATACGGCTGACTTGTATTGGTAGCCGTGAAAGTCGTTTGCCCGGATGTAGCGCATTGAAATCTCACGGGTGAAGCCAGTGTGCCACGAAGTCCAATGATGTTTATACGACCATTAAAAGAGCCTTTAACATATATCTTCAATCCCGCTCGTGTTACATCATTGAAGTCATAGGCAAAGTTTGTAGTGCCGTTGCCTGCTATGGTTGCATCGCCTAACGGGTTGCTGAATGTTCCTGCTTCGATGGCATCTAAATCCAACACTACATCGGCCTGACCTTCCGTAAATGGCGCTGGCCTTACAGTGACATATCTTGGGTGGTAGCGATTAATTGAATTACTGCCTCTCGTTACATTTAACTCTACATCATATCGGCCATTGGTGCTGATTGTAAAGTTTGAAGTGCGTGAGCTTCCGGTTGCTACTTCGCTTCCGGCTTGTGAGTAGATACTATAATCGAACGTGCCTGCGCTGTTACCATTGTCAGTTATTGAAAACTCAGTGCCATTGCGCTGCAAACTATCCAGCGATAACTCGATAGGATTAACCGGACCAGTATTTACAAAACTCTTGGCGGAGTTCTTGGTGACAAAAAACTGAGCCTGTAACTGTGTGGCCGCAAAAAGTAATATTAATAATAACCTCATATCAGTAGTCAGTTTCAATGTAGAGTCTGAATAAAGTTGTGCCTACTACGCTACTTGTGCCACCTACTGAGGTATAACCTCTTGGCCCAAAGAATACGTTGTTTGCTGGAAGGTTTGTGCTTACGGTGCCTGTGGCCACGTTGCCGGTTTCTAAATCGGTTACCTCGTAGTAAACGGTGGATGAGTTGGGTGGTGAAAACATGGCAAGCTCATACACGTTGCCTCTGTCAACCGTTGGCACGGGAAAGTTGCTACCTAAATCAATTTCGGTACATACGCCACTGCCGTCATTGTGCATGAATTGAATATTGGTATCGTCATCATCCCACCCCATACCAAATATGTTAGCTAAAGATGAAGGGTCTGCATCGGTAGGCGCTGCGGTAGATGTACTCATTCCGGCAAAGCCTCTGTGTGTGCTTACAGTTGCGCCAGTGGCCGGTGCCCATCGTATTACCACATGAAAGCCTCCCAACCCCGCTGCATTACCAAACCAGTTTTGGGGCGCACCCGTGCGGAAGCCTGCAATGGCTGAGGTTGAAGGTGTAGTAACAAGATAATCCACACGCTTCATGCTTGTGTGCAAATCGGTAGTGGCTACGTTGGCGGCTGTGGCTGTGCCTATTGCGGTGAGTGCGTTTATGCCCACTGCGCTAATAGTAGTTCCGTTACCATTTGGCATGATAAGCCCTATATTGCTTTGGGCGAAGAAGGGCTGAATGTGTTGATCAAGTCCTGATGGCCCAATCCACGCAGGCATATTTCGGTTCGAATAAAGATGGTTAAATATTCTTACGTTCCCTGTGGATGGAGCTGCGGGAGTTGCAATAGCTGGAAGTTGTATAGGGCCTTCGTCAAGTTTTAATTCACCGGTGGATGTGATTCTCGCTTTCTCATCCGCTGTGGCACCTGCGGCCATGTTTTTAAACACAAGGTCAAAATCTTCACTTGCGCCTGTTACATCCGTTGAGACTGCCTCTATTTTTGCGGCTGATTCAAAATTTCCGTCAGTTGTTTCAACATTGTAATTAAGAGCCGCACCAAATCCGGCACTTGGAGTGCCGCTGCTATTGGCTGTTAACCATGCAACATCCTGCACTGAATTTGTAGCGGCTGTATTGAGATATAATTCATTTCGGGTTTGCGAGATAAGCACGTTTGTATTTGTGCTAGTAACTGCAAAGTCAGTAGTATTGACGTTTACACCACCACTTCCTTTTGAATTTATATTTAATGAAACATCAGCGGCAGAACCATCTGCAATAATTGTCCTGTTAATGCCGCTTGTTGCAGATGAACCCAAATATAAATCGGCATTGTCAGTAACCAGAACCCCACTGTTTTGAATCAACTTTCCGGTGGTGGCATCAAACCTTGCTACTGCATTATCGGTTGCGCTCGCTGGCCCCACTACATCACCGCTGCCACTACCGCCTAATGATGCAGAAGTACGGTACTTTATTTCTCCAGTAGTGCCATCGCGCACAAGTACCTGGGTCAGTGCATCGTCATTTACAGGAAGTTGTGGTATTCTCACACGCGGCCCTACTATTGATAATGCTTCTTGTGGTGGTGCACCATCGCGCACGTGAATAGCCCATTTTGCAGTATTATCCACTGTGCTCCAGGTAACATCCTGATATACTGCCTGTGGGTAACTGCCAGAAGTATTTTGTAAATCATATTCTGTTCTAAATCCAAAACCTGCTGCTGTGGTGCCGGTTGATTGTGCCCGTATAATTTCAGTAATGGGTGTGCTTGTGTTTGCGGAACGTGGTCGCTTTTCAAGCATGCTTGCAGCATTAATAATTAATGAGCTTGCATTTGTTCCTGTTACAGTAAATGCATTTCCGGTTGTGCCACTAGGATCAATTGTAAAACCACCAGAACTGCCAGTTGGGGTTAATGAGAATAAATTACCACCTAAGTTACCGGCTAAACTTAACGTACCAGTACCGCTATTGTAGGTAAAATTGGGATCTCCTTCAATAGTTCCGTTGCCCGTCCAGATACCTATCTGATTATTTACAGGAGTACCTACTTTTACTACATCGCCTGTGGCTGTTAGTGTTCCACTTGATAAACTCAAATTACTTCCAATGGTAATTTCCTGTGCATCGCCTGAGCTACCAGCACTGCGACCCAACAATCTATTATCGGTTACATTTTGGATTTTTGCATAAGTAATTGCATCGTTATCCACAGTAAGTGTAGTGCCACCACCACCTACGGTAATATCGCCTTTGTCGCCATCTGTAAGACTACCACCCGCAGGCGTAGCCCATGAACCATCTCCACGCAAAAAAGTTGATGCGCTTGCTGTTCCTGTTATTGCTGAACCAAACAATGGTATTCTATTGGTTGGCACTTCTTGCACTGAAGTGGGCGAACCTGTTACGTTTGCTAAAAATGAATTAGCGGCTACATTTTGAATCCGGTCGAATTGTACCGCTGCATTTTCTATCTGCGCAGTAGCAATCGTGCCGGTAAGGTTGTCAAGTGTAACGGGTGCGCCTAAACTGCCAAGTGCCGTCCAGATGTTTGATGTACGGTGATACACCGTTGCGCCTGTGTGCTGCACTTCAATGGTGGTGCCATCGCTTTGTAAAGTTCCGGTAGCTGTTATTGTTATGTTGCCAGTGCCCTTCTTAACCAATGTAGCTGAGAAGTCATCGGCTAATCCATTAGGCAGTGTGACGGTACAGGTATTTGTAAACTCAATTATCTTTTTGTTGTCAGCGGCTACCAGTGTGTAGGTTGCGCCAGTCTCTTGCTTTACAGGATTGGTTGCTGCAAGCACACCACTTGCAAGGCTAATACCTGCACCGGTTGTAATCTCCTGCGCATCTCCTGAACTTCCCGCACTACGGCCAAGCAATCTGTTATCAGTTACGTTCTGAATTTTTGCATAGGTGACAGCATCATTGGCGATAGTCGCTGCGAATGATCCCGTTCCACTTCCTGTAACATCTCCAGTCAGAGTGATTGTTTGGTCGCCTGTATTTGTACCTGACAATGTCAGGCCGCTGTCCTTAATTACTTTTCCTGTTGTGCCGTCAAACAGTGCTACGTTATTATTCACTGAACTTGCTGGTCCGGTTACGTCACCACTTCCGCTTGCAGGTGTATAATATTCCCACGCAGCGGTTCCATTATTCCATCTTAGCGCCTGCCCGTTTTGTGTTACGGTTGGAGCGGATGGCAACGTCTTTCCTACAAGTGTACTGTCTACATATTTTTTCGTAGTCAAACTGTAAGGCGATGTGACATATCCATGACCCGCATACATTATTCCGGTCTTTGTAGTGTTCTCGTCTGTGTACACGGTTGAATCAATAGTTATCAAAAAGGAATTAGGCTCTCTCGAACTGTTATCTGGTCCAGAGATACCAACTCCCCTTACTGTTCCACTT
>JACCDR012292992.1_pt1 | contig 25077 bp, 30 predicted proteins | sample 7446431 | NCBI WGS metagenome assembly JACCDR01 (sample SAMN15323443, study PRJNA562643) | freshwater metagenome | isolation source: river surface water | place: USA:Blue River Watershed | collected 2017-08-17 | reverse complement strand
ATTTCGCGCGCCGTCTCGAGTGGTCCGCGTGCGTCCTCGCGCCAGAGGCCATAGACGCGCGCTCGTGGGCCCGCGAACTGCGCCGAGTGCTCGACGCCACCGCGTCCCAGCACGGCCCGCCACCGGCTTGCGCGCCACCTGGGGGCCCAGTCGTCGTGGAGGCCTCGGGCGTCGAGGTCGTGGGCACCACGAAGCCCGGGGGTGACGCGTGAGCCGGCACCAGGCAGACTCAGACCCGCTGCCGTACGTCCAGGTGGACCGCTCCGTCAGGCCACGCGCTGCGCTCCTCGCTAGCGCCCTCGGGTGCACCACCCAGCACGCGCTCGGGTCGCTCGTCGAGTGGTGGGACCTCTGTGCGGACCCGCGAGAGCTCGAACGCGTCGTCCTTGCCACGGCCGCCGGAGAGCGCCCGGCCGTCGTCCTGGACGGCGCAGTCGTCGCCCTGCGCTGGCGCCTGGCGTCCGGGCACGACGTTCAGCCCTCGACGCTGGCCACCCTGGGGCTCCTCGAGCCACTCGGCGAGGACCGCTACCGGGTGCGCGGGATGAGCCGCCAGCTCGGCGTCGTGGCCGCCAGAGTCAGGGCCCGGCGCGTCGCCTCGGCTGGCGGGAAAGCGTCTGCCGCTGCGCGTCAACAGGCTCTCGGCACCGCCCAACCGCGGCGGGAGGCCAGTGCACCAGTCGGTTCGAGTCCGTTCGACAGCAGTGCACCGACGCTCGAACCGGCTCGAACCGAAATCGAACCGACGCTCGAACCGACGCTCGAACCGGCTCGAACCGACGCTCGAACTCCACCGAACCCTAGAGGTCAGAGGTCATCTATATTAGCTCTTACCTACGGTAAGAGCGTCCGGGAGCAGCTCGAAATCGAACCGGCTCGAACCGACGTCGAACCGACTCCCGAACCAAAACGCCAGCCCGACCCGCGTCACGCGCCTCTCGTCGCCGCGCTCGTCGCCGCCGGTGCCACCGTCACGCGGCGACACGTCCGGGCCGTGTCGGAGCTCCTCGAGCTCGCCACTCAGGCCACCGACCGAGAGCACGCGGCAGACGAGGTGCTCGCCCGCTGGCGCCGTGCGCTCGCCCACCAGGGCTACCCGACGGTGCGCGAGGTCGGCGAGCTCGTGAAAAACTGGGGGCATTTCGCCCCGCCTCGCGACACCATCGCGGACACGTGGGCAGGCACCGAGTCGGGGGACATCGCCCTATGAGCGCGCGATACCCGGCAGCCATCTGGGCAGAGATTCGCGCTCTCGGCCGCCCCCAGCACCCGCTCTGCGGCGGAGGTGGCGCGGCGCTCCTCGGCGACCGCGGCACCGGCATGGCCCGCCTCGCAGCCTGGCGCTGCGCGCTCGACGGGTGGCGGCAGGCCAACCCTGAGGGCGAGCAGCGCTACGAAGCCCTCCTCGCAGAGCTCGACGCCGGAGAGCGCGAGCTCGCCGAGGCCCGCCGGCGCCACGCGGCTGAGCGCTCGTGGGCAGAGACCGGCGCGGTTCCACCTCGGGTGCTGGCGGCCCTCGAGTTGTACCGGCCCGACACGGCCGCGGCCGCGGCGGTGGCGCGCTGGCTCCCGAGCCCTGCCACCTGGCTCCTGCTCCTCGGCGGCACTGGCACCGGGAAATCCACCGCTGCCGCGTGGGCACTGCGCGAGGTGCACCGCGCTGGTGCCTCGGTGGCGTGGGTCCAGTCAGCGCGCCTCGCAGTCGACGCAGGCGGCTGGGAGGGCGAGCAACTGGCGCGGCGCCTCCGCGGCGTCACGGTGCTCGTCGTGGACGACGTGGGCGCCCAGGACGGCAGCGAGTACGCACGCGGAATCCTCCGCGAGCTGCTCACCGAGCGCCACGAGGCTAGCGAGCGCACAGTGCTGACGAGCAACCTCGATGCCGCGGCACTCCGTGCGCACCTGGGTGACCGGCTGTACGACAGGGTGCGACATGAGTGCAAACTGACCCTGTGTGGCGGCGCGTCGATGCGTGGAGGGGCGAAGTGAAGCGTAGTCGGACACGTGTCCTGGTTTCGTACGCCTCGGAAGGCCTCTGGCAGGCGCGTGGTGGCACGAAGTTGAGCCGGACCGGCATGGAGATGGGTAGCGAAGAAGCGCACGACAGAGCGCCAGTTGGAGCCGTTAAACGCTGTTCTTGACGAGAGAGGCTGAAATGTCAAAACGGACTGTAAAACAGCATTACGTTTACAAACCTGTAAATTTACAAGAGTCTGTAAATCCGGTCGTCACCTGGGAATCCGACTGGGAGCGCCTACCGGCGCGGCACCCCGTCGTCGGGTGCCCTCGGTGTGGTGGCGTCCGTCGTGCGACGTCCGGGCCGCACGCGCTGCGGTGGGTGGACGGGCGGCGAGTCGACTGCGGCGGGGAGGAGGCGCCGTGAGCCGCCGAGCTGAGGCGACAGAGGCTGTCCTCCGCGCCTACTATGCGGACTGTGCGGAACTGGACAGGGTCTCGCTGCGCGAGCTCACCAAGGGCTCAACATGGACTAAACTGGAGCTCGTTGTCCGCCGCCGTGAGGCCGTAGCACTGGTCGCCAGGTGCGCAGAGACCTACGTCCTGGCGCGCGCCTCGGAGGTGTCGCGCGCACTCCAGTGTGACGCAGCCGACAACCTGCACGAGGCGGTGGCGCTCCTCAGCTGTGCGCGCGTCATGGAGGCGTCATGAGCCGCGCGGCCCTGCTCGACGTGCTGCGCGCCGACGCGAGGGAGTTGGACGCAGCAGGCGCTGACGAAACTCCGGAGGGCGACGTGACGCCCCAGCGGTGGACCGTCGTGGGAGTGGACCCAGGCCTCACGGCGGCCGGGGCATGCATCTGGGCCGGCGAGGAGGTGGACGGCGTCCTCCGAGGCCGCGTCGCCTGGGTGAATGCCTGGTCGCCGCGCAAGGGCGGACCGAAGCGCTGCCGCACGACGCGGACGGACGACCTCGCGCGCCGCTACCAGTCGCATGCGCGCTGGCTCGACGGCGTGCTGGCACTGGCGTCGGAGTGCTACCACGGGCGCCTGCTGTGCGTTGCCGTGGAGGCGCTGGCCATCCCGCACCGCACGTCGCGCGTCACCGTCAGCACCCTGGGACGCTCCCGCGGCCTCGTGGACGCGCTGGCGGTAGCCCACCGGGTGGAGCTTGTGGACGTGCAGGCGAAGGCAGCGAAGGCCGCGGCTACCGGGTACACCGGAGCCGCGAAGACGGAGGTGCAGGACGCGGTTGAGGCCAGGTGGTGCACGCTCGGGCACGTGCACCCGCCATCGCGTCGCGAGCACGCGGCAGATGCGGTGGCGGTACTACTCGCGGCAGGGCCTGCTGTGGTACGCGTAGCGCAGACGCTGGGTCGAGACGTGGAGCGATTCGCAGTCCTCGAGAGGAGCGAGACATGACACGAGAAGAGACGGCTGCTGTGCTGGTGCGTGCGGCAGCGCGACACGAGGCGATGGCCAACGCGCTGGGCCTGTGGGCTAACGGGCTCTCGGGAGACATCGCTGCGCACGACGTCGCTGTGGACGTGCTCGCGGCCCAGGACGTGTTCGAGAGGCTGGTGGAGCTTCAGCAAATCGGGCTCGAGCTGAGAGGCCTGTGTGTGGGCAAGTTAGGGTGGGACGACCTCGCCACGCCTGAGCCTCACCTGTGGCCGCCACTCTACTACGTACCAGCGTCCGGGCCGCCATTGGGCGAGCTCCACGCCATGCGGGCCGGTGACTGCTATCTCGAGGAGGAGCGAGAAACGACTGGGGTGCTGACTGAGTTGGAGGCATTGCTGGAGTCGTCCGGACGCCACGAAGACGCGGCGGACAGGCTGGCTCGGTGGGCACTGGCGCGCGTTCGCGACCGCGAGGCGTCACAGCTGGCGTCGCCTCCGGAGCCGGCTCGCCCCACCACGCCGCGTGACTGGGCACGCCACCTGCGCGCAGCGCTGGCACCGGAAGCCACGGGGCAGCTGGTGTTGCACCGGCGCGACATCCAGGGACTGGCACTGGTGCTCGAGGGACTGGTCGCCACGGTGGCGCAGCTCGAGGGGTACGTCCAGACGGCGACGGACGAGGCGGCGAAGCTGCGGCAGCGCCAGGAGTTTGCGCGCCGAGGAGAGGGGCTGTGAGTGTTGTGAGCATCCTGCTCGAGCTCGAGCGCGCGGCGCATCACGCGTATAGCGTGGGTGGCCAGGCTCACGGCGCGCGCCACATGGCAGACCGTATTGTGGACGCCGTGCGAGTCAACGCGCAGGGCTGGAGCGTGCAGATCATGCCGGAGGTACCAGAGCTGGTCATCCGGGCCGAAAACCTACCAGAGTTGGTGGCCAGAGTGCGCGCGGCCGGGCCACTCATCCTGGCTGCGATGGCTCGCCGCCGAGGAGAGACGCCTTGAGTCGCCCGACGCGAGAGCAGCGCCTCGAGCGCATCGCGGCGCGGCGCGACGCCGACACGCTGCGAGACGGGCCGGACTCGGTGCTGACGACTCGGCACGCCGCGGTGTGGGCTGCGGCGTACGAGCGGCACCGCGCCGCGCTGGCAGACGGGGACTGGAACGCGATGTCCGACGTTGGCAAGCTGGACGTCTGCCGCGGCGCAGCGCTGTACGCAGACGAGGCCGTGCGGTGGGTGCGGCTGGCAGAGCTGGACCGTTCCGACGCGCTGTGGGCGCTGGGGCGGCTTGAGGTGTGTGGGACCAAGGAGACGAAATGAGCCAAGTGGAGTCAAGCGAGGTGTTTGTTGCTGGCGCGAGCCTGGACGCACTGCCTCGAAGGCGGGTGGTGGGGCTTTTGGCGGGAGAGTCTGACGACAGCCATGGCGAGGCTGGTGGCGCTGGAAGCAGCCGTCGGAACGCTCAAGGCTCAGCTCGAGACGGCCCTGAAGGAGGCAAAATGAGCGAGACGGCGGCAGAGTCGACCGACCTGAACGAGGCGAAGCCTGGTGCGCTGGGGCATTTCGCGCGCAGCCGGCGGTGGGCGCCATTCGCGGAGCAGCCATCTGTCCTCCCGAAGGAGCGCATCCCGGTACTCTGGGGCACGGGTGGGGTGCTGAATGCCTGGGTGGAGTCCGTCGACTCGACAGGCAGCGCGTGGCACGGGCGCGTGCGGCACCGCTATCAAGGGCAGACACATGGGTGGCGAGAGGCGATGCAGACACAGGGCGTCGAAGTAGTAGCCCCATGGAACGCCAAGCAGACGCTGCCAGGATGCTCCAGAATCGTGCTCGTCAACTATGACCCTGACGTGCAGGCCGGACTGTACGTGACGCTGGCGCCAGGCTGCGGCGTGGTACTGGTCGAGGAGGACTCGGACGAAGGCTGGCGCCGGCGGTACTGGCTGACGGTCGACCCGCGCGTAGAGGCCGTGAGCGATAACCTTCAGAAGGACCTTCGTGACTGCTCGGGGTGTGCTCACGTCGGCAGCCTCGACAGCGAAGGTGGGGTTTGTGACTCATGTTATGGCCCTCGAGCCAGTGGCTCGAAGTTCGAACCGGCTGTGGCGCCAACAAAGGCTCCCGACAATGACGTTGCGCACCCGGCGCACTACACCAGGGGCAAGGTCGAGTGCATCGACGCAATCGAGGCGGCCGTCCAGGGGCTCGACCCGGTGTCGGCCGTGCTGGTGGGGCAGGTTCTCAAGTACGTGTGGCGGCACGCGCACAAGGGGACGGCGGTGAAGGACCTCGAGAAGGCTGCATGGTACCTCGAGCGACTCACGCGGCACGTCGCCGCAAGGGAGACGAAGTGAAACCGACGGCAGAGGAGGACGCATGCAAGCCCTCGTCGATGTGACCCTTGTCCTCTCGGTCCTGGTGGTGCTCTGGATGGCATGGCTCGCCTGGCGTGGCACCCGAGAGGAATCGGTGGGCATGGCCTGCCAGCGCTGCGGCGCACCCGACTCGTCGCAGCTGTGGACGACTCGGGACGACTGGGGGCGGTACGTGCACCACTGGGTGTGCCCGGCGTGTAAGGCCCAGCTGGAGGCGGACAGTGCGCGCGTCTGAGGACGTCATCGACGTCGAGGCAGAGGAGCCGGAGCCTACGCACCGCTGGGTACCAGGCAGGAAGCCCCCGCGTGGCCCCAACCCGGAGCTGACCGAGCTCCGCGCTCTCTGCCGCAGCCACGGACCCACCGCCATCGTCGCCCTCGTGCGCGCCCTCGAGGACGGTGGCGTGGTGTCGGTGGCCGCGGCCAAGGTGCTACTTGAGTACGGCTACGGCCGGCCGCACGCCGCGCCTGAGGACCTCGAAGCGGCACGCGCCCAGTCGCCCCTGGCTGACGCCTCGGTCGACAAGCTCCTCGAGGTGGTGCGCGGCGCATCGACGAAGGCACCGTGAGCAGCCGCGAGGCCCGCCACCTGGCAGCCGCTGAGCTCTGGCGTCGCGGCGAGGTGACGGCCCTCCTCTGCGCGGAGGACCCAGAGCAACTGGGATGGGTGCGCCAGGCCCAGACGACGACGGCCCCCAACGTCTGGATGATTGGCAGGCAGCGCGGCAAGTCGTTCGCCGCCCTGGCTCTGGCGGTGGAGCTCTGCGTCCGGAAGCGAGGCGCCATCGTCCGTTACGCCACCCTGACAGCGAAGTCGGCCAAGGCCATCGTCCTCCCGACGCTGGGCGCGCCAGGAGTCGAGTCGTGCGTCCTCGAGGATTGCCCGGCCGGCCTCGCCCCGGTGGTGCGCGAGCACGAGGGGACGGTGACGTTCAGCAACGGCTCGGTGCTGACGTTCGCGGGCACCGACAACGAGCAGTTCGACCGCTTGCGCGGCCCGCGCGCCCACCTCATCGTCATCGATGAGGCCGGCTTCGTGGCGGACCTCGAGCGCGTGGAATCCGCCCTGCTCCCCCAGCTGACGACGACGGCAGGGCGAGCGCTGTACCTCTCGACTCCACCCGAGACGCCGGCCCACCCCTTCCTGGCACGGTACCGTGCGGCGTGCCGAGGTGGCGTCGGCGTGCACGCCACCATCCACAGCAACCCCCGACTCGGGCCGGCCGGCGTGCAGGGCGTTGCGCAGCGCGAGGCCGCGCGCCTGGGTCTGACGCTGGAGGCCCTCTACTCCAGCACCTACTGGCGGCGTGAGTACCTCGCCGAGGTGGTGACGGAGGAGACGCGCGCCGCGTGCCCGGCGTGGGACGCAGACGCGGAGCGAGAGCTGGTGGTGGACGTGCCGCGGCCGCAGCACTGGGACGCCTATGTCGGCCTCGACTGGGGATTCGGCGACCCGTCCGCCGCCGTCTACGCCTGGCACGACGTGGCGGCCAACCGCCTGGTGGTAGAGGACGAGCTCGAGATGCGAGGCGCCACCATCAGCCAATTCGCCAGGGCGGCGAAGGCGCGCGAGGTGCAGCTGTACGGCGAGGACCGCTTCGATGGGACGCTGCTGGGGGCCAAAGATTTCCTCGCGACGCATGTCCCAGACGCCTGGCTCGCCCGCTGCGTCTCGGAGCGCGCACCTCGCCAGCCGTACCTGCGCGTCGGGGACAACGACCTCCAAGTGCTGGCGGAGCTCGCCGGAGAGCACGGCTACGCCGTCATGCCCTCACGAAAGGACGACAAAGCCTTGGCCGTGGACGCGCTCAACCAGGCCATCAGGACGCGGCGGCTGGTTGTGGCGCCACGGTGCGTGCGGCTGCGAGAGCAGCTCCAGGCGACGCTATGGAACCGGGCCCGGACGGAATGGGAGAGGACGCCGAGGGACCACGGAGACCTCCTCGACGCCCTGGTGTACCTCTGGCGCAACGTGCGGTGGCACCGCGACTGCCGCCCAGCTCCACTCAGGGAGCTCTTCCGCGGCACGGAGGCGCCACGGCCGCAAACCGGCGCGGACGCCCTCCGCAAGACGCTCGTACGTGGACACGGACTGTAAAGAGGCTGTACAGTCGTAACGGGCTCAGCGCCGGGGTAGCTCCCTGGCGTGAACGGGGCAACCTCCTCGCTGTCCCTGCCCATCTTTTCGAGGAGCCGCGAGGAGGCGGTTGGGAGCCTGTGCATGGACGCCGCGACAGAGGAGCGCTGCATCGCTGAGACGCGCTCGAAGCCTACTCACTACGCCTCGCCGCACACGTACCGTTGCCAGCTGGCGCCGGGCCACGAGGGCGCGCACCACTGGACGGACGGGACGCGCTCGAAGATGTGGTTCGGCGAGGCGCGCCGGCAGCTTCAGCCCACCGCCCATCGCTTCGGTGCCGGCACGTGACCGTCCTGAGTCCAGAGGTGGAGGCCGACGAGTCGACGTACTTCGCCGCCAACCCGGACTCGCGCTCCGCTGTGGCTGGGTGCCTGGAGCGAATCCGGCGCTACCGCGAGGCGATGAAGGTGTCCGGGCGCGGCGACAAGATGCGCCGCAACTGGTACGCGTGGCAGGGCGCCGGGCCGCGCCGTGACGCTGACGCCTCGCGCATGCTCTCGAGTGGCGAGCAAGGCGAGATGCTCAGTATCAACGTCAACCACTTCGCCTCGCTCGTGAATCAAGCGGTGGTGCTGACGACGGGGCAGAAGCCGGCCATCAAGGCCGTGCCCACGTCGAGCGACTTCGACTCGCTGGCTCAGGCACAGTTCGCGGACGCCCTCAACGACGCGCTGGAGCGCACGCTGCTCACGCCGCAGAAGGAAGCTGAAGCCGCGTTGACGATGGTGCTGATGAGCGAGGTGGCCATCGTCCAGGACTGGGACGCCAGGGCCGGGCGCGACGTCATGCCGGACGAGTCTGGCGGGATGGTGCGCGAGGGCGACGTGCGCCTGTACGTGCTGACGCCCTTCGACTACGCCACCGACCCGGACATTCAGGACGCGCAGTCGCATCGGTGGCTCCTCTGGCGCAGGCGGGCGAACAAGTGGGAGCTGGCGGCGGACCACCCCCAGCACCGCGACGCCATCCTGGGCATGTCGTGTCGCACGGACGCCGCGGCAGCCTCGTCCATCGACGGAGAGATGTACGAGTTGCGCCGGCGTGATGCCACGCGCGCCGAGTCGCGCACGGACGAAGTGTACCTCTGGGAGCTGCGTCACCTCCCGACGAGCGCGTGCCCAAACGGGCGCCTCGTGCGCTTCCTGTCGCAGGACGTCGTGCTGTACGACTCGATGGGGCGGCCAGCGGACGCACCTCCGGACTCGGGCCCGATGGACTTTGGGTACCCGTTCCAGAGCGAAGACGGCGACGCATCGCTGATGGCCATCGTCGCCAGCCCGGAGCAGATTCCTGGCATCCCGGACGGGCACACGGCCTTCTTCGACCTCCTCTCACTCCAGGAAGGCGTGGACCTCGCAGCGTCCATCATCGCGTCGGCAGTCAACTCAGGTGGGATGCAGAACATCTACGTCCCGCGCGGAGCCAACATCAGCGCCGACAAGCTGACCGGCGCCCTCAACGTCATCGAGTACGACGCGGCTGGAGGCATCCCGACGGCGCAAGACAACGTCTCCTTGTCCCCGGCCGTCGTGGAGATGGCAGAGCGCTGGGTGACATGGATGCGCCAGCGCGTGGCGATGAACGACGTCGTCACGGGAGAGCCATCGCGCGGGATGCCGGCGCAGGCCATGGCGCTACTTCGTGCCCAGGCCGTGGAGTTCCACTCGCGCCTCCAAGCCGCGTACGAGTCGATGGTGGAGCGCAACCGGAGCAACATCCTCAAGCTGTTCCAGTTGTTCGCGCGCACCGAGCGCGTAGCCGTCATCGTGGGCAAGGGCAACGCATGGGCCTCGAAGTCCTTCTCGCGCGCGTCGCTCGGCAAGGTGTCGCGGTACGCCTGCGAGCCCGTCAACCCAGCGACGAAGACGCTCGCCGGGCGCGTGGCGATGGCGCAGCCGCTCCTTGAGGCCGGCAAGCTCACGATGGACGCCTACCTCCGCGTCGTGGCCACGGGCCGCGACGAGCCAGTGCTCGACTTCACGCGGAACAACTCCGCGCGCATCCAGCAGGAGAAGGAGATGCTGATGCGCGGCGTAGGCATTCCTCCAGTCGCGATGGGCCCGATGGGTCCGATGCTCGACGCCTCCGGCCTCCCGGTGCTGATGGACGACGGTGCCGAGCACATCCGGCCTCTCATCACGGACACGCACTGGCTGGACATCCCCGAGGCCCTTAGCGTCCTGGCGACGCCAAGCGCGAGAGAGCGCCCAGAGGTGACGCGCGCCGTCTCGGAGTACGTCCACCTCAAGCTGGCGATGTGGCGGCAGATGGACCCGGCCATCATCCTCCTCCTCGGTGGGACGCCTGCACCCATGCCGATGGTCCCCGTGTCGCCCATGTTGCCCGGGGCTGGCGGCGGTGTCCCGACGCTTGGCAGCGGCGAGGCCGGGCCCGGCGCTGCACCGCAGCCGGAGGAGCAGCCGCGTCTTCCGGAGCCCCCCAAGAATCCCATCACTGGCGAGCGCGACCTCAACACCAACGCCACGCCGAATCTCCCGCAGTCGTGAGGTGACACATGGCAGACGTCGCAGCCCCAGCCGCACCAGCACCGTCGCAGCAACCCGCCCAGCCGCAGGCCGCGAAGCCAGGCCCAGGCCTTGAGCCGCTCATCAAGCAGGATGGCGCACCAGGGCAGCCATCTTCGGCCGCCGTGGTCCCAGATGCTGACCCGCTTGAGGAGGCGCTCAAGAAGCGGCCCGTGCGGGTGAAGGCAGGCGGCAAGGAGCGAGAGGTCCGCTCCATCGCCGAGCTCGAGAAGTACGTCCAAAAGGGGCTGCCCATCGCCGAGTCGCTCCAGCAGCTTGCCGAGGAGCGACAGAAGCTGGCGCCCTTCGCCCAGGCGCTCCAGGCGCTCCAAGGGGAGGACTCGGAGCAAGCCGTTGCGGTGCTCGAGCAACTCATGGGGCCGCGCTTCGTCCGCGTCGCAGAGCAGCGCCTCATGCGGGAGATTCAGCGCGAGAAGTCGATGGAGGGCATGACGGAGCGCGAGCGCGCGATGTCGGCAGAGCTCGAGCGCACCCGCGCCGAGAAAGCCGATTTCGAGGCCCGCCAGCGCCAGGCCCAGGAGCAGGCGCAGCGTGCCGAGGAGGAGCGCCACGTCACGGCACTGCGCCAGCACATCCACAGCGAAGTAACAGGTGCTCTCCAGGCCATCGGGATGCCCCAGGGCCTCGCACCTCAGGCCATGGCGCTGGTGCGGCCGCTCATCGAGGCTTCCATTCGCGCAGGCCAACCCCTGGACAAGGAGGTGCTGGGCCAGGAGATGCGCTCCGGCATCACGGACGCAGTCCAGTGGGCTACCTCTGGGCTCGAGGGTAAGGCGTTGCTCGACTTCTTCGGCGACGACATGAAGAAGCGCTACCGCGCGGCCCTTCTCGCCGAGGTGCGCGGGCCCGCCAAGACGCCGGTGCCGGTGCAGACGCAGCAACAGGGGCAGCAGCGAGGCGCCGAGGTGTTCGACTTCAGGTTGCCGCGGCGCTGATGGCGTCGCGTTGACTCTTTCTCCAGTTCGCGCGTAGACTGGTGGCGAAGCAACGGCCCGCCAGTCTGTAGCGACTGGACCGACTACCCGCGAGGGCTCGGCTACCAGGTGCCCAGCGAGAGGCGACTACCGGATGCGCGGCGAAGTCTCGTCATCCATCGCAGTCACTCTCGCAGGGCACTCAAATGAATCAGCAGAGCACGTTGGTCGGTCTCTTCAAGGAGACCTACGCGGACAAAATCATCGACGGCTGGGGTTTCATGGCCAAGCTGGCGAAGCGGATTCGCTTCCTCCAGCAGGACCTCCAGCCCGGAAACCTGTACCACCAGCCCATCGACCTCCAGCTCGAGCACGGCATCAGCCACGCAGCGGCTGGCACCGTCATCGGCACCGGTACGTCCGTCTTCTTCCCCGCGACTGCCGGACAGACGCAGGACGCGCAGCTCGCAGGCGCGCAGATTGTCGCTCGGGCCCTCGTCGCGTACGAGGCCATCGCTCGGAGCGCCAACGACAAGGCGGCCTTCGAATCGGCCACCTACCGCGTCGTGCGGCGCCTCTCGCAGGCGGCCCTGAAGCGGCTCGAGGTGCAGTTGCTCCACGGGAAGCGTGGTATCGGGACCATCGCGTCCGTGGCGACCGAGACGGGCTCGTCTGGGGCCTACTTCTCCGTCGTCACCATCAGTGACGCCACCTGGGCACCTGGCATCTGGTCCGGCATGGTGGGGGCCTTCATCGACCTCTACCAGTCCGACCTCAGCACGGCGCGCCAGTCGGCGAACATCAACACCGGCGTCACCTCTGGGACCTCGGGTTGGTGCCGCATCAGCGCCGTGGACCAGGCCAACAAGACCGTCACGCTCAACTACGGCACCTCGGCGTCTGGATGGACCGCTGGCGACGTGCTGTTCTGGGGTGGTGCCGTCGGTGGCACCAGCGCCACGGAGATGGACGGCCTCGCCTCCATCACCAGCGTCACCGCGTCGAGCGGAACGTTTTGGAACATCGCGACCGGGACGTACGACCTGCACCGCGCGAACCAGTACAACGCAGGTGGCGTGCTCAGCTTCGGGAAGATTCTCGAAGCCGTGGGCATGACCGCCAACTACGGGCTGACCGACGACATCACTGGCGTCATCCCGACGCGCGCGTTCGAAGTCCTCAACACCGACATGGCGGCGCTGCGTCAGTACGACGTCAGCTACACCGACGCTCGAGCCGAGGCTGGCGTGCGCACCCTGAAATTCTACGGACAGACCGGCTCCATCGAGATTCTTCCGCATCAGTTCCAGAAGGAGGGGATGGCGCAATTCGTTCCGCTGCGCGAGCTCACGCGCGTAGGCGCGACGGACATCAGTTTCATCACGCGGCACGGGAGCGAGGAGAAACTCGTCCTCGAGTCGGCCACCAGCGCCGGCTCCGAGATGCGCTGCTACTCGAACCAGTCCCTCTTCGCCGAGATGCTCCGACACACCGTCGGCATCACCGGCATCACCTACTGAGGCGCGCGCCATGCCGACGGTCAGCATTCAGCTTCGCACCAGGCGCCCCGCCGACCTCGGCGTCACGCCTGGCACCACCACCATCACCAGGCGGCGCACGGAGTTGCTCCGGCGCGTCGCCAACCTCATCCGCGGGGGAGCTGCGGACGTCCATTCGGACTCCGAGTATTGCATCCAGTACTCCTCGGCGGACCCGTCAGTTGCGTGCGGCGGGCTGGCCATCAGCAGCGGCTCCGGCACCGTCGGCGGCACCGTCAACGGTGTCGCGTGCACGGCAACCTGGGCCACCAGCGACACCAACTCGGCCGGACTGGTGGCCGCGGCCATCAACGCCTCCACCAACGCGCTGGTGGCCGGCCTGGTGTCGGCGACCAACCTCGTGGCCACCGTCACCGCCGCCACCGTCGTGGCGGGCGACTGGGTCGACGTCTGTGGCGTGCGCTTCGAGGCCACCACCGGGACGCCGGCCAACACGTACAGCGGGCGGGCGCTCAACACGTTCGACCGAAGCGGCACCAACACCCAGACGGCCACCGCGCTGGCAGCGGCCGTCAACAACAGCCCGGTGGTGTCGCGGTACATCTACGCGGTGTCGGCTGCCGCGGTGGTCTACCTGTTCGCTCGGCAGTCCGTCTTCTCTGGCACCGTGACATTCAGCTGGCCCACCGCCAACGGAGCGCCGCCCAACACGCTCACATCGAACGGCTCGACTCTGTCGCTCTCCGGCGCTGCGCTGGCGGCCGGGGCCTTCGTCGGCATCTGCTCCGCGGCCGAGGGAGTCCAGGGGAACCAGTGCACCCTGGCGGCAAGCGGCACCGGAGTCACCACCATCAACAGCAACGCGCGCCTCGTGGGCGGCACCGGACTCGCGGTGCTGTCCATCGTGGACGACGCGTAGGAGGCACCCATGGACCTCGCTCAGCTTCTTCAGGGCGTCATGGCGGACTACGACGACACGTGGTCGTCCGCCATCCAGCGTCGCAGGGCCACGGCGTCCGGTGCACCAGAGTCCGTTGCGGCTCCAGGCGAGGCCGTGGCGCCTCACCAGGAGCCGGACGGAGACGAGATGGACGAAGAGACGAAGCGCGCTCTCATCGCCGCCCTTGGGGGCGAGTAGTCCATGTGGACGGCGGCAGACCTCGTCGCAGCGGTAAAGCTGAGGGCGATGCTGCCGACGTCTTCGTCGGCGCCTGGCACGGCTGACTCGGACGTCCTCGCTCACGCGAACGACGAGCTCCAGTCGCGCCTGGTGCCGCTCCTCATGTCCGTCAACGAGGAGTTTTTCACCTTCACGACGGACGTCGCGCTCGTCTCTGGCCAGGCCGTCTACCGGGTACCGGACCGAGCCGCCGCGGCGAAGTTGCGAGAGCTGAATCTCGTCAGCGGCAACGTCCTCCTCAACCTGCCTCGCATCGAGCCGGAGCAGCTGACGCGCTTCCTCGCAGGTGGCGCCGTCGGCGTCCCGGCTGCCTTCGTGATGGAGGCCGGTGGCGTGCGCCTGGTGCCGACTCCGTCGGCGTCGTCCATGACGCTCCGCATGCGCTTCTTCTTTCGACCTGGCGAGCTCACGGCCACGGCGGCCAACTACGCCACCATCACGACAGCAACGCCCACGTCGTCCACCGAGGTGACGCTGACGCTTGGCACCGGGCTAGTGCCCTCCGTGTCTACCAGTTACCTCTACGACCTCATCAGCGGCAGACCGCCATTCGAATACCTCGCCATGGACGGCACTTGCGAATCGGCTCCAACCCCGTACGACATGCGCTTTTCAGCCGGGTATTCCGGCCTTCAGTCGGCGGCGTCGGCCATCGGGTGGACCGGAGCTGACTACCTCGCCGTCCGCGGCCTCTCGCCGGTGCCACAGCTGCCCAGCGAGGTGCATCCGCTGCTGGTTCAGCGTACGCTCTGCCGTGTCCTCCAACAGCTCGGTCGCTACGAGACGTTGGACCGGGCGGAAAGAGAGGCTGAGCGCCTTGAAAAGGTGGCCCTTTCGCTGCTGTCTCCTCGCGTTGATGGGGCTCCTCGGAAGATGCGCGGAGTCCTCCAATCCTCTCGCCGATGGCTGGGGTTCTGACGTGGCCGCCAAGTACCTCTCGGCGAACGAGTTTCGCGGCCTCGCCACCGCGCCGGGGCAGCTTGGGGCCGCGCCTGGCAGCATGACGGTGGCCCAAAACTGGGACCTGCCAAACAGGACGCTGTTGGCGAAGCGGCGCGGCGTAGCGAGGCGCTCGAGCTCTCCGGTGGCGGTGCCGCGTTCCATGTTCTTTGCCGGGACCAACACGGTGGGCGCGAATCCAGCCGTCGTAACTAGCTGCGGCCTGAACACGACGGTCGGAACGGCCACGGCGCTGTACCGAGACGCCACGGCCATTACTCTGCCGGGGCCACGGACTCCGACGCTGACCTACCCTGATTTGCGGCCGGCAAGGTTCGCGCGCTTCGGGCCCAACATCTACGCCACGACCGACCACGGCGTGGCACGCATCGAGCGAAACTGGCTCGGTCTCTGGGCTGGCGTCGAGCGGCCTCGTGCCATCGCCTCAGCACCGTGGGGCACCGGACGCACGGGTGCATGGCTGGCCGTCGGCGACACGGTCCTCTACCGCGCCGTCATCGTGCGCTACGACTACGACGGCAAGCCCATGCGTGGCGCTCCGTCGGGCGTCGCGCAGACGAAAAACACCACCGCTGCGGCCGCCACGGTCGGCGTTTACGTCAGCCTCCATGCCATGAATTCGACGGCCACGGCTGACCCCGCCAACGTGCGGCGCATCGACATCGAGGTGTACCGGTCGCCGGCTTCGTCCACGGGGACGCCGAGCGAAGAGCTCCAACTGGCCTACCGCCGCACCCTGACGGCCGCCGAGAAGGCGTCGAGCGCGTACATCTTCATCGAGGACCTGTGCCCAGACGCGGCCCTTGGGGCGTACCTCTACACCAACGGCATCACCGGCGATGAGGTGCTCTCCGGTTCCGCCGTCGGCCTGGCGTCTCGCAACGACATCCCTCCCGTGGCCTCGGACGTCGCCGTGTTCGCTGAGCGCATGTGGCTCGCTGACCTGACGTACCGGCATGAGATGACGTTCGCCCTCTTCGCGCCTGGTGCCGCTGGCTACCAACTCAAGGCCGGCGACGTCCTCACCGTCGATGGCGTGGCGTACACGGCAGGCGCGCAGTTCACGGTCTTCACGGCTGGGACGTTGCTCGAGAACGTCCGCGACACCGCGCAGTCCATCGTGGACGCCATCAACGTCACGTCCATCGCTGGCGCAGACATCCAAGCAGAATACATCGGCTCTCCGCTGAGTCCTGGCACCGCTGGTCTCATCAGAGTGTGGCGGCGCATGAATGCGTCAGCGTCGTTCACGGCTCAAATCACCGCAGGCGGGTCTGGCGGCGCCTTCACGCCGGACCTGACGACCGCGCTGACGTCGGCGAGCGAGTCCATCGACAACGGCCTGGCCTACTCGAAGGCCTCGCAGCCTGACGCATTCCCGCCCGTCAACGTCATCCGCGTCGGGCAGGGTGACGCCGTCATCCGCCGCATTGTGGCGCTGCGCGACGCGCTCTTCATCTTTGCTTCGGACGGACTCTGGCGCCTCACCGGGTACAGCCCTGAGACGTTCGCTCTGGAGCAGTTCGACACCTCCGTGCGGCTGTCGTACTCGATGCCGTCGCACGTCGCGGTGATGGATGATGCCATCTACGCCTGGACGAACCTTGGCATCGTGCGCATCACGACGTCAGGCGTCGAGCTCATCGACGACCAGATTCGAGACTTCGTTCGCCTTCAGGGGCAGCGCCTGGGCGGATTTGCAGTTGCTGACACGGTCGCCAAACGGGTGTTGTTCTTTCTGGGTACGCCAGGCGCCGGCGCCACGTACCCCTTCGCTCACCGCGCCATCGTGTACCAGGCGCGGCCCGGGGCATGGACGCTGTACCACTACGGAGCCGACTCGCCGAAAACGTGCGCGTCGGCCGACCCGGACAAGGGCATCATCTACCTCGGCAACGCCGACGACGGCGCCGGCACCGTCTACCCTGGCGGAGAAGTCTACGAGTACGCCTACGCCTTCGGGAGCGGAGTCAGGTACGGCGCCATCAGCTACGAGCGCAACACCAACGCCGCAAGTGACTGGGTGGACACCAACAACGCCAACGCCTCGCAGGCCATCACATCCGTCGCCAAGTGGACATCCGCCGTGCCGGACCCGATGGCGGTAGCCCAGTGGCGCGAGCTCCACCTCTTCACCTCGCCGTCGGACATTCAGGCCGCCATGGGCGCGCCCTCGACGGTGGACGTGGCGTTTGACACCGAGATGACGACCGAGACGACCGTGACGAGCTCGGTGCCTCTGGCCACACAGACGCGGCTCATGGTGCCTCGCGATGCAGCCCGCGGCGCTCGGATGACCATCAAGATGACTCACGCCGTGTCGTCTGAGTACTCCTCGCTCTCCGGCTTCGGCCTCGTCTACGAGCCGGACGGGACGGAGGTGGCGCGGTGATTCCTGGCCCCCCTCGAGAAGGCGACGTTGGCAGCCCCGGCCTGCTGTCGCGGTGGCTCGCCCTGTTGCGCTCCGGCGTCCTGATGGCCCTTGCCGAGAGGCCGCGCGCTGTCGTGTGGCGCACGCCTGTCGTCCTAGGCCCGTCCGGGGTCTCGTACCTGGACGCCGACGCCGTGCCGTTCGCCGTCGGTGGGGTGGTGCTGACGTCCGTGGAGCCCGTCGACGGTCCTCTCGCCCTGACGGCGGCCCCGGTGGTGTCGGCGCAGCCGCTCTCGGACGGACGCACCAGGCTCGAGTGGCAGTTTCTCCCGGCTGGGCGCTACCGCCTGGTGCTGTTGCTGGTCGAGGGGGTGCGCTGATGGAGCCGTGGGTCAACTGGGGAGACTTCCTCGCAGGCAATCGCTCCTCGCTCGAGGACTCCGACGCGCGCGTCAAGGCCGCGCAGGAAGAACAGTCGCGCCTCATGCGCGAGGCGCTGGCAAAGTACGGCGGCGCCATGGATTCCGAGACGGACGCCGAGGGCGCTGCCCTTCAGCGTGCCTTCGAAGCACTCCAGCGCGACACGCTGACGCCGGTGGTGTCGGGCGCCAAGGGCGGGATGGCAGGCCAGGCTGGAGGTGCTCGAGGTGCCCCGGGCTTCACCCCCACCGCGACGTCGACCGAGGACGCGGTTGGTGGCGCGGCGCGCTCCGAGGGCGCCGCGGCCACCTCGTACACGGAGCTCATGGCCCTCCAGCAAAAGTCCCTCGCAGTGGCTAAGGGGATGACGGGAGGCGAGAGCGGGCCAGGCTGGCAACGAGCGCTCTATGCCTCGCCGGAGCGCACGCAGTACAAAGACCCATGGGAGCAGCTCGACGCCAGCGTCACGGACGAGAAGGCGCGCGCCGAAGCGAGGCGCAGCGCCATGCGCAGCGACTACGAGCAGAAGAAGGCTGCTTGGCTTGAGGCGCACGCTCCCAAGCCCGAGCCGGTGGCGCTGCCGAAGGTGGAGTCGGCTGCGTCCGTCGCCTTCGGCAACAAGGCTCCGGACCCGGCAACTCCGCAGCGGAGCCGGCCGGTACCAGCGATGACGCCGCGTCGTGCGTCGGACGGGACGTACTAGGAGAGAGCCATGGCTGACCTCGGATTTCTCGGCGACATCGGCAGTTTCATCGCGTCGCTCGTCAACATCGACGCGACGAATCGCGCCTACGACACCCAGGACCGCGAGCTCAACCGCATCCTGGACCAGTACTCTGGCCTCTCCCTGCCACAGCTGCGCGAGGCCGTGGCAGAGCAGGCCGGCCCCAACGCCTTCGGCGCCATCCAAGAGGACCCGAAGCTCCGTGCCCTCCAGATGCGCGCCCTCGAGGGCTTCGGCCGCGAGGCGGACCAGCGCGGGCTCACGGAGATGGACCGCGCCGCGCTCGCCGAGTCGCTCTCAGCGTCCGGGCGCCACGAAGCCGGCCTTCGAGGCGCCATCGCCAACAGGGCTGCCGCCACCGGCATGGGCGGCGCCAACACGGCGCTGGTGCAGGCGCTCTCTGGCGGGCAGGCCGCGGCCAACCAGGCCCACGCACAGGCCCTCAGAGTCGCCGGGCAGTCGCGAGAGCGCGCGATGAACGCCCTGGACCAGCTCGGCACCATGTCCACGGCCGTCCGAGGCCAGGACTACGGCGTTGCTCGCGACCGAGCGGCCGCGCAGAACCAGCTGAACCAGTTCAACGCAGGCATGAATTGGCAGGCCCAGCAACACAACCTTGGGCTCGACCAGCAAAGCTGGGAAAACATGCTTCAGAAGATGGGCCTTGTCGCCGGCGCTCAGACGGCGCGCGGCCGCTCGGCGACGGACCGCGCCCGAGCGCAGAGCGGGCTCATCGACCGGGCAGGCACGAGCGGAGGAAACGCGCTCGGCGGCCTCGCTCGGACGGTAGGAGGTGCCCTGTGATGAACCCAATGCTGTTGCAGCGACTCCTGGAGCGCCAGCGCGAAGCCCAGGGCGCGAACATACTGCCGGAGCTCGACCTCACGCCAGCTGCCATGCCACCCGTCGAGCCGTCGCGCCTCAGGGACGACGAGCCAGAGCCAGCCGCTCCGCCCGTGCCTCCGGCGCGCGAGGAGTGGGCGCTACCTCCTGCCGCAGGCGTGCCACCATCCGCAGCTCCGCTCGTCGAGGGAGAGGACGAGATGTCGCGCCGTCTCCGCGCCCACCTCGAGCGGCGCCTCGCTGCCACCGAAGCCGAGCCCACCACCGGGCAGAAAATCGGCGGCATCCTCATGGGCCTCGGTGGCGACTACGCCGGGCAGCGCCGGGCCTTCCATCCAGGCGAGGCAGACGCCGGAGTCTCCCAGGAGGTGGCCGCGTACCTGGCGACTCGCGGACGGGAGGCTTCGGCCGCAGATGCAGCCGCGGCGCGAGCACGTGACTCCGAGGCGCGAGCCAAGCTGGCCGAAGAGCGCCTTGCGATGGACCAAACGTTTCGCCAGACCGAGGCGGAACGACGCGCCAGGGAACTCGAGCTCCGCGAGTGGCTGATTCCTTCGCTCATCAAGCAGCGCGAAGCCAACGTCGAGCTTCAGGGTGCACAGACGCGCAAGGCAGCTGCTCAGGCAAAGGCGGCCTCGGCTGGCCCACCGCTCGGCACCACCACTGACATCAATTTCGACGGCTCGGTCCTGGCCTACAACAGGCCGAACCCGAACAAGGTCGTGAGCCAGACCAACCAGAAGGAGGTCTACGACAAGGCCTCTGACTGGTCGCAGGTCGTGGCGCAGTCGGACGCGCTCGCTGATGCCATCGAGGAATGGGCCAACGCACCCAGCATCGAGGCGCGCAACAGGGTGCGCCAGCGCGTCCTGACGACGGCGCAAGACCTCACCGTCGCAATCGGTGGCGGCGCCATGCAAGAAGGCGAGCGCAAGGCGGCCATCGATGCCCTGGGTGGCGACCTCACCGACTACACCCAGGTCCTGCCGTTCGTTCGAGGCATCCTCGGGTCGGACTCTACCGAGGCAGCGCGCACCATGGCAGCGCGCGCAAGAGAGCTGCGCCCCATGGCGCACCGGCTCATCAAGGCCTTTGCGGACCCACGCGGCTACGACGTGCGCCCGAGTGCCCCGCCGCAGCCACAGGAGGCACCTCCTCCGCTCGACCAGCCTGCAACACCAGGCGCCGCAGCCGCTCCGACCAAGGTGGCGGTCACCCACCTCGCCACCGGGCGGACCATCATGCTGGCGCCGGAAGTCGCCGCGAAGGCCGAGAAGGAAGGCAAGGTGAGGCGCCAATGAGCGACGAAATCGACCTGGAGCTCGAGCTCGCCCTTGCGGAGGCAGAGGCTGCGGAGAAGGAGCAGGCGGCGCCACAGCCTCCGGCCGAGCGCACGCCGCTTCCTCCGTCGACGCACCTGGAGGAGGTCGGCACAGGATGGATGGGCGCCCTTAAAGGTGTCACCGGCAAGCTGCCGGACGAAATCACCGGAGGGCTCCGCGCAGCCTACGGGGCTGCCGGTCGACTCGGTCTCGACCTGGCGAACACCTCCATCGGGCGCCGCATGCTGCGTGCCGCGGCCGGGGTGCCGGACACCATCCCGGACACTGCGCTCGACCTGGCCTTGCCGGAGCTCGCACGGCGGCAGGGCATCGCGCCGCGAGACACCGTTGGCGAGACGATGGCTGCCACCTACCGCCGCGGACGAGACGACTACCGCGACGTGGAACGCCTGGCCTTCCAGCGCAACCCCAAGGCGGCTCTGATTGGGGAGCTCGTCGGCGCGCTGGCAATGCCGGTGCCAGTCGGCAAGGCCCAGGTCGGCAAGGCCGTCCTGACGAAGGTGGGGCAGCGCGCACTTCAGGGCGCCGCCCAGGGAGGGGTCATGGGGTTCGGTGGCTCAGAGGGAGACCTCACCCAGGGCGAAGTCGGCAAGGTGCTGGCCGACACGGCGATGGGTGCAGGCACGGGCGCAGGGCTTCAGGTGGGCCTCGGAGCGGTGGCCGACAAGGCCGGTGGCGCGCTGCGCCGGTGGAGCGAGGACAATGCGATGCGCGCGATGGGGCTTCGGGCGGACCTGCAAAAGAAGCTGCGCAGACTGGGGTTCAAGTCCGGCGAGGATGCTCAACGCGCCCTGGGCAAGCGAGCCCTCGACGAGGGCCTGATTGAAGTCGGCTCGACTCCGGCGTCCATCTATCGCGACGTCAAAGACATTCTTGAGGTAGTAGGCGCATCCAAGGGTCAGGTCATCGCGGATGCTCAAGCGGCAGCACTGGCGGCGGGCCGTAGAGCCGACTTCAACGCCGCTGCCGACGCGGCTGAGCGGGCCGCATTTACTGGCGAGGACCTCATTTCACTGTCTCGCGGAGGAGCGGCACGCCAGCTGATTGACCTCGTGCGGAAACAGGGCGGCTCGGCCACGGATGCCGACTCCATCGTGCTTCTCGACAGGCTCAAGCAGTCAGCGCAGTCCGAGGCCGACCGACTGAAGGCGCTGGTCCCGAACGCCCCAGGCCTCGCTCAACAGCACGTCAAGTCCGTAGCCGGAACGCTGCGCGAGGAGGTCGAGCGACAGGTCGAGGACATCGCCGGACCGGACGCCGCGTCAGCCCTGAAGGCGCTGAACTCCAGATACGGATTCCTCAAAAAAGTTGAGGACATCACGAGTGACGCAACGACACAGGCCATCGGCAACAAGGGCGCGCTGGGGATGATGGTTGGCGCCGCGGTCGGAGGTAGCGCAGGGCCGCTCGGTGGCCTTGCTGGCGCTCCGGCCGGGCAGTTTTTCCAGCGCCACATCGCGCCGGGCCTCCCCGCCACCAAGGCCGTCCTTGAGCGCGGCCTCTCGCGCATGTCGCCAGGTGGCGCGCGCGCCACTGCCACGCTCGGCACCGAGGCCGCCACGTCGGACGGCGGGCCCAGCGACGTCGACCCAGTCACCGCGGCCCTGCGATGGATGACGGAGCACCACGGAGAGCGACCCCAGTCCATGTCCGAGCTTGCCGGCTCAGCCTTCCTTCGCGGCCAGAGGGGCCAATGAGGCCGTCACCTCGAGCTCCGCCTTGCCTCGCCGCACGGCGTGGAGCAGGGCCTTCGTCGGACGTTGGAGGCGCCGCGCCTCGTTCCTGGCGCCGACGATGGCCGTCCTGGCGCCATGACTCAGCCGAGGCCAGCACGACGCGCAGAAGGCGTCATCCTGTCCAGGCACGGGGTGATGGCAGTGGGCGCACACCGGCGGGAGGAGGTTGCTCATCGCCCCATCCTCCCGGCCTCGAGCTTCAGCAGGCGGCGCTCGCACGCCTCGACCTGCCTCTTGAGCTCGTCGGCGCGCGCGTCGGCGACTCGAGGGGCCTCGCGCTCCTCCATCCATCGCAGGTGCGCCAGCCCCGCTCGCACCGAGGAGTAGATGAGGCCTCCGGCCACCAGCACCGAGGCCGCCGTCACGGCCTCCATAGGTCGCTCGCGTTGTGGAGGCGCTTCGACACGGCCAAATTGAAGGCGTGCAGCGCCACTGCGATGGACGCGCCTCGAATCTCTCGCCCGTCTCGAGTCTCAGGACGGCCAGGCTCCAGCACCTCGGTCCGCACCACCTTCCCGTCCACCGTCTCGAGCATCACGACGCGATACAGCTCCTTGCCGGTGGCCTCCAGGCCAATGAAGCGGCCCTTGACGGGCGGAGCTGACTGGGGTGACTTCGGTGGTGGAGGCTGCGGGATGTGGAGCAATGGCTTGTCGCCTGGTTTCATGGCAACACCGTACCTGAAAGGACTCACCCAGTGAAACGCCTCCTGCTTCTTCTCGCCGCCATCGCGGCTCCGGCGCTCGCTGGAGAGCGCTACCTCGGCAGCATCGTCAGCACGGCCGGCGCTGACACCACCAACGCCACGACGGCCGCGCCGTTCTTCGTGCCCACCAACGCGCAGCTGACGCTCTGGTGCTCTGCCACCGCGTACGTCATCACGGACACGGCCACCGGCATCTCCACCGGCGCTGACGGCGGTATGCCGGGACTGCCTCTCGCAGCATCGGAGAAGTTTCCCACGTCATCAGGGAGCCAGGTACGCTTCATTTCGACGCTCCTCAGCGACGGCGGAGTGAGTCCAGCCAACGGCGGGGCCATCGTTCGAATCTTCGGCTCCAGCGCCGTCACCTGCCACGTCTACACCAGGACCGGCACCGAGTGATGGCGCCCTGGCTCGTCATCGCGCTCGCGCTGGCAGGCGGTGGACGTTTCGAGCGCGTCAACTCGCGCACGCCGCAAGGGCGCAGTGAGCGCGGCCTCATGTCGACGTCCGGGGCCTTCTTTGAATTCGCACCTGCGTCCGGCGCAGGCATGGGAACCGCGTGCGCGTGCGCTCCGGTGACGGGAGCCAAGGGCGAGGCCGTCACCTTCTCCCGTGCGTCGGTCGGGTCGTGCATCAAGGGCTCCACGACGAGCCTCCAGCCCGGAGACATGGTCATCTGTGCATCTGGCCAGCCTCGCGTGATGCCAGGAGGCGACGGGACTGGTGCGCTGGCGATTCTCCGCGAAAATGCTGGCACTGACGTCGTCACGCGCAGCGAGGAGCTCGATGACGCTGCCTGGGCAGACTTCACGGGCGCGGGCGGGACAGCCCCGACCGTCACCCCAGACGCGGCCGACTCCCCCACGAACACCGCGACTGGAGACATGCTGTCGGTGGCAGCCACAACCGGCACAGAGTCCAGCGCGCGCAGCATCGCGGTCCTCACGGCGGCTGCGTACTCTGCCCAGGTCTACCTTCGCGGCGCTACCGGGACAGGGACACTAGACATCTGCATCGAGACCTCAGGAGGCGCCACCTGCGCAGCGTGCGCGTTCGAGGCGACGGCGTGGTCGCCGTGCACGCTCGCCAACGTCACGAGCGTAGCTGGCGGGAGGGTTTTCGTTGGCAACCTGACATCGTTAAATGGAGGCACGGCCAGGCCAGCGCAAAACGTCTTCGTTTGGGGCGCTGACGCCAAGGCGTCTGACCATGTCACCTCGTACGTGCCCACATCCGGGAGCGCCGTGGCGCGCGCGGCCGACTCGGTGACATTCCCGGCGCCGACCGGCTTCACGACGTCCACCGGACTCTCTGCCGCCTCGAGTTTCACTGGCCCAGCATCTCCGGTGGCGTTCGTGTTGACGTCGGCTCGAGGTCCTGGGACTCCGTTGATTCTGTCGAATCTCGTGTACGGACGTGTCTCGGACGGCTCGACAAATGCGGACTCGAATGCGTATTTCACCGTCAACAAATGGAAGACGGCGTGGACGCGATTCGGCGTGCGATGGGTGGTGTCGTCTGGGTCTACCGGAGTCGCTACGGCTAGCGTCGACGGCGCGGACGGCACGCCAAGCGCATCCACGGCGCTGACGAGCGTAGCGCTCACGGCGCTGTCGCTTGGAGCCGAGGGGCTCCACCGAGAAATTTGCTTCGACTCTGACGTCATGAGGTGCCGATGAATCCGCGACTCAAGGCGATGCTCTTTGCCGTTGGAACCGCTGTCCTCGGTGGACTGAGCTTCGCGCTGTACACGCCACAGCCCGCGACGCGCACCATGCTTGACCTCCGTGACGCCGGCATCCGCGAGGGGCAGGCGTTTGTCCTGGTGTGCCCGGAGAAGATCACCCCACAGACGCGGCGCCGCATCCGCGAGGTGCAACCCAACTTCCTTCGCCCGCGTCAGCAGGTCGCGCGGGTGGCACGCGTGGCGACATGCCACCCGCGCGATGGCGGCACGCAGTGCT
>JACCDR012040127.1_pt1 | contig 25095 bp, 35 predicted proteins | sample 7446431 | NCBI WGS metagenome assembly JACCDR01 (sample SAMN15323443, study PRJNA562643) | freshwater metagenome | isolation source: river surface water | place: USA:Blue River Watershed | collected 2017-08-17 | reverse complement strand
GGTTCGAAAGGTTGACCCCGTTCTGCGTGAACCCGATCTCCAACACGACCCCAGCGGCGGAGTTGTTCGCCACCGTGATAGCGCGCGTGACATAAGGGAACTCGATGAGGGTGGGCGTGGTGGTCGCCGAACCGCTCAAAACGTGCGGGATGCCCGAAACCGTGTATTCGGGTGCGGAGTTGAATCCGGGGCGGGGGTTGTTAAGGCTCATTCGACGCGACTTCCTCGTCCCCTACGTACTCGTCGAAAGGGAAGTCGGCTTCGGTTACGGACCGGAACTCGTACCCGTCGCCCTCGTAAGCGGTCGCGAGCGCCCCTAGCGCGCCCTCGCTCAGCTTCGACCCCACGTCGTAGACGGTCAGCTCCGGGGCGACGAAGAACGTCGGGGTGTACTTCTTGACCACCGTGCTCGAGCCGGTCGACAGGTTGCGCGCCATGGCCGGCGGCCGGTACTCGACGTCGCCGTCGCCGTACCCGAGCGTTTTCAGGTAATCGAGGAAAGCCGCTTGCCGCGGCGTCATCTCGGGGTAGATCCGTGCTCCCCGCGGTACCTGCCCGCGGCGGCGCGAAAGTTTTTTCGTCATTCTTGTGATCCAGGCGGAACGCTCACACGCGCTCACGGCCTTCGAGGCTAAATATAGCCCGTCACTTCTTGCTGGCGCGCAGGATGTCCGTCAGGACGCGGTCCACGCGGTCGGTGCGGTTCATGTGCCCGCGCGCGTCGGCGACCCGGTGCTCCCTGAGCATGAAGGCGCCGCTCGTGGAGGGCTCGGAGACGAGGTCGAAGCAGAGGAGCATGAAGTCCTCCTCGACCATGTCGTAGTCGCCCTGCTGGTGCGTGCTGCCGACGCCGCGGCTGGAGATGCCGAGCTTGACGCCGTCCTCGACGAGGTTCTGGGCGATCTTGCCCATGGGGGTGCTGAGCAGCTCGATGCTGCCGACGACCGCGTCGCCCTCCCAGTGGATCTCGGTCACGATGTGCGACGCGTTCTGGAGGTTGACGACGCTTGCGGTCGGATGGTCGAGCTCGCCGAGGGCCCGGCGCTCGCGCACGAACTTCTGGTAGTTCTCGACCTCGCGCTCGAGGATGCCGCGCGGGTAGATGCGGCCGTTCTGGTTGACGGCGTCCGCGCGTTGCATGACGCCGCGCAGGACGATCTTGCCGCCGTTGAGCTCGCGGTTCTCCTTGAGCGCCTTGGCGTCGATCTCGAGCGGCAGGAACGTGGTGAGCAGCTTCTTCTCGTTCATCGCGGGTCCTCGTCGGTCGCCTCGGCGATGAGCTTGAGGTACAGCAGGCCGAGGCCCACCGTCTCGTCGTTGACCTCGTCGATGGCTTGGGCGGCGACGGCTTTTTGGGACTCGTCGACGCGGCCGACGAAGTAGTCGGTCTTGTCGGAGAGCGTGCGGCACGCGTCCAAGCACTTCACAGCGCTCGCGCGGATGCCGCGGATGCGCTCGAGGAGCGCGCTCGGGTCCTTGGCCAGCACGTACTCACGCAGGAGCGACTTCTGCTCCTTCGTGAGCGAGCGGCCCCACTTGTCCTCGAGCTTGCGGGACATGATGGCGATGAGCGCGCGGCGCTCGCCGGCGCTGAGCTTCTCGGACGCGTCCTCCTCGACAACCGGGGCGGCCGTGGGGGTCGTCAGGTGCTCCATCAGGTGGTCCTCGTACTGCGCGATGCGCGCGAGGTCCTTGTCGGCGGAGCGCCAGTCGGACAGCAGCGTGCCGATGGTGGCCAGGAGGCGGTAGTTCTGGTGCTGCTCCTCGTAGATCGTGCCGCCCTTGTCGAGCTCGCGCTCGATGCGGGCGATCAAGCCGGTCTTCTCCTCGTGGAGCTTGGGGAGGTCCAAGCCGTTCGAGGCCGAGCGGGCCTCGGTGAGGATGTGGGCGGCGACGGCCGGGGACGACACCTTCGTGACGTAGAGCGAGCGGGCGAGGCGGAGCTCGCGGTGCAGCTCGGTCCCGGGCGCGAACGCTTCCTTGATGAGCGAGATGACGCCGGCGGCGCCGTCGTTGTCGCCCGCCACCACCCGCCTCGAGGCTTCCTTCGTGAGGAGCTCGAAGACGAGCAGTGCGTTACGCTTCTTGTTAGGACGTCGCGCGCTCATTTGCACCGTTAAGTAGTCGCCTTCCTGTCGCCGTCTTCGACGACGTAAAGCTCGAAATCGAGCGGGTCTTCCTTTTCCTCGACGCGGACACGCGGGGCGTACTGCTCGGCGAGCACCTTGGCGACGGAGTTGTCCGCCCAGTCGGCCGCGGTCGGGGCGGCTTTGCCCTTCATCTCGGCGTACTTGTGGAGCATCTGCAGCTCGGTGATGCCGAAGGTCGGCTTGACGGTGATGTGCGTCTTCTCGGGGTCGGTCCCGTCGCCCTCGGCGGAATGCATGCCCTCGACGGTGTCCTCGTAAAGGTCCTCGAAGGCCTCGCGCAGCGACTGCTTGCTCTCGGGCATGGACGGGCGGGCGGTCGCGCCGGAGACCGCGCGGTCGTTGATGGTCGGGAACCGCGCCTTGCGGCGCTGATTGCGGCGGCGGTTGTAGAGCGCGTTCCTCAGGCCCGGGGCGATCTTGACGGGGGCGTCGTCCTCCTTCAAGCCGGAGATGACGTCGCCTTGGCCGCGGTTGTCGTCGGACGCGGTGTCGAGCTCGGGGCCGCCGGCGGCGTCCTCGCCCCCGCCGTCGTCAGCAGGCGGTTCCTCGGTGTCGATGCCCTCGGCGCCGTCCGCGCCGCTGGCCCCGGAGAGGGCTCCGGCCGCTTCGAGCGCGCCCTTCGCGCGGGCGTCCTCGAGCCGTTCTCGACGGACCTGCAGGATCTCCTGGTCGTTGAGGCCAATGACGTTCTTGAACATCCAACGCTCGCTCATGAGCGGCGTCTCCCCGATGACGGGGGCCGTGCCGGCGATCTCGAAACGCAAGCGCAGGAGGTCGAGCTTCTGCTGCTGCGCGATCGTCGACGGGTTGCTGAGGCGGATCTCGAAGTTCGTGAGGTCGTCGCCCCGGAAGCCGGCCGCGTAGAGGTGGATCATCGCGATCTTATTGAGCTCGCTGACCAACGTGCGCTGGATCATGTTGACCGTCCGCGAGAAGCGGATGTCGACCTGGGCGAGGCCGGAGGACCCGGGGATCGCGTCGTTGTAGCCGAGGTAAGCCGCCGGGACCTTGAGCGCGGCGATGAGCTGCTTCTTGATGTACTCGACGTCCTCGACGTGGGCGGCGTTGTTGCCGGCCGGGAGGGTGTCGATCTTCGTGCTCGTGTCGCCGCCGCGGGTGGGGACCCAGAAGTCGTCTTCGATGGAGACCGGCGCGTACCGCAGGTCCATCTTGCCCGTGTTGCGGTCGACGACCCCTTGGCTGCGGAGGGCGGCCTTGGCTTGCTCCATGTAGTTCGGGATCTCGTCCGGCGCTTGGCCGGCCACGTCGATGTAGAACACGCGGCGGTCGACGGCGCGGGTGACGCGGTACACGAGCATCGCGTCCTCGATCATGACGAGCTGGCGCCAGGTGCGGCGCGCGCCGTCGATCATCGAAGAGCCGTACGGGAGGAACATGTCGTTGCCGAGCAGGCGGAAGTGGGCGACCTCCCAGTTCTCGAGCGTGCGGTTGCCGATGTTCGTCCACCTGAAACGGAACGCGAGCGGGTCGGCGGCGTCGTAGCCCTCTTCGCGGACGAGCTCGTTGACGGCGATCGGCATCACGTTGATGACGCCGTACTCGGGCGAGACGTCGATGTACAGGTAGAAGTCCCCGTACTTGCAGAGGTTGCGCGTCCACGGCCGGATGTTGAACTCGGCGTTGAGGGTGTTGTAGAACAGCTCCTCGAGGCTCTCCTTGATGGCCGGCTTGTCGGAGTGGATGTGGAGCGTGCGGCCGTTCGCGTCCTGGGCGACGGACTCGTCGGCGTAGATGTCCAGCGCGGCGTTGACGAGCGCGTACTGGTCCATCTCGTTGTAGTCGTTCAGGCGCGCCGTGCGCTCCTGGAAGTTGTACGCGCCGGCGCCCGCGATGGCGGCGTTGAAGCCGGCGGCGGTCCGCGAGAGCAGCAAAGCGCTGCTCATGCCGGTCGGGTCGGCGCGCGCGACGCGGGTGTCGGCTTGCTTGATCTTGCGCTTTACGAGCGGGCCTGAACCCTTGAACAGGCGGGTGAGCTGCTGGAAAAGGGTGCTTGAGCGTCCGGCCATGTTCCTCTAGTTCCAGAAGATATGCCGGCTCAGAGAGTGCCGACAGGCGTGGACGGCGCGGGCGCGGCTTTGTTGAGCAAGGCTTCCTCGGAGTCGAGCGCCTTCTCGTACTCGGCGACCTTTTCGGAGGGGTCCTCGTCGAGGTAGCCCATCGGGTTCTTGAGCATGTCCTGGAATATCATCTCGAGCGCGTCCAGCGCGGTGCTGACGGCGTTCGCCGACTTGTGCGTCGGGAAGTCGCGCTTCTTGAGCAGCTCCAAGCGCTCGAGGCCGTACGCGGCCGCTTTGGTCACGTCGACGACAGTGGACTGGATGGTCGCGTCGGGCTTGATCGACACCTTGAGCGTGGGCTCGGCGGGCGTCGCGTTGGGCATCACGTCGGCGGCGAGGGGGTCTCCGACCGCCACCTTGGGCGGGGGAGCGACGGCGCCGTCCGTGTACTCCTTGAGGCACGCTCGCACCTGGCGGCGCAGCTCGTTCATTTCTTTGAGGGCAAGGGTGTCTTCGGCCATGGCAACCGGTAACTATGCGGGCTCAGCTGAGCAGCCATTTCAACTGGTCGTCGTCTTGGGCTGCTTGCTGCAGGCGCTTGGCTTTCTCCTGCGCTTCGGCGTGGGCCTGCCGCGCTCGTTGGTAGTCGGACGTCATCGCCGCGGGCGGGCGCCCGTACCCGGAGAACAGCGTCGAGGTGCGGCTCATGTAGGCGAAGAGCGGCTTCTCCGTCGAGGAGTGCGCGCCGTTGGCCTTGCAGCTCAAGCGGTAGTTCTCGAAGTAGGTTCGGTACACCCAGCACGCGATGGCGGTCGCCATGATGAGGTCGTCGCGCTTGTTCTTCTTGGCCTGCGGCTTCTCGTCGAGCCAGACGAAGGACTGCACCTCCTCGTAATAGCGGCTCGAGCGCGGGGTCACGACGTGGCACCGCATGCTGTCCTCGAAGCGGACCAGGGCCTCCATGCGGGAGGCGGTCTGCGTGTCGAATCCGGCTTTATCCTTGGGCCCGGCGTAGTGCTTCTCGACCGAGTGCGCGGGCGCGGTCCGGTAGAAGATGTTCGGGTAGCCGAGCTTCTTGAGGTCGATGAGCGTGTGGTTGCCGTACGTGTTGGCCTCGACGGCGACGAGGGCGGTGTTGTACCGGCGCCCGTACAGGTCGAGCACCTCGGCCATCCCGTCGGGGTAGATCTTGCCTTGGTACTCCGCCACGACGTCGCCGACCGTCATGTCGATCACGACGAAGGTCGAGTTGTCGTTGGCGTCCCCGCGGGCCACATCGGCGCCGATGAGGTACTTGTGGTTCTTCTCCGGCTCGCGCCACACCCAGACGGCCCCTTCCGGGCCCTCGCGCGAGATGGGCGGCCGCTGCTCCTTGTTGAGCCAGGAGACGGTCGCCGCCTTGAGGAAGGTCTCGCCGGACGAGAGGAAGTCGCACAGGAGCTCCTGCGCGGTCTTGCGCGGGCCGAGCTTCTTGGAGGTGGCCTCGAAGTAGTCCTGGTCGTGCTCCGGGTGGACGTCCCAGGGGAGCCTGATGGGGTGGAAGCCGTTGTCGCCGACGGCGTCGTCCCCCAAGCCGTTGGTCTCGGACCCGGCCCAGAGGTCGTAGTACTGCCCGCCGACGCCGTTCGGGGTCGACAGCACGATGGCGCCTCCGCCCTCCGACAGGGTGGGGAAAAGCGCGGCCCAGATCTCCTCGAAGTTACGGACGAACGCTGCCTCGTCGATGATGAGCAGGGAGAGGGCTTCGGAGCGGCCGGCGTCCTCGGTGGTCGGGACGGCCTTGATCTGAGAGCCGTTCTCGAAGCGGACCTCCTGCTGGTTCTTGTCGTAGTCGCAGATGCGCATCCACGGCGGGAGGTTGTCGAGGATCTTCGCGACCTTGATGATGAAGTTCTTCGCGGTCGACAGCTTGGTGGCGATGACCAGGATGTTCTTGTCGCGCCGGAAGAGGGCCAGCCAAACCGAGTAGGCGGCGCTGATCGTCGACAAGCCGAGCTGCCTGGACTTGAGCACGATGTTGAACCGGTGCTTCTGGAACGACCTGAGGCACTTGTCCTGGAACGGGTACGTTTTGAGGAGCAACGTCCCGCGGTGGGGGTGCTTGATCTTGCAGTACTTGTTGGCGAAATAGATCGGGTCCCGGGCGCAGAGCTTGAGCTCCTCGACCTGGGAGGGCGTGGGCGCGAACTTCTCTACGGGCGCGCGGCGGCCGTTTCCAAAAGCGGGTGCCGGCACGGGCGCCTCACTTCACGTCGAACGTGGCGATCCGGCGGAAGAGCGCGGTGCGCTTCTGGTTGTGGACGTTGAGGTCGACGATCTCGATGGAAGTCCCGACGTCGGCGCGGTCGAGCTTGACGCTCTTCTTCGAGCCGTCGGCGACCCATTCCTTGTAGTCGTCGACGATCTTCTTCGTCGCGGCGTCGATGTAGGCGTCGCCTTCCTTCTCGTACCGGGCCTTCGACTCGACGAGCTCGCGGTCCCGGACCATGTTGACGACGCAGGTGTAGGTGACCTTGATCTTGGGGGTCTCGCCGTGCCCGGTGAAGACCGCCTTGACGGAGTGCGTGTTGATGACGGGGCCGGACGACGCGCCCGAGCGCGTGAACGTCGTGTCCATAGCCTGCCCCAGGGCGTTCAGGTCGATCTTTTCAGCCATGTTCCTAACATGTAGTTAGGCGCCCTCGCCGAGAACGATCGTGACCACGTCCGACTGCTCGGAAACGGTGGAGTTTTCGGAGCACCGCGAGCAGACGCCCCGGTCGTCCCGGGACCGCACGTCTTCCTTGGTGTACATGCAACGGCCGCATTTCCGGCAGAAGAGGTCGGGCCGGTTGGAGGGGTCGCCCTTGCGCTTCCAGGCGCGCGTCACGCGTTCACCGAGGCCCCGTCCGGGCCGGAGACGACGTCGATGTGGCAGTCCACGGCGTCCTTGATGATGTCCACGTGGCTGATGATGAGCACGAAGCGGAAGAAGCGCTTGATGGACCTGAGGAGCGACACGCAGGCAACGGCGTTCGTCGGGTCGAGCGAGCCGAACCCCTCGTCGATGATCATGAAGTCGGTCTTCGGCAGGGTCGTGAGGTTGCTGAGGGCGACCCGCAAAGCGAGCGACGCCATCATGCGCTCCATGCCCGACCCGAGCTCGAGGGGTCGCACGCTCTCTTTCGTCACTCCTCCGTCGTCGATGTAGATCTCGAGCGCGTTGGTGGCGTCCTCGGCGACGAGGTGGACGTTGAAGTTCGTGACCCCGTCGAGGATCTTGGACATCTCGTCGTTGACGACGGGCAACAGCCGGCCGAGCACCACGTTCGGGATGCCGCGGCGCGAGAAGGCGTTGACGAGCAGCTCGCGGATGCGCGCTTCGCGTTCGAGGCCGACGCGCGAAGCGAGGTCGTCGCGGGTCTTGCCCTCGTTCGCCCCGAGCTTGCCGAGGTTGCTGGACTGCGCCTTCAGCTGCTGCTCGACGGTCGTCAGCTCCTGCGTCAGGCGCTTGTAGGAGTCGACGGCCAGCGCGTGCAGCTGCTCCACGTCGCTCTCCTCGAGCGAGATGGTTGTGTACTTGGCGGCGTCCGCCTTGGCCCTGTCGTGCTTCTCCTGCAACGTTTTGAGGAGCGATTCTTGGCGGCGCAGGCCGGCTTCGAGGGCAGCGACGTCGTCTTCGAAAGCCTTGCGCTTCTTGCGCGCGGAGTCGAGGTCGCTCTCGCCCAGGCCGAACATCGCTTCCACCTCGGAGCCGTGCTGCTCGACGAGGTCGGCGAGCTCTTTCTCCAGGTCGGCGATGCGACCTTTCTCCTCGTGCGCGTCCTTGATGTAGACGCACATCGGGTACTGGTCGCCGCAGGGGACGTCGAGCAGCTTGAGCGAGATCTTCTTCGAGCGTTCGAGCTCGCCCGCCTTCGAGTCGACGGCGGAGCGGAGCCTTTCCAGAGAGATCTTGGCGTCGTGGATCTGCTTGCGACGGGCATCCATCTCGTCCCACGTGAGGCACTCCTCCAGCTTCGCGCGCGACGCGACGAGGTTCTTCTTCGCGTTCTCGATGGCGGCTCGGACTGGGGCCATGCCCTGCGAGCTCTCTTGCATCGCCTTCATCGACTGCTCGATGAGGTGGTTCTTCTCGGCGACCTTCTTGCGCAGTTGCACGTCGGCGGCGAGCCTCTGCATCTCGGAGTAAGCCTCCGACCTGGCGACGTCGACGCGCTGCTTCTGCGCCTCGAACGAGACGATGCTCTCGTGCGTGGCGGAGCGTTCCTCCTCGATGAGCTTCAGCGAAGCGAGGAGCTGGTCGCGAGTCGCCACTCCCTTCAGCTTGCCCTTCGCCTCGTTGAGCTCGCCGTTCAGCAGCGCGTACAGCTTCTCGAACACGTCGATGCCGAGGAAGCGCGACAGGATCGCCTTGCGCTGCGTGGCGCCTTCCTTCAAGAAGCGAGCGACGTCGTCCTGGACGGAGCCGGACGTGACGACGAAGTCCTCGTACGTGCCGATGAGCTTGCGGATGTTCTTCTCGGTGTCCGGCCTGAGGTCGCCGGTCAGGTCCTCGCACTCGCCGTCGAGCTGCCTGAAGGTGAGCGAGGTGTTGGCGGTGAGCAGGCCGCGCGAGATCACCTTCTCCGACTTGCGCTCGATCTCGTACTCGGAGCCCGCCGCGGCGATGACGGCGCGCCCTCGGCCGGCCTTCTTCCGCGAGTTGACGATGTGGGCGTTCTTGCTCGTGTCGCGGTCGGACGTGTTGTGCAGCGTGTACAGGATCGTGCCGACGATCGACGACTTGCCGATAGCGTTCGGGCCGAAGACGCCGACGATGCCTTGCTTGTCCTCGAAGTTGATGCTGTTGCCGGCGCCGTAGCCGTACAGGTTGTCGAACTCCACGTTCTTGAGGGTCCAGACCGTCCCGCGGGCCGTGTCGTCGCCGAGCATGACGCGCGAGTGCGCGGAGCGGAGGGCGTCCCGCATGCCGTCCCACGTGGGGTCGTCGAGCTCCTCGTTCGAGTAGTACTCGCGGAGCATGTCCTCGACGGCGTCGAAGGAGCGGACGTCGACGCCGAGGCTGGCGGACGCGAACTTCTTGGCCGACTCCTCGTCGTTGGACTTGAAGATGATCTCGGTGGCCTGCATCTCCTTGCGCAGGCGCGCGCTCAAGGAGGCGGCGTCGGAGGCGGGGAGCGCGTAGGCGGACCTCACGCGGAAGCGGCTCATGAGCGGCCAGGCGGAAGCGACCTCGAAGGTGGCCTCGACGGACCCTTGCCACTCGACGGTCACGAACGGGCGCGGGTTGGGGAGGGCGACGAACTCGACGTCGTGCTTCCTCTTCTCGAGGTCGACGTCCCACACAAGGTACCCGTGCTCGAGGTCCTCGGCGTACGTGTTTTGTAGAAGAGATCCGCAATACCCGATCCAAGGCGTCAGCTTTTTCATGTCTCGTTCTTGGCTTGTTCAAGCCGACGTGCTTTGTTACGTTCTACTGCAGCGCAACGTCTGTCAATTTCTTCTTGCGGAATTTTCCTGCCAAGAGTGTGCTTGTTACCCATCAACGCAGCAGACACCTTGGGATTACCCTTCAACGCTTTTCGAATCGCTTCTTTGTGCGCCTCCGACTTCGGTTTCCCTTTGTTGACAGTCCCACATTTGTTTCCAAGATGAGCCTTGCTCATCTTCGCACGCGTTTCTTCAGTCGGAACGCATCCGGATGATCCATCACCGCCATGTGTGAAATTGCATCCAATATCGGATGAATCATGCGAATGGTCAGTGCTAAACGTTCCCATCGACTTGATCGTTTCGACTTCCCAAGCGCAAGCTTCCTCATTCGTCATCGGTGCGGTGCAGACCTCCACACGTAGTCCATATCGTTTCACAACCGCATGCCACTTGTGGTTACGTGATCGTTTTTGCGTCGCTCGAGCCTTCACACCTTTGCCGACATTGAAACAACGAGGAACTTCCTCCAACGTCCAATGCTTGTAGCCGTAAAAGTCGCTCACGGCGCGATCCTTTCCCATTGTTTGCTGAATCCGCGGTCGATGTGCGTCGCCCGCTGGATGAGCTCCCGACGATCGACGTCGAAGGCGGCCCACACCTTCTCGAACCTGTACCCCACGCCGCGGCCGACGATGATCCAGGTCGTGTAAGCGTCCGCGTGGTGCCAGACGTCGCCGGGCAAGGCGTGACGCTCCGACTTGCGCTTCACGCTACGAGTCTCCAGCCTACGGGCATCAATTTGCCGGTGTAATGGAAGTGCTTGTGGTAGCTCCCGTCCCCTAGGTCCAGCGCTTGGATGAACACTTTGTCCTCGGACAAGAACAGCACGATGCGTGAAGGCCGCCGATTGTCGACGGAGCCGTCGAGATAGTTTGTGTAGCAAAGCTCCCAAACCTCCGGGATCATTCCTCGAACTCCCTGTACCCGAGGTACTGCTGCTTGTGGATGTCGCCGAGCAGCACGAGGTCGTAGCCTTGCTCCTCGAAGAACTGCACGGTGGTCTCCGCCTTGAGCACCCAGCCGTCCTCGGACACCGCGCCGCCGACCGACCCGTGGTACACGGCGATGTTGTAGTCGTCGCGGTCGGGCATGCTGCCGCGGACGGGCTTCACGTTACCCCAACTCTCCTTGTCGAAGAGGCTGTACACGCTTAGCCAGACGCCGCCGGCGATCATGTACGTCCCGCTCTGCTTGTACAGCGTGACGCGCGGGTCGTTGATGGCCTGGATGATCGGGGTGATGGCGTCCTGCCGGGTGAGGTTCGTGAGGGCGCCGTCGTGGTTCCCCAACGTCACGTGCACGCGCGCGACGTCAGCCATGGCGCGGAACATCCACGTCATGAGCTCGATGGCCTCGGGCGACAGGCCCGTGGTCTTGGTGTGCCACAAATCGCCCGCGATGACGATGTGGTCGACTCCTTTGGCGCGCGCGGACTCGCAGAACGCCGTGATGACGGTGCGGATCTCATCGTGCCGCGTGAGGCCTCGGACGTGGATGTCGGCTAGGTGGGCGATCCTCATTCAACGCAACCTCGTCGAACCTAGCACTCTGTTAAGCTTCGATTTGAACGCGCTTTCCTCGTTGTAAGGAGAAGCGTCCGCGACCATCCGCTTAAAGCGCGCGGGGCCGACCTTCGAGGGGTCGTCGTCGTCGGCGCAGCCGGACCAGTCGACGGCGCGCACCGGGACCTCGTACTGGAGCAGCTTGCGCGCGATGAGCTCCTGCTTCTTGGAGGCGTCGGGGTCGAGGGCCAGCACGACCGGCGTGCGGTTGGAGACGATCCGGTTGAACAGCACGTAGTTCTCGTCGAGCCACGAGCCGAGCATCGGGGCGGCGTTCATCCCGACGCACGCTAGCAGGACGAACGGGCCCTCCACGAGCACGAGCTCCCTCCCCCAGTCCACGTCGACCTCGTTGAACACCAGGGTCGAGCGCTGGCGCTGCGTGTTGAAGTACTTGAACGTGGTCTCGGGGTCGACCGCGCGGGCCGTGACGTAGTTCAGGCATCCCTCGCCGTCGAACGAGGGGAACACGACTCGCCGCCGGAAGACCCCTTGGTTCGACAGGCCGAGCCGGAAGTACTTGGCCGCGTTGTACGTGACGCCTCGGCGCTCAAGGTAGCGGATGGAGGCGACCTTGTCGGGGTGGATCACCCCTCGGTCGATCTCGTCACACACCAAAGCGAAGTCGTCCGGGACCTCGGCGACGACCTCGTCCGGGACCTCCACGGCGTCCTTGGTGAGGTCCCCGCCGGCCCCGAACGCCTTCACGAGCTCGGGCAGCAGGTCGTACGCGTTGTAGAGCGGGACGAACTTCGCCGGTGTGCGCGCGGTCTTGTTGCACACCCAGCAATGGGTGACGCCGTCCTCCAAGCGCACGGCCAGCTTCCGCTTCTTGCCGTCGGCGTGCTTGCAGAACGGGCACCAGAACTGGGCGTTGACGCCGCGGCGGTCGATGTCGCCTGGCCCGAGCAGCTTCTTCAGCAGCTCGAACTTTTGGGACGTTGTCAGCACGCGACGAAACCGTACGTCACTCGATAGTCGTGACAGCTCTGACAGACCAGTGCGTGCCGTTTTTAATCTTTTTCACTAATGTCTTGCTCACGCATTCGCGTCTAGCAATCTTGGTCACACCTTCACCAAAATTCAGAGCTTCAGCAATTCGTTTGCTTGTCTCGAGATCGAGAGTGTTCGCCGGCTTCTTTCCGTACATCGGGTTGAGCGTTCCCATCTTCGCTTTCGCAATGTTACGACGATGCTCATCCGACTTCTTCACACCCTTACACCCAACAGAGATGGCAACGCGGGCACGGGCAACCACTTCAGGATCGCGCATTGGGTTGTCGTCTCCTGTAACCCGTTCTGCTTGTAACTGACGTTTTTCGCCAGTCCAATATGATTGAATGCTCTCGTAGTACGTGTCACCGTGTTCTTGTACGCCATCACCACCAGGAGTCATGTTGTACAATCTGACTCCGATCGCTTTGAAATAAGCGATGTAGAACTGTTCTGCTTCGTTCAAGTCAAAAGTGTGCTCAAGTTCACACCATTCAAACGCATCCCAACCGTATTTGCGAACAGCGTTGTAGAAGTACGTTTTGATTCCACGTCGAATCGTGCGTTGATGACCGCGTTGACGTTCGTGGAGCGTCTTGATTGTTTTGCCAACGTACGTCGTTCCCGATTCACGATGAACTGCTGTGTAGATCAGACCTTGTTTTGGTTGCACCATGGTAAGCAATCACGAAAGCATCCACTTCGTCGTAGTTTTCTGGTTTTGGGTTACCAGTTCTCGTAAGAGGGAACGTGATGTGACTAAGTAGTCCACCAGGCGCTGTTATTTGTAACATTGTTTGTTCTTTTTGACTCTTCCCGCCCGCCTTCGCCTTCGTGGTCATGACGAGCCCGCACGTCTTCCTCGCTTCGGTCGGCTTCACCCAGAGGACGTTCAGGTCGCCGAGCTGGTTGCGGACGTGGTACGAGACGAGCGCGTTGAACTTCGCCAGCGTGATGATCGTCTGGGCGGACGACATGCCGGGCGAGAACATCATGACGCTCTCCTCGACGTACGCCATCGAGACGTTGAGCCCGGCGACGAGCCCGACGATCCTCGGCACGGCCGCGTCGACCTTGTTGAAGAGGCCGTTCACCTTCTTCAGGTCGACGTGCCCCATCTCGACGATGGAGAGGTCGTCGCTCTCCATCACGCAGTAACCGATCACGGACGTGCTGATGTCTAGGCCGATGACTCTCACTACAGCAAGCCTAGCGCTTTCAAGTCGTCCTCCGTCACGACCTTGAAAACGATCCCCTGCGGTTCGCAGGCCGCGGCGGCCGCGGCGAACTTCTTCACGTTGACGAGCAGCTTGAGCTTCTTCTTCGGCTTGACCTCGACCAGCGTGCGCTCGCCGTCGGCGGCCACCACCTCGAAGTCTGGCCAGTACCGACGGCGCTTGCCCGTGCGGTAGTTGGAGACGTACTCGATCGGGTACGGCTCGTAACGGTACGACACGACGTGCGGCGAGGCGTCGAGGTAGAGCGCGTACCTCAGCTCCCACCCGGACCGGTAGTTGATCGGGGTCGAGCACTTGAGCGAGCGGTGGACGCCCCGCTTAGCGCGCCGGGACTTCCTTTTTGCCTTTCGCTTTTTCATACTTCGCGCTCAACGCGAGCACCCGGTCGCGGTACTCGTCCGAGCCGTACCGCATCTTCATCTTCGCCATGAACAAGAGGTCCGACGCGCGGGTCGGGAACGCGGCTAGTGCGTCGGCGAGGTAAAGGAGCTCGGTCTGTTCTTTCAGCGTCATATCACGCCTTGATTACGTAGGTGTATAGATCAAAAGTCGTATTTTACTCTTATCAAGTAACGGTCGCCGGGGCGCTTGACGACCGGCTGCGCGAGCTGGGCGCGCATGACCACGTTCAGGTTCTCGTCGTGGAAGTTGACGCCGCTGATCGTCACGAACTTCTGGTTCTCGGGGTCCCGGTTGGCGTCGAACGAGGCGGACAGCGAGCTCGACCACGACGGGTTCGACGACGTGTTGTGCGACGTCGCGTCCACGAGCACGTTCAGCTTCATGGCGTTGACGGTCTTCTCGCCCTCGAACTCGATGTCGAAGCCTTCCATCCCGAAGAACGGCAGCGCTGGGCTCTTGATGAGCACGATGCCTTCCTCGTAGAAGACGTTGCCGACGTGGTTCCAGGACGCGCGACGGGTGAACGAGTCGGCGCGGAAGAGCCCGCCGTTGCCGTCGTCCTGGAGGCGCATCTGGGCGCGGCCGTTCGAGCCGCTGAGCCTGAGGTCGGAGACGACGAACGAGCCGGGCTTGATGCGCTCGCCGTAGAAGAGGTTGCTGATGTCGAAGAACACCACCTCGTTCGAGGTCGCGTCCTGCGTGCGCTGGTGGACGGCGTACAGGCCCGACGGGACCACGCCCGGCCGGAGCGACCCGGACTCGGGCGTCAGCCTCACGACGTCGTCGAACATGCTGCCGGTCTGGTGGTACAGGCTCGAGTAGATCGAGCCGGTCACCATGCCCTTGAGGGAGATGAGCGAGGGGTCCGGGACGCCGAGGTCGTCGACGAAGCGCGGGTCGTCCGCGAGGTCGAGCGGCGGCAGCCAGTCGAAGTTCGGCCGGAAGTTGCCGTCGTCGCACGGGAGCACGTTGAGGTTGCGCAAGCGCACGCTGGACGTGCCGTAGAGGTAGTCGTTCGCCGTGAGCGCGCCCGGAGTCGACTCGAGGCTCAGGGACGCCGTCAGGTTCAGGACGCGCGCGAAGCGGCCGGTCGCGAAGTCCCTCGTGAAGTTCTCAAGGCTGTTGTAGCGCCCGGCGACGCCGAACGACATGGGCGCCGAGAACGGGTGCTTGCTCGCCTCGTCCAGCGAGTGAAACGGGGAGATGAGCAGGCCGCCGGCTCCGTTCACCTCGGCGAGCCTAGGCGCGCCCGGCACGAAGAACGGCGGGACGTAGAACAGGTAGTTGTCCAGCGAGCGCGGCGCGCGCTTGGGGTAAACTCGGCCCATGGCGAGCGCTTTCCCGTGCGGGACGTACTCCTCGCGGAGGCTGACGTCGTGGAGCTCCGCGTTCAGCTGGTCGCCGAAAGAGTGAGAGAGGGGGACGCTGACGCCGGTCGTCGGGTTCATCTCGTGCACTCCTTCCCGCGCGGCCGTGTCGGCGGCGAAGAAGAGCGTTTGCGAGCCGTCGAGGAAGTTGTTCCCGACGTAATAGTTGCCCAGCGAGAGCGCCGCCGGCGCGTCGGCCAGGCTGCGCAGCTCGAAGACCGGCTCGGAACCGAGCGCGCCCCAACTGCCCGAGAAGCGGGTGTTGAAGCCGGGGTACGTCGAAGCCGAGTTGTCCGCGCCGACGAGCACGCGGTCGACGGAGTTGCCGCCGGTGTACTCGACCACGACGGCGAAGTTCCCGCCGTTCGTGAGCGCGACCTGGTTGGCGCCGGTGAACGTGAAGACCGTCTGGGCATAAGATCCTCCCAACGCGGAAACGTCGACCGCGTCGCTAGTGGCGATAGCCGCGGCGACGGGCAGGTTCGTGTTCGTCGTCCAAACGCCCGGCAACGCGTAGATCTTGGCGACAGCGCTCCCGGTGGGCGCCCCGGTCTTGGCCATCAGGAACCTCACGCTGGAGACCTGGGACCCGTTGCCCGGGAAGGACGGGCCGAGCGCCGTGAAGCCGGTCGACGACAGGAAGAGGTTCGCGTCCTGGTTGGAGAACGCGTACGAGGTGAGCGTCCTCTCCAACGGGGCCGGCGGGAGGATCGACGAGCTCGGGAAGACGAACGTGCCTTTGCGCGCGCCGTCGACGTAGAAGCTGCCCGTGCCGGAGTCGTTCCGGTTCGTTCCCCAGGTCACCATGACGTGGTGCCAACGGTTGCGGAAGAGCGAGTTGTCGTCGCTCAGAAAGGCGCGCGCGCCGTCTCCGACGCTGGGCGTCACGAGGCCAGGCCGCACGTCCGCCGAGGACGACAGCTGCAACAGCAGGCGGAAGCCGTTCGACTCCTTGTCCGCCCCCGTCGAGGACCCGGTCACGAGCGACAAGGCGAACGTCGACGAGAGGTGCAAAATGGTCCCGGCGGGGAACACCCCGCGCTTGGAGCCGTACCTCGGGTTGATGAAGAACTCGAAGGTGAAGCTGCCGGACGGCGAGTAGCACCCGTTCGGATGGGCGTCAGTGACGACGTTCGGGTACAGCCAAGCGGACCCGGTGGGGACGTACGAGCCCGTGAAGAAGTTCACGCTGTGGTAGTTCGGGTAAGCCCACTGGCAGCTCGGCCTGTGCGCGCGGTAGTACGGCATCAGCCGGTTCTGCACGAACAGCTTCTTGGCGGTGTTCACCGTGTACTGCGTGGTCGGCTCGTGACGCAGGATCTCCATGTCCATGGAGTTTTTAGCGGCCGTCGGCGTGGCGTTGACAGCGTCGAGGTAGCGTTGAGCGGCGTCCTCGACGTCGAGCTTGCCGCCGTCGACGCTCAAGCGGAGGTTTCGCAGGATGGACTCGAGCGTCTCCGACTTCCTCGTGGTGTCCACGAAAGCTGAAGGCAAGAAAACGTCCTTCTCCCGGGCTGAAGGGTTTGCGAAGATCTTGAGGGACCCAGTGTAGAAATAATCCAAAACGCTTGCCTATAGGTTAGCTGTTCGCGTCGTTCTCGCTTGCGAGCTCACCGAGCCAATCGAACCCACGTTGCGCCATAATTTCAGGCCACGAGAATCGCGACCGGGACGGCGAAGCGTTCCCTACTCTTTCCAAGACACCTTGTCATGTCAGCTCTCCGTCACGATGTAATCACTGTCCTCGGTGAGGATCGGCTCACTCGCTTCGGTCAAAAGAGCCGAATCAAGAATGCTCGGGGCGAAATCCTCAGGGCGCAGGTACGTGGCCCGGGCGGAGAACGTCCGCTTCGGGTGCAGCACGACCGCGAACGTTTCGATGGCTTCGGGGGCGAGGCGTTTGATCGACACGGGGCGAGGTTAGGTAACGCGGTCGGGGAATTGACGGAAGGCCGTCGCGCGGGCCCGGGACTCGGCGGTCGTGAGCGTCTTCGCGATCGCCGCCTTCGCGCACTCCGTCCCGCAGGTCTTCTGCGCTCGGAAGCGGTACGCGACCGTGAACCCCTTCGCGCAGGTCTCGCACGTTTTGGTCACGGTGCCGTGACGCTTGGCGTAGCAGTCATGTGAGCAATAAGCCGATTTCGTCTTCTTCGGTTGGAACTCCGTCCCGCACCCCTTACAAGCTCGAGGCGGCGAGCGCTTCGCGCTGCTGATCGCAGCGTTCGCGCACGCTCGCCCGCAAGTCTGTTGCTCTTTGAAATACGGTTTGTACTCCTTTTGGCAAACCTTGCAGTTCCTGTTCTCCATGCCCTTAAAGTAGTTCGACGAGCCAAGTTTGGTGGCCCGTCGAGCATCTACCTTAGAACGTTTGAAAAACGCTCAATAATCAAGCCGGACCCTTAAATTTAGCCCACGCTCCGGGCTCTTCTCAACTGGTCTTGACAACTTCGCCACCGCGAGCAGGTTGTCGTTAGCGTCGTAGAGGCCGACGCTGGTGACGAACACGAAGGTCTGGCTGATGTCCTCCTGCCCGGCCTCGATGACCGTGATGCGGTCGTCGTTGTCGCGGAAGGTCGGGTTGCTCGAGTAGTTGAACTCGTCGGGGCCGGCCTGGACGGACACGAGCGTCGAGTTGATGTTCGTGATGTTTTGGAACGTGACGGCGGTGACCGAGCCGGTGTGGAAGCGGACGCCGCAGATGTGGTCCACGATGTTGTCGATGGACCCGCTCGTGAGGAAGTCCGGGATGAAGCGCGCGTTCGCGTTGTTGCCGTTGACGCCGCCGATGATCTGCGCGCCGGCCGACAGGCCGAAGTTCGTGTTGCCGATGACCGAATGCACGGATCCGGACACGCGTTGGCTGCCGGACATGATCTTGGCGAGGTCGAGGACGGCGATGCCGCGGTCGTAGAAGAGCAAGCCGACGGTGTTGCTGGTGTTGGACGACTCGACGATGCTGCCGACCTCGCCGCCGATGGTGACGTTGCGGTTGTTGGCGGACCCGACGTCCGTGTAGATGAACGCGCCGGTGATCTCGGAGCCGGTGATGACGGTCGCGATGTTGCCGGGGTGGTTGGCGGAAGCGACGACGTTCGCGAACTTGTAGAACTTCATCGCGAAGGTCTCGCGCTTGATCTTGTCGCGCGCGAACAGGCGCCGGAAGCTGACGAACAACGCGCCGTCGATGAGGTCGGTCGACGTGGTCGAGTCGAACGGGGCGGAGAATTGGTCGGCCGCGTCGCCGAGCAGGAGCTGCGCCATCTGCCGGTAGACGTCCACCTTCTCGCGCATCATCAAGGAGTTCGAGGGGAAGAGCATCTTGCCCGCCGAGTCGGTGCTCGTCTTGATGGTCGTGGCGATCGTCCCGCTCTGGAACAAGCCGACGGTGACGTCGAACTGGGCGTTCGTCGTCTGCAACGTGAAGTCCTGGTCGTAGACGGTCTGGAACAGTGAGGAGGTCACGCCCGGGGCGACGCCCGCGCCGGTGACGAAGTGCTGATAGCGCTTCCGGGTCGAGGAGCCAGAGATGTCCTGTTGAAGAACTTCCACGAGCTGGCTCAAAAAACTCTTGGCCGTTTTGATGTTGTCGCTTGAGAGTTCCTTGTAGATCGCCATTTTCTTGTACCCTTACCTAGCCACGTACTCGAACTTGGCGTCCTTGAGCGGCCACCGTTCCGGGTCTCGGATGTTGTTACATACCGACCCTTTCGAGTAGCCAGTCGCCTTAGCCGCGGCGGTCATCGTGTCGAAGATAGCCACAACTTGCTCGTCACGCGTGAGTTGACGCACAGGCTTACCAAGTTTCTTCTTCGTCTCTTCCTTGAGATGCGTTCCGAGCTTAGCGGCCCGCATCTTGGCTCGCGTTTCAGCGGACCTAGTTTGTCCGACGTTCGACTCACGCATCTTCGCCTTGGTCTCTTCCGTGTGCTTGTAACCCGACGCCTTATAACCAGCCACCCGTTTCGCGACGTGCTCCTCGGATTGTTTCACGCCACGCTTGCTCGCCGCCATTTTCTCGACAGCCTCCGACGACATCTTCCTCCCCAGCGCCTTCTGCCTCATCTTCTCGCGCGACTCCGGTGTGAACTCGTACCCTCGCAACCCCTCACCGCCCTTCGTCGAGTTGTACCCGTTCCCGTGGGTGCCCAGCTTCGCGATCCAGTGGATCTCACGCTCGTCGAGCAACTCCTCGACCGTCTCCTCGATGACGCTCGACTCGAACGCGTCTCGCCCATACTTCCGGATCGCTCTGGCGAAATAGGTGTCCTTCTCCGGTCTGTGCTTGATGACCCAGTTGGCGTAATCGACGTGCGCCCTCCACCTCTCCTCCAAAGTGAGGATCGTCTGCCCGACATACGACAGGCCGGTTTCCCCGCATTCGATCCGGTAGATCAAGGCCATGATGCCCGAAGTTAAGAGCTCTGATCGTCTCGAGACCGCGTTACCGTGCCCTCAATGAACCGCAGGTACGAGATCCGGATGGAGACCGACGACGAAAGGGCCCCTGGCCAACTGCTTCTCGTCATCCGCGACGGGAAGGTCATCCGCTCCGAGAGCGACCACGGCGAGCCGGAGGACAACCTGTTCTATCGCGACTGGGCCTGGGTGAAGCCAGCGCTGGAGGAGGCGTACCGGCTCGGCGTGGAGGACGGCCGCTCGGGGGAGGAGACCTTCCAGCCGAAGGGCCCGTCGTTCGTCGTCGGGCTCCTCAAGCGCAAAGACGGCTGCGTGTTGGCGGTCTCCAGACGTAACCGCCCGCACGACCTCGGGCTCCCGGGAGGGACCATCGAAGCGCGCGACTTCAACCCGTTCGTCGCTCTCATCCGCGAAGTCAAAGAGGAGACGGACGTCGACGTCACGAGCGCGTGCTACGCCTTCAGCCGCGTGGACGAGACGACCGACGGGAAGGTCGCTTGGACGTTCCTCGTCGAGGGTTGGTCCGGCGAGCCGAAACAAGTCGAGGACGGCGTCACCGTCCAGTGGGTGAGACCCGGGCGACTGCTCGAGGAGGGGTGCACCTTCCGGGAGTACAACCGTGCGCTGTTCGAGCACCTCGGCATCCTCGAGGACGAAGAGGAGCGCGAGAGCACCAACGCCTACTACAAGGAAGAAGGTCGGCTGTACAACGCCGACCCAAACTGCGACCACGACATCGAGGAGCAATGGAGCGGCGTGAAGTGCCGCAAATGCCCGGGGTGGTACTGCGCGTGATCGACGCGCTCCAGCGCCCCGGCCGGTGCGTGCGTTGGGCCGACGTGATCCTCCTCACGGTCGCGTGGGAGAGCACCGGCACCGGCGAAAAATGGCTGTGCTTGACGTTGGACGCGCCGCCGAAATGGCAGCACGTGTACCGCCCGGGCGGCTTGGTCCACTTCCGCGACATGGACCTCCAAGATCTGATGACGGAGCTGTGAAATGAGCGTCTACAAGCTGGTCCGCATGGACATGTACGTCGACAAGGACAAGGACGAGTGGAAGCTCGAGAGCGAAGCCGCCAAGGAGCACCACAAGGCTTACCAGAGCAGCAAGCCGTGGTACAAGAAGCTGACGGACGGCGGCCCGCGGTGGGTCTCCTACCGCAAGGCCAACCCGGACTACAAAGCGCTCTGCGAAGGCGGCTACCGCCCGCCCGCGGGCTGGAAGGTCGCTTCGTTCAGCATCGATTACGACCGCGAGACGATCACCCTGATGCTCGAGAGCGAGCTCGAGCCAGGCTACCGGTGAGCGACGACGAAGCGCGTAAGTGGAAGGCGCTCGCCGGCGTCTACAAGCTCAGGTGCCAGGCCCTTTGCGCCGCCGCGGAGGATTACATGGGCAAGGTGTCGCACCGCGGGCGGCCAGGGCGCCAGCACCCGGCGATGGTGGCCGAAAGACGGTTGGCGTCGGCCGTCGAAGCGGCGCAGGACGTCGAAGCCTTCGTCGAGGACATGCTGGGATGAACTCCTACGTCGCCACCGCCGGGACCTGCTGGAGGATGGGCCTGTCGCAATGGTACGAGTACCCGCGATGCGACGTCTTCCTGCTCGTCCTCGGGCCCGGAGAGGCCCCGGGCGAGGCGAACTGCCTGTTGCTCGGGATCGACTGCGCCGAGTTCGAGGCCAAGCCGGGGCACCGCGTGCCCGCGAGGTACTCCGACCTCAAGCCGATGTTCCCGTGAACCCTCAGAGGTTCTTGTTGACGTTGACCTTGAACTCGAGCACCGCGCCCGACTGGAGGCCGGTGATGCGCACGTACGTCGAGATGATGTTGCGGTTCGAGGTCGAGCCGTAGACGCTGAACTGCGCGTCCGGGATGGACTTCGCGGCGATCGTGAACTGGAGCGACGAGCCGCCCTGGCTGTTCTCGCTGGGGGAGCGGGGGAGCAGGTAGGTCGCGCGCTGCTGGCCGTCGACCGAGTCGGGCGTGCCCTGCACGACCTGCAGGAAAAGGTTGTTCAGCTCGACCTGGAACACCTGGTCGCGGAGCTCGACGTCGATGGTCGACTCGCCCTGGATGGTCTGCTCGATGGAGACGACGGCGGACTTCTGCGTGGTGCGGCCGAGCGTGACGACGCTCGTGGAGCTGTCGACCGACGAGTCGCCGGAAAGCGAGAGCTTCGGCAGCCGGATCAGGTTCGGGTTGGACACGCTGATCAGCTTGTACTTCTGCGCGTACGACTGGTTGGTGAGGGCTTCGAGGACCGGCGTGAGCTTCTCGATGCGCTCCTTGCCGACCGTGCGCCCGTACTTCTTGATGTTCGCGTAGTCCACCTCGTCGTCGCCCAGGGCGAACTTGACCATGGAGAAGGACCCGTCGTTGCGGGCGAGGTAGGAGCGGCCTGTGTCAGTGAGGACACAGTCCACCAAAATATTGTTCGTCGCCGAATCCAAATACCCCATTATTTCCCTTTACTTAGAGCGCAGTGCGCTGATCGTGCTTTCGTCTTGTACATACCGGCGTTCGCCAAAATTGTACCCATCACGGAGTCGCTGACGCATCGTCTTGAGACTCACACCCACGTCTTCAGCAAGAAACTCTAGCCTGAGATAACTCGCGACATGGACGCCGTCTTCAAACACGTGTACAGGTCGACGATTCAAACCGCGTGGACTTGATTTCACACCAACGACCGCTAGCGCAATCGCCGCTTTATGCTCTTCGGACAGTTTCTTGCCGGCGTGGGCCACGGACATCCTCCGCTTTGCCTCCTCAGTATGAGGCATCGGGTTTGCGCTCCTGCCGAACCGCTTCCCGTGAGAGGCGTTGTTCTCCCCGCTGTTCGCCCGTGAGATCTTCGCTCGGACTTCCGGAGTGAACATCGTCGCGTTCCGCTCTTTCGCTGCTTTGCTCTTCTTCGCCCTCGTCCTCGGATCGCTGTTCGCTCGAGCTTGCCCTTCGCGCATCGCCGCCCGGGTCTCGTCGCTCACGTTCAGCTTCGCCCGCCTCATCTTCTCGATGGACTCCGCGGCGTGCTTCTTCCCGCGCATTGGCGCGTCGCCGCCCGGAGACCTGTTGTAGCCGACGGTCGGGTCCATCGTTCGGAACTCGGCGATCAGGCGAATCTCGGCTTCGTCCATCTGCTTGTAGGTCGCGCACTCCTCCAACACGCGTCTATCGAAGCTATCCGACCCGTGCTCGGCGATCGCCCTCACGACCGGCATCAGCTTATACGCCGCCGACCTCGGGCAGCGCGAGCTCGCCACGTGCTTCGCCCAACGCTCTTCGAGCGAGGCCTCGGTCTGCCCGACATACTTCAAGCCAGTCGGACGGCATGTCAAGAGGTAAACGATCACTCGTTCTCGCGAGTAAAGGCCTTCTTTCGAAGTTTTCGGGAATCCGCTAAACGGAATCGGCGCAACTCAGCTCGCGCGTTGAGACCATTGTCTCGTATACCATCGAGCTCGGCTTGCTTGCGTTCTTCCTCTTGATTATTGATTGCCTTTGCAAGTCTGTAATTTGATTCGTGTTTGCGTGCCGAGGCGCGTTCGTACGTTTCTCGAACGTGGAATTCACCCTTTTCAAGGCGTGGACAGTACATGAACATTTGTGGGTCCGATTCCTCGCAGTAAGGAAGAAGTTCGTACGAGTCATCGCACGTTCCCACGTTGTAGTCCTCGCACAAATCGCAATGAATGAACAAGCTTCCAAAGAGTCGTTTCATCATTGCTCTAACGACGATTTTTTGAGCAATTGCCTTTCTTGAATTCATCTCCTCTTCGCCGCTCCCTTGTAGTGCCTCAGCAGCGAGTGGCTCTTCACGCCGGCCTCGGTCAGCTCCGAGTTCAGCACCCGGAACGCCTCTTGTCCGTCGATGTACACGGCCTTGTAATCGGGCCCGTCGGACGTGTCGTACCTCGTGATGCTCACCTCGAGCTTGTAGTCGGCCAGGCCCGACTCCACGTGCTCCATCAGCCAGAGCAGCGCGTAAGCGTTCACGGGACCTGGAAGCCCTTGTTCCTCAAGACCAGTCTCACCATCGACGCCGGGACCTCGTACTGCGTGCCGGCCACGTTCAGCTTCCAGTTGTGCGGGTCCGAGGCTTCGACCGAGACCGGCCAGAACCCGGACGCCTTCTTGAGGTCGTTCTCCGTGCCCTCCGCGATCAGCATGAGAGCGACCAGCTCCGCGGCGTCGTTGAGGTACAGCGTTTTCGCCGCCGCGGGCCGGTGAGGATACGGCGACGACATGTACGATGCTTTCTTCGCGCCCGCCATCAGGCCTCCCCTTCCGGCCTGTCGCGCAAGCGTTGCTCCAGCTCGATCTCGGCCCACCTGAGCCGCCGTTTGAGCTCGGCGATCGAGCTGCGGTAGGCCTCGTCGACCTCGAGGCAGCCGTCGCACGTGAAGCGCTCGACCCCGCGCCTGGGCGTCCTGGCGGCGTCCGGCGACCTCAGGAACTCGCGCGCGTCGCACCTCATCGGTCGGCGTCCAACGGCGCTTCGTGCCAGCTGGCGTCGCAACGCCGGCACCTCCGTACCATCACGTTCTCTGTGTCCCAGAAGCTGGTCGCCACGTTCGTGCCGACGCACTTCGTGCACGAGCTGGTCTCGGAGAACAGGGGCAGTTTGGGTTTCACCGGCTCGGGTTCGGGCGGCGGGGGCGAGCTGGTACGGAACGGGTTCCACATCTTCTTTCCTTCTCCGTGGCACGTGCAAGCGCACGACCTGTAACCGCAGTTCTCCTGGCAGCAGCCGTAGCAGCGGCTCACTTGCTTAGCTCTTTGAAGTGCTCGTCGCAGAGGGTCGCCGACTGCTGCCGGCACGCGGCCATGTCGCACGACGCGTAGCAGAAGCTGTCGCCGCACGGGCCTTCGTAGTTCTTCGCGTAGTACGTGCGGTGCTTGGCGTCCGTGCTGCGGCAGCCCTTCACCTGGCACTTGGAGACGATGACGAGCTTCTTCACGGGCGCTCCAAAAGGGCCATGTCGTCTTGCACGCGGTCGACGCTAACGTGACCGACGTCGACGCCGTTGACCTTCACGTTTCGACGCGTGATGAAATCGTCTGAACTGAAGACGGGAGGCCCAACTTCCACAAAGAACGTCAGATTTTCCAATTGCATTGGCTTGGTGTCTGCAATGAATAACACAGCCAACGCCTTCTCAACTTCCCTGATCCTCATGCGTGGGAGGTTAGGACTCTGGGCCCGGGGCTCAGAGCTTGACCATCGGTTTGATGCCCGCCGCGTTCAGCTTCGGGGCTCTCCGCGGCTTCTCGTCGCGCAACGTGTCCATGGCGAACGTGTCGGTCGCGTGGCTGCCGGCGCCGGACAGCACGACGCGCTCCGGGAAGCGGCGGTCGGCCTTGAGGAACTTCACCAGCCCGGCGCGCACCAGGTAGTCGACCATGTCGAACTCCTCGTCGTCGAGCTCGTCCATCGGCAGCATGTGGTACGGGCCGTCGTCGATCTTCTG
>JACCDR010023938.1_pt1 | contig 25097 bp, 4 predicted proteins | sample 7446431 | NCBI WGS metagenome assembly JACCDR01 (sample SAMN15323443, study PRJNA562643) | freshwater metagenome | isolation source: river surface water | place: USA:Blue River Watershed | collected 2017-08-17 | reverse complement strand
TGTCAGTCGCGCATGCCACGCGCCCGCGCTCTGAAGAGTTCAGCGATGCCCACCTCGCGCGGCCCGGGCTGCAATTCAATGGTGTCGCCGGCCTGCACAAACCCGCTGTGCAGCACCGCCAAGTAGGCGCCGCAGTAGCCCGACTGCTGCATCAGCTTCACTGCCTGCGGGAAACCCATAGCTGCGGCGAACTTGAAACACGGCATGCGCGGCTCGCTGACCACCAGCGTGCACTGCGGCAGCACCAGGCGGTCGCCGATCCACAGGTCTTTTTCCAGCAGCCCCTGCAGCAGCAGGTTTTCGCCCAGCACGCCGTGCGGAACGGCGTCGTCCCACAACGACACGCGGGCCTGCGCGCGCACGGTCTGCCAAAAGGCCAGGTGTTCGCTGGGGTAGGCGTAAACGGCCTTGGACAGACCACCGTGCAGGCTGAGCTCGGCCTGCTCGTCGCCCTGCAAGCCCAGCGGCCCCACGGCCACCGGGCCCTGCACGGGCGTCTTGTGGATGGCCGTCATCACCCGCTTGCCGTTGATGTGTGTGGTGCGCGCGCTGCCGACGCTGACCTGGAGCACGGTGATCGTCATGCGTGCATTGTCGGTGCATCTGTGGGGCTGAGAAGGGAGCTGCAGGAACAGGTCTTGCGCGTGGCCTCGGTTCTGTCGAGCACCTCACGCCGCGTGACGATGGCGATACCTTGCTGGGTGCCTATGGGCAGCAGAAACTCGCGCACCCTTGCGCCCCTCAGCCCCCGCGTGACGGGCCCGCCGCCTGCGCCAAACGTGCACGCGCCGCCGCGCCAACCAGCGCCAGCCCACCCAGCATCAACACCACACCTTGCGGCTCGGGCACGGCGCTGACGGCCATCAGCGAGTTGGTGACAGCACTGGTGTTGGCAACCAGATCAAACACCAGCGAACCGGGCAAACCGGCCACACCGACGCCGCTGAGCAGCTCGAAGCTGCCCGAAGACGCATGAACGCCCTCGCTCAGCGGCAGCAGGTCGTTGCCCAGTGGGCCGCCATCCGCGCGGTAGACCAAACCCTTCAGGTCGCCCGTGCTGAAGCTGAACGCGGCGACGCTGCTGCTGCCGGCAAAGCTGGCAGCAAACGAGCTGACTTCACCGTCGAACGAGGAGATGAATCCGTCGCCGTTGAGGTCGTCGCCGGTGAAGGTGCCCTGCAAAAGGCCGCCCGTGTCCCACCCCCCCACATCAAAGTGGTGCGGGGTGGCCGATGCGGAAACTGGGGCTGCGGCGAGCATGGCGGCAACCACCTGAACCAGCAGCACGCGGCCCAAGCAAGCGGGCATGGCGGGGCGCAAAAACATGGTTTATCTCCAAAAAATGCAAACCTAACAGACGTGTAGCGGGGTTGGCGCCGTGATGTGGTTATACGAAGATGAACCAATCCGGTTGCACGAGAGGGAGTGTGGCGCCATTGATCAACAGGCTGTCGCCATTGCCAAAATCAAAAAGCACGCCATCGAGGGTTTGGTGCGCATACTGCATCACTTCGTTGAAGCCGGGTATCCCCGGAATGTGCAGTTCCAGGCGGTCCATGCCTGCGCTGTCGCCGGGGGTGAAGTCGGCCACCACGTCGTTGCCGTCGCCCTGAGCGAAGACAAAAACGTCGTTGCCCCAGCCACCGCTGAGCCAGTCGTTGCCCCGGCCACCCGCCAAGCGGTCGTTGCCGATGGCGCCGCTCAGGCTGTCGTCGCCGTCACCGCCGCCCAGCCTGTCGTCGCCGCTCAGGCCGTTGAGCACGTCGTTGCCACGGCCGCCTTCAAGGCGGTCGTTGCGCAGGCCGCCGCTGAGGCTGTCGTCACCTGAGGCGCCGTAGATGGCGTTGTCAGCGCCAGCCGCGCCCCTGATGACGTCGCCGCCCGCCGTGCCTTCGCGCCAGCCCACGTAGGGGTCGGTCACCTGGAGCAGCACGGTGGCCGTACTGCTGAGCGCGCCGTCGCTGACGGTGTAGCGCAACGAGTCCATGCCCACATAACCGTCCACCGGCGTGTAGACGTAGCGGCCCGACGTGTCACGCACCAGGCTGCCGTGGGCGGTGCCCTCGGCAGACAGCACGGTCAAGATATCGCCGTCGATGTCGCTGTCGTTGGCCAGCAGCGCCGCCGGGTCGATGACCAACCGGTCGTCACGCGCCAACAGCAGCGGGCCGTCGGCCTGCGGCGTCGGCGCGTCATTCACTGGCGTCACGCTCACGTTGACGGTGGCGGTGGCGGTTGCACCGCTCAGGTCGGCCACTGTGTATTCGAAGCCGGCCTCGCCCGAGTAGTGGGCCCCCGGTGTGAACACGGCGTTGCCCAGCCCGTCCAGCACAACGCTGCCCTGCCGGGCGCCTTGCACGGAGACGACCTGGAAGGAACCGCGGTCGGGGTCGTGGTCGTTGGCCAGCAGGGTGAGCAAGGGCAGCACCAGGGGCTGGTCTTCCGCCGTGGTGGCCCAGTCGTCACCCGCCACCGGTGCGTCGTTGACCGCGCGCACGACGAGGGCCACGCGTGCTTCGTCGCTGCGGCCGCCACTGTCGGTGATGCGGTAGCTGAAGCCGGCGTCGCCGTTGAAGTCGGGTGCGCCAGTGAAGCGGATCAGGCCGCCCGGCAGTTGCGCCACATTGCCGCCCGAGGCGTTGCCCACCCAGCTGAGGGAAAAAGCGTGGCCGTCGTCGTCGCGGTCGTTGGCCAGCAGTGTGGCGGGGTCGATGTCGATGTAGGCGTCCTCGTCGAAGGCAAAACCGCTGTCGTCTACCGCCACCGGCGGGCGGTTGGACGGCGTGACCTGCACCGAGACCTGGGCACTGCCGGTGGCGCCGTGCACGTCGCGCACCACGTAGGTGAAGGCCGCGCCGCCGAAGAAGCCGGCCGTGGGTGTGAAGTGCAGCGTGCCGCCGTCGATGACGACGCGGCCGTTGATCTCGTCGTCGACGCCAACAAGGCTGAAGGCATCACCCTCTACGTCGCGGTCGTTGGCCAGCAACTGGGCCGCAGCTATGCTGATGGTTTGGCCTTCTTCCACCGTGTAGCCGATGTCGTCCTGGGCGTCAGGGCCGTCGTTGACGGGCGACACGCTGATTTCGATGCGGCCCTCGGCCGTGCCGCCCTGGCCGTCGCCCACTGTGTAGCCGAAGTGCACGGTGCCGTTGAAGTCGGCATCGGGTGTGAAGGCGATGCGGCCGCCGGGCAACAGCGTGGCCAGGCCGTTGTCGCCGGCCTCGGTAAAGGACAGCAGGGTCAGCGGGTCGCTGTCGGGGTCGCTGTCGTTGGCCAGCAACTCGGCGATGTTGACGATGACTGGCGTGTCCTCGGTGGTGTTGTAGCGGTCGGGGTTGGCGACGGGGCGGTTGTTGTCGCTGGTCAGCGTGATGCGCACCTCGCCGGTGGCCTGGCCGTCGGTGTCGTCGGTGATGGTGTAGTTGAAACCCGCCTCGCCGACATAACCCGCCTCGGGCTCAAAACGGATGGAGCCGTCGGCCAGCAGGGCCACTGTGCCGTGCCGTGCGCTGGCGGCATCGATGCCAACAAAGCGCACGGGCTGGCCGTCGCCGTCACTGTCGTTGGCCAGCAGCGCCTCGGGGCGCACCAGCAGCGGGCGGTCCTGGCGCAGCGTGTAGTGGTCGGTGCCGGCGGTGGGCAAGTCGGCAGCGCTGCTGACCTCGATGGTGAAGTGGGCCCAGGTGGCTGAGACGCCCCCCTTGTCGTCGCCCACGCGGTAACGCGCCGCGACGGTACCCGTGTAGTCAGGGCCTGGCGTGAACAGCAGGCCGTCGGCGGTGATGGCGAAAGAGCCGTGGTCGGCCTGCGCGCCGATGAAACGCAGCACATCACCGTCGGGATCGCCATCGTTGGCCATCAGCTCGGCCGCAGGGATGAGCAGCGGCGTGTCTTCCACCGCGTGGAAGACACCGTCGTCGCGCACATAGGGCGCATCGTTGTCGGCGCTGATCTCGATCGCCACCGTACCGCGCGCCTCGCCGCCGCGGCCGTCACTGACCCAGTAGTAAAACGAGGCGTCGCCGTTGTAGTTGGCCTTGGGCGTGAAGACGATGTGGCCCTGGTCGTCGAAGGCGACGGCGCCTTGCTCGGGGTAGGGGTCCAGGCGGCTGATGGTGAGCACGTCGCCGTTGGGGTCGCTGTCGTTGGCCAACAACTCGGCGGCTTTGATGACCAGCGGCGTGTCTTCGACGGCGTTGAAGCGGTCATTTCCGGCGCTGGGCGGGTCGTTCAGCGGTATCACCTGCACCTCGACCAGGCCACCCGTGCCAACGGCGCCGCGGTCGTCGGCCACGTCGTAGCGGAAGCTGGCCGTGCCGAGAAAACCGGCTTCGGGCGTGAAACGGATTTGGCCGTCCGCACCGAGCACCACCTGGCCGTGCCGGGCTTCGTGCACCCGCACCACCGTCATGGGGTCGTTTTCGACCTCGGTGTCGTTGCGCGTCAGGTCGTTGCCGGTCAGCGTCAGCACACGGTCCTGGCGGGTGGTGAAGCTGTCGTCTTGCGGACGCGGCGCGTCGTTGATGCCGGCGACATGGACCTCGACGTTGGCGACCGACGTACCGCCCGCGCCGTCAGACAGCTGGTAGCTGAAGCCGGCCACGCCGTAGTAGTCGCCCCGGGGGATGAACAGCACGTTGGGCCCGAAGAGGTCGAACATCGCCGTGCCGTGTGTGCCGGCGAAGAAAAAGCCGCCGCCGCCCGGCGGGTTCAGCGGCTCGCCGTTGTCGTCGAGCAGCGGGCCGAAGCCGGCGATGCGCAGTACATCACCGTCGATGTCGCTGTCGTTGGCCAGCAGGTCCGCGATCGGGATGCTGATGACGGTGTCTTCATCGGTGAAAAACGGGCCCTCGGGCCGCGCCACGGGCGCGTCGTTGACCGGCCGCACGATGACGCGGGCAGTGGCCTGGGACTCGCGGCCGCTGCCGTCCGTGGCGGTGTAGTCGAAATAGGCGTCACCGTTGAAGTCGGGCGCGCCGATGAAGCGCACCGAGCCATCGGCCAGCAGCGTCACGCTGCCGTTCACCGCGTTGCCCACCGAGACCAGCGACAGGCCTGCGCCGTTGTCGTCGCTGTCGTTGAACAGCAGGCGCCGCGCCGCGATGTCGTAGGCCGCGTCTTCATCGGCCCAGCGGATCAGGTCGTCCAGCGCGTTGAAGCCGGTGGTGCGGGTGCGCGCGGCGATCTCGTCGCGGCCCCACACGGTACCGTCGCCAAAGACGATTTGCTCGATGCCCAGGGCCTGGCCACTGAAGTGGCTGGCGACGGTCAGCGAGTCGGTCAGGAAAGCCGCGCCACGTTCAAGCTGGATGACGAGGTCGTCGCCCCGGCGCAGCAGGCCCACGTCGGCCACACGCACCGCCGCGTCGAGCAGCACACGGTCGGTGTCGGTCGCGGCGCCCAGCTCGTCGACAAAGTCGTCGCTGGCATCGAAGCCGAAGTGGTAGTCGTCAGAGCCGGCGCGGCCGGCCAACAGGTCCCGGCCATAGCCGCCGGTGAACACATTGGCACCCGCGTCGCCATACAAGGCGTCGTTGTAGGCCGAGCCCAGCAGCACGGCCATGCCTTGCAGCTGGTCGCCCTGCGCATCGCCGCCCAGGCCCGTGCCGGCGGCCAGGTCCACGGTGACGGCACGGGCCGAGGCGCGGTAGTCGGCGGTGTCGATGCCACCGCCACCGACCAGCCGGTCGGCGCCCGCGCCGCCTTCAAGGCGGTTGTCGCCCGCGTCGCCGATCAGCACATCGTCGTGGAAGGAGCCGCGCACGTTTTCGACGCCGCTGTAGCTGTCGCCGGCCGCGTCGCCACCACCAGCCACCTGCCCAGAGAGGTCGACGACGACGCTGGCCAGTGACTGGGCATAGTCGGCCGTGTCGCTGCCGGCGCCACCTTCAAAAACGTCACCGTCGCGGCCGCCGTCCAGCCAGTCGTCACCGTCGCCGCCGATGAGGCGGTCGGCACCACGGCCGCCGGTCAGACGGTTGGCGGCGCTGTCGCCCACCAGCACGTCACCGAGCAGCGTGCCGACGAGGTTTTCGACGCGCACGAGGCGGTCGCCCTCGGCGTCGCCACCAAGGCCCAAGCCAGTCAGCAGCGAGACGTTCACAGCGGCGGCGGAGTCGCTGTAGTCGGCGGTGTCTTCATCGGCACCACCGTCCAGCAGGTCGGCACCCGCGCCGCCAATCAGCACGTCGCGGCCGGCGCCGCCCAGCAGTTCGTCGTCACCACCCCGCGCATCGACGAGGTCGTGGCCGGCGCCACCCTCCAAGCGGTTGATGCCGGCGTCGCCGTAGAGTTGGTCGTTGTAGCCAGAGCCGGTGAGGTTTTCGATGGCGATATACGCATCACCCTGCGCATGGCCACCCTGGCCGATGCGGGCCTGCAGGTCGGCACGCACGCCGATGTTGGATGCCGTGTAGTCGGCCGTGTCTTGGCCTTCGCCGCCGTCCAGCCGGTCGGCATCGTCGCCCCCCGCCAGCACGTCGTCGCCGGCGCGGCCGTAGAGGTCGTCCACGCCAGCGCGGCCTTCCAGGCGCTCGCCGTCGGCCGTGCCAATCAGCAGGTCGCGGCGGGCCGAGCCTTCGATGACCGCAGCGCGCGTGGCCGACACCTGGCCGTTGACCTGGCCTTGGTCGTCGCCACCGTCGGCGTCGGCCAGCCTGTACTGGAAGGACAGGTTGCCGCTGTAGCCTGCGGGCGCTTCGAGCACGGCAAACTCACCCTGATAGACCCACAACGCACCAACGTTCGGGCTGTGCACGCCGGCCACGCTGAGCTGGGCGCGGGCGTCTTCCACGTCGTCGAAGTCGAGGTCGTCGTCGTTCAGCGGCAGGTCGGACAGGCGCACCACCAGCGGTGCGTCCAGGCTGGTGGTGGCACTGTCGTCGCTGGCTTCGGGATCGTCGTTGACAGCGGTGATGTGCACGGTGATGGTGCCGAGGTCGGTACCGTTGACGCCGTCGTTGACCTGGTACTGGATCGTGAACTGACCGTTGCGATTGGCCGTGGGCGTGATGACGAGGTCGCCCGCGTCGTTGCGCGTCAACTGCATGGCGCTGGCGTCGACGTGGCTGAAGGGCCGAAACCAGTCGATGGTCAGCGGGTCGTTGTCGATGTCGGTGTCGTTGGCCAACACATCGGCGGTCAGCACGATGGACGTCACGTCTTCATACATCGTCACTTCGTCGTCGCCGGCCACCGGTGGCGCGTCGGACACGGGTTTGAAGTACATCGTGACGCGGGCATCGTCGACCGCGCCCTCGGTGTCGCGCACAACGTAGCTGAACGAGGCCACGCCCCAGTAGCCGGCGTCGGGCGTGAAGACGATCTCGTTGCCTGCGATGGCCACGTTGCCGTGCAGCGCAGCAGTTACCGTGGCCAGCGTGATGGTTGCGCTGTCGGGGTCACTGTCGTTGGCCAGCAGGCGCGGAATGGCGATGCGCAGCGCTTGGTCTTCGGTGCCGTTGAGCCAGTCGACGCCGGGGTCGCCGTAGCTCTCGTCTGCGGCGTAAGGCGCGTCGTTGATCGGGTGGACCTGCACCGCCACGCGCTGGCTGCTGATGCCCCCCTGGCCGTCGTCCACCTCGTAGCGGAAGCTGGCCTCGCCGTAGTAGTTTTCGCGCGGGCTGAACAGTATGGTGCCGTTGGGGAACAGCTCTGCGTGGCCGCCCTGGCCGCCGAAAACACGCACCACGGTGAGCGTGTCCAGCTCGGCGTCGCTGTCGTTGGCCAGCAGCTCGGACACGGCGAAAAACAGCGGTGTGTCCTCGTCGGTCGTCAGTGCGTCTGCGCCCAGCAGTGGCGCGTCGTTGACCGGCGTGACGGTGATGGCCGCCGTGGCCACCGACAGGCCACCCTGGCCGTCGCTGACCGTGTAGCTGATGCGCGCGCTGCCAAAGAAGTCGAGCAGCGGCTGTATCTGCACATGGCCGAAGGGGTCGAGCACGGCACTGACGTGGGTGTCGCCCGTGACGGCACTGATGCGCAGCGTGTCGCCGTCGACATCCCCGTCGTTGCGCAGCAGCTGCTCGGCGCGGATCGTGAAGGCGGTGCCTTCGTCGGTGCGAAAACCCGCATCATCGCGCGCCACGGGTACGTCGTTGACGGGCGTGACCTCAATGCGCACCGTGGCCTCGGCGCGGCCGCCGTCGGGTGTGTTGGCCACGTAGCGGAAAGACGCGATGCCGGTGAAGTCGCGCGCTGGCACGAAGTTGATGTCGCCGGTGCTGGACAGTGACACGCTGCCGTGTTGCGCATCAAGCACCTGGGAGATGACCATCAGGTCGCCGTCAAAGTCGTTGGCAAGCAGCCGCTCCACGCGCAGCGCCAGCAGCGTGTCCTCCGCCGTGGCCAGCCCGGCGTCGTCAGTTGCGCTGGCGGGCGGGCGCACGCGGACAAACACCGTCTGCGTGGCCAGGCCGTTGTTGCCGTCGGAAACGGTGTATTCGAAACGCGTGGCGCCCACAAAGTCGTTTGCCGCCGTGTAGAGCACCTGGCCCGTCGCGTCCAGCACCACGCTGCCGTGCTGTGCATTGCCCACGGCCACCACGCGCAGCGCGTGGCCGTTGGGGTCGTAGTCGTTGGCCAGCAGTTCGCCGGGCTGCAGGGTCAGCGTGCGGCCTTGAACGGCGCTGAAAAAGCCGTCACTGGCGGCCACTGGCGCGTCGTTGTCCAGGGCAGCGGCCACTTCCGTCATGGTCCAGGTCACGCCATCGGCAAAAACGATCTGCTCGATGCCGTCCTGCGCGCTGCCGCCCAGCACGTTCATCAGCGTGAGCTGGTCATCGCCGCCGGCAAAACGCAGCACAACGCCGTCGTCGCCCTTGTACAAGCGCTGAACCGACACCTCGGTTGAGGCGTAGCCGCTGATCTCGATGCGGTCGGTGTCGCCGTTTCCGTGGTCCTGGATGAGGTCGCGGCCGTCACCGCGTGCATAGCGGTAGGTGTCAGAGCCGTCGCCGCCGTGCAGTTCGTCGTCACCAGCGCCGCCGCGCAACACGTCGTCGCCGTCAAAGCCCCACAGCGCCTCGTCGCCCGCAGTGGCGCCACTGGACAGCACCAGCGCGCGCAGCTGCGGCACGGTCAGCACGCTGCCATCGGCAAAGCGCACGGTCTCGATGCCGGCTGCCGCGTCGCTGAGCGTGTCGCGCACGATGAGGCGGTCGCCGTCGCCGAAGTGGAGCACCAGGTCCAGCCCGGCCGGCGGGCTGCGGCGCACTGACAGCAGGTCCGCCAGCGTGTGGTCGGGCAGTTGCAGCTCGTCGGCGGTGGAGTTGCCGGTGTCTTCGATGCGGTCGTCGCCATCGCCACGCCGGTACACGTAGATGTCGTTGCCTTCGCCGCCATCCATCACGTCGGGCCCGGCACCACCGCCCAGCGTGTCGGCCGCGCCGCTGCCGGTGATGAGGTTGGCGCCAGCGGTGGCGGCGTCCAGCAGCAGGCGGGCGCTGATCTGCGCCAGTGTCAGGCTGGCGGTGACGGTGTTGGTGGTGGTGTCGACGAAGCGCACGCCTTCGATCGCATCGGCCGCCGTGCCGGCCAGGCCGTTGATGAGGGTGATGGTGTCGTCGCTGCCGACAAAACGGATCAGCAGGTCGTTGGAGCCGGCCTCCACGCGCAGGAATCGCGCCTCGTCGACCGTGCGGCCGCGGATTTCGATGATGTCGGTGTCACCGTCGCCGTTGTCGTCCACCGTGTCGCGGCCGTCGCCAGGGCGGAAAACATAGGTGTCAGAGCCGTCGCCGCCGCGCAGCAGGTCGTTGCCACCACGGCCGATGAGGCGGTCGTCCAGCGAGCTGCCGGTGATGACGTCGTCACGCTCGGTGGCGGCAGACACCAGCGCCTGGCCGACAAAGCCGGCCTGCGTCCACTGCGTGCCGTCGTCAAAAACAATGCTTTCGATGCCGCGCTCGAAGTAGGGCGAGGCCGACTGCTTGAGCACGATGCGCGCGCCGTCGCCGGCGCCGGGTGTGCTGGCGGCAACGACCACCACCAAGTCGTTGCTCTGGCCTTGCTGCAGCGACACGTCTTGCGGCGCCACGCCGCGCAGCACCAGCGTGTCGGCCCAGCCGCCGAAGCTGCTGGAGTCGTCGATGACGTCGTCGCCATCACCCCGGTGCCAGACATAACTGTCGTTGCCTTCGCCGCCGGCCAAGTAATCGGCCGCACCGCCGCCTGCGATGATGTCGTCGCCGGAAAAGCCCTCCAGCGTCTCGCTGCCGTCGGTGTTCTGGGCCAACAGCAGCTGGGCGCGCAGCTCGCCGGGGGACCACAGCGTGCCGTCGTCGAAGGCGATGGTCTCGATGCCGCGCTCGAAGTACGGGTTGAGCGTCTGGCGGATCAACACCTGGCCACCGTCGTTGCCATCGGGCGCGGACGGCGCAATGCGCAGAATGGCGTCGTTGCCCGACCGCACCACCGTCACGGCCGAGGGCGCGATGCCGTGCAGCACCACGCGGTCAGAAGAGCCGCCGCTGGTGCCGCTGTCGTCCACCACATCGTTGCCGTCGCCCCGGGTGTAGGTGTAGGTGTCGTTGCCGTCGCCACCGTAGATCACATCGTTGCCGCTGCCGGCGCTGAAGTGGTCGGCGGTGGAGTAGCCGTTGACCACGTCGTTGCCCGCCGTCTGCGCCTGCGCCAGCAGCAGCGCGCGCAGCGTCTGGGGCGTCCACACGCTGCCGTCGTCGAACTCGATGCGCTCGACGCCGCGCTCGAAGTACGGGTCAAGCGTGGCACGGATGACCAGGTTGCCGCCGTCCAGCGCACCGGGGGCGCTTTCGGCGATGCGCAACACGGCATCGTTGCCCCAGCGCTCGACGCTGACGGCCGAAGTGGCCACGCCGCGCAGCACGACGCGGTCGGCCGTGCCGCCAAAGATGCCGTATTCCTCGACGATGTCGTCGCCATCGCCCCGGGTGTAAACGTAGCTGTCGTTGCCGTCGCCACCGGCCAACCCGTCGTTGCCGGTGCCGCCTTGCAGCGTGTCGGCGGTGTTGAAGCCGCTGATGCGGTCATGGCCGGCGGTCTGCGACAGGCTGATGATCTGCTGGCGCAGCGTGGCGCTTGTCCACACGGTGCCGTCGTCGAACTCGATGCGCTCCAGGCCACGCTCGAAGTACGGGTCCAGCGTGCTGCGCACGACGACGCGCCCGCCGTCGCCAGCGCCCGGCGCCGTCTCGGCGATGTGCAGCACAGCATCAATGCCATTGCGCTCCACGCGCACGCTGCCGGTGGTGATGTCGCGCAGCACCAGCCGGTCGGCCGCGCCGCCAAAGGTGCCGCCCTCGTCAACGACGTCATCACCGTCGCCGCGGGTGTAGACATAGTGGTCGTCGCCGTCGCCACCGGCCAGGTGGTCGTTGCCGCTGCCGCCTTCCAGCGTGTCGGCCGACGTGAAACCGTTCACCCTGTCGCTGCCAGCCGTCTGGGCCCCAGCGATCAGCAGCGCGCGCAGCGTGGCGGGTGTCCACACGGTGCCGTTGTCGAACTCGATGCGCTCGATGCCGCGCTCGAAATACGGGTCGAGCGACTGCCGCACGAGCACGCGCCCGCCGTCGGCCGCGCCGGGGCTGCTTTCGGCCACCGTCAACAGCACGTCGTTGCCCGCGCGGCTCACGGTCACGGCAGTGGGGGCTATGCCGTGCAGCACCAGGCGGTCGGCAGTGCCGTCGAAGGTGCCGCTGTCCTCAACGATGTCCGAGCCGTCGCCGCGCTGGTAGATGTAGGTGTCGTTGCCATCGGCGCCGCGCAGCGTTTCGTCGGCGGCCGTTGATATCAGCGTGTCGGCGCCAGCGGTGCCGGCCATGACAACGGCCGCCGGTGCCGCACCCAGGCGGTTGTTGACGTCAGCCATCGTCCAGGTGGTGCCGTCGTCGAAAGCGATGCGCTCCACCTGGTCATAGGGGTCGCCGGTCAGCGTATCCAGGATGCGCAGCACACCGGCTTGGCCAAGCACGCGCAGCTCCAGCGACTCGGCCGACTCGAACAAACGCGACAGTTGCACGTCGGCCGGGTCCACCCCCAACAGGTGCACCACGTCGTCGCCAAGGAAACCGTTTTCGTCGATGGTGTCGAAGCCGTCGGTGGGGCGCCACACATAAGTGTCGTTACCACCGCCGCCTGACAGCGCGTCGTTGCCGGCACCGCCGTCCAGTGTGTCTTCGCCGTCAAAGCCGTCGATGTGGTCGTTGCCCGCGGTGGCCTGCTGCTGCACCAGCCGCGCTTTCACATCGGCGATGGTCCAGACCGTGCCATCGTCGAACTCGAAGCGCTCCACCTGGTCGTAAACGTCGCTGTACAGCACGTTGACCAGCCGCAGCAGGCCGCTGCCGCCGGCCACGCGCAGCTCCAGCGTCTCGCCCTGGCCCTGCGCCAGGGCCAGCTGCACCTCGGCCGGCGTGATGCCGACCAAGCGCACGACGTCGTTGCTGAGGAAACCGTTGTCGTCAATGGTGTCGCGGCCATCGTCGCGGCGCCAGACGTAGGTGTCGCTGCCGCCCAGGCCGTTCATCACGTCGTCGCCGCTGCCGCCGTCGATGACATCGTCGGTGTCATGGCCGACGATGAGGTCGGCACCCGCCGTGGCCTGCTGCGCCACCAGCCGGGCCTTCACGTCGGCGATGGTCCAGACCGTGCCGTCGTCGAACTGGAAGCGCTCGACCTGGTCGTAGGTGTCGCTGTCCAGCGTGTTCAGGATGCGCAGCACATCGGGCGAGCCCGTCACGCGCAGCTCCAGCGCGTCGTCGAAGCCCTGCATGCGCTGCAACTGCACCTCGCTGGGCTGCATGCCCAGCAGGCGCACGACGTCGGTGCCAAAGAAGCCGCCTTCAACGATGGTGTCGCTGCCGTCGGTGCGCCGCCAGACGTAGGTGTCGTCGCCGCCGCCACCTGACAGCTGGTCGTTGCCGTTGCCGCCGTCAAGCCTGTCGGCGGCGTCAAAACCCTGGATGCGATCGGCGCCGGCCGTGGCCTGCTGCGCGACCAGCCGCGCCTTCACGTCGGCGATGGTCCACACGGTGCCGTCGTCAAACTGCAAGCGTTCGACCTGGTCGCGGGTGTCGCTGTCCAGCGTGTTGACGATGCGCAGCACACCCAGCGCGCCGTCCACACGCAGCTCCAGCGTGTGGGCGTCGTCCAGCGAGCGCGACAGGCGCACCTCGCTCGGCTCGATCTGCTGCAGCCGCACCGTGTCGTTGTCGCCAAAACCCTGGTCGTGGATGGTGTCGTCGCCGTCGTTGCGGCGCCAGACATAGGTGTCGCTGCCGTCACCGCCGATCAGCAAGTCGCGGCCCAGGCCGCCGGCCAGCAGGTCGGCCGTGTCGAAGCCCACGATGCGGTTGTCCGCCAGCGGCTCGGCGGGCGTGACCATCATTTGCTTGACCTGCGCGATGGTCCATGCAGTGCCGTCTTCGAACTCGATGCGCTCGACCTGGTCGTTGAAGTCACTGTCCAGCGTGTTGACGATGCGAATCTCGTCGCTGCTGCCGGCAAACCGGATGACCAGCGTGTCGCTGGCGTCCAGCGCGCGTGACAGCCGCACGTCAGCCGGTGTGTAGCCCAGGATGCGCACCACGTCGGTGTCGCCCGCGCCGTTTTCTTCAATGATGTCGCGGCCATCGCCGCGGCGGAATTCGTAGGTGTCTGAGCCGTCGCCGCCCGACAGGCGGTCGGCGCCGGCACGGCCGATGATGAACTCGCCGCCAGCGCTGCCCGTGATGCCGTCGTCGGTGTCGGTGCCACCGGTGCTGATGCGCGCCGCCAGCTCGGCGCGGGTCCAGACGGTGCCGTCGCCAAAGCGCAGCTGCTCGATGCCGCGACCGGCCGTGGTGGCGTACTGGTCGCGCAGCAGGATCTCGTCACCCGTGCCGGCGAACACCAGCAGCAGATCATTGCGGTCGGGCTGCGGGCGCAGCACGCGCACATCGGCGGGCACGTAACCGTTCAACGCCAGCACATCGGTCTCGCTGCTGGCGATGCCGTCGTCGCGGATCAGGTCGCGCCCGTCGCCGCGCGTGAAGGTGTAGGTGTCGCTGCCGGCGAGGCCGTAGCGTGTGTCGTCGCCGGGGCTGCCCTCCAGGCGGTCGTTACCAGCAAAGCCGGTGACAACGTCGTCGCCCGTGGTGGTGGCATCGGCCAGCACGCGGCGGCGCAGGTCGGCGATGGTCCAGACGGTGCCGTCGACAAACTCGATGGACTCGATGGCCGAGGCGCTGTTGTCTTCCAGCCCGCCCTTGATCAGCACTTCGTCGCCCGAGGTGCCCAAGGCGATCACCACGTCCTGCCGCAGCGGGTGGGCGCGGCGCACCTGGGCCTCGCTGGCGCTATGGTCGGTGAAGAGGATGCGGTCGCCGGCGGAGTGGCCGCGGTCGTCCACCAGGTCCAGCCCGCCGCCGCTGGCGATGGCGTAGAGGTCATCCCCGCCCAGGCCCACCAGTTCATCGGCACCGGCACTGCCGCTCAGGCGGTCTGCGCGGTCGTCGAAGCCATACACGATGTCGTCGCCCGGCGTCGCCTGCTGGTCGACGAGCGTCTGGCGCAGCGCGTCGAAGCCCAGCACATAACCGTCAGCAAAGTACAGCGTCTCGATGCGGTGGGCCGTGTCGTCGCGGCCCAGCACGTCGCGGATGACCAGGGAGTCGTCGAAGTCGTCGAAGCGGATGACCAGGTTGTCGCCGTCGGCCGACAACCGCAGCATGTCGGCGCTGATGAGGGCGCCAAACTCCAGCCGGTCGGCGGCGCCGCCGCTGTCGGCTATGGCGTCAGCGCCATAACCCAGGCCAAAGCGGAACACATCGTCCATCAGGCCGCCGGCCAGCTCGTCAGAGCCGCGGCCACCGTCCAGCACATCGGCGGTGTCGTCAAAGCCGATAAGCAGATCGTCGCCATCGGTGCCGCGCAGCATGGCGGCCTTCACGTCGTCCAGCGTCCACAGCGTGCCGTCGGCAAAGTCAAAGCGCTCTACCAGGCGCAAGTCCAGGCCGTTGACGATGCGCAGCTCGTCGCCCGAGTCGGCCAGCGTGAAGACAAGGTCACCACCTGCGCGGCGCACGGTCAGTGCACCGGTGTCGATCAGCGTGCCGAAGACCACACGGTCCAGCGCGCCGGCGTAGGCGTCCTGGTTGCGCACTTCGGTGATGGTGTCCAGCCCGTAACCCAGCCCAAAAAGGTAGGTGTCGGCCGCGCGCCCACCGAACAGCTGGTCGTCGCCCTGGCGGCCGTCGAGGATGTTCTCGCGGTCGTCCAGGCCTTGGATGACGTCGTCGCCGCGCCCACCGCCGGCGATGAGCAGCAGTTCCTCCACGTCAGAGATGGACCAGGTTGTGCCGTCGTGGAAGTGAAACTGCTCCACGCCCGACAGCGGTGAGGCGAACTGGTCGCGGATGCGCAAGGTGTCGGTGCGGTCGGCCAGCGTGACAACAAGGTCGTTGCCGTCCTTGGAGAAGCTGACGGTGTCGATGGTGATGCCGGCACCAAAGCGCACATGGTCGTCGTTGAACCAGCGAAGCGACTCTTGCGTGTCGATGATGACGTCGTTGCCGTAGCCGGCGTCGAAACGGTAGCTGTCGCCGTCGCTGGAGCCAATGAGCTGGTCATCACCCCCCAAGCCGTCTATGGTCTCGGCAAAAAGGGTGCCCCACAGCACGTCGTTACCGCTGGTGCCGATGAGGTCCACATCTTCGGGGTTGAGGTCGGTGTAGGGCACCGACTGGTCGGCAAACCTGAACCGCTCGATGGCGTTCTCTTGATCGCCGTAGCGGTTGTACTGGCGCTCCAGCGTGATGCTGTCGCCCGTGTCGCGGATGGTGAACGTCAGGTTTTCGCGGTAGCGCGAGATGACGATGTCGTCAAACGCCACGTCGCTCATGTCCAGCGTATCGAAGCCCGGGCTCAGCAACGGGTCGCGCGAAGCGTCAAAGATGATGTCGTGGCCGTAGCCGCGATGGAAGTGGTAGGTGTCGCTGTAGATGCCCCCTTCGAGCCTGTCGTTGCCGGCGCCGCCGTCGATTTCGTCATTGCGGTCGAAGCCGTAGATGACGTCGTCGCCCGCCGTTCGCGCCTCTTCCAGCAGCATGCGGGCCATGGTGTCCATGTCCCACACCGTGCCATCGAGGAAGCGCACCTCGTCGACGTTGTCGAAGTAGTAGTCGCCAAACAGCACCGTCGACGTGAGCTGGAACTGGTTGAGCAGCGTGACGCGGTCGTCGCTGCCCGCCAGCGCCAGCGTGATGGTCAGCGAGCCGCCGTCGCGCTGCAGGTCCACGTCGCCGGGCCGGATGCCGCCCGTCAGCCGCAGCGTGTCGTAAGACGAGGACAGGAAGTCACTCAGGTTGTCTTCGATGACGTCATGGCCATAACCACGGCCGAAGACGTAGGTGTCGTCCAGGTCGTTGCCCGAGAGATAGTCGTTGCCCGGGCCACCGTCGATACGGTCCTCGTGGTGGAACCCGAAGATGGCGTCTACACCATCGGTCTTGGCGTCCTCGACAACCAGGCGCATGACATCGCTCTCGGCGAGAAAGGTGCCGTCTGCGAAGACAAAACGCTCGATGCGGTCCAACCAGACAACACCAAACACCCAGGTGTTGACCGACCAGAACTGGTTGACCACCGTGAGCCGGTCGCCAGTGGCCGTGCCCTCGTCGTCAACCAGCGAGATGATCAGGTCGTTGGCGTCGCCGATGCGCTGGAAGTGCAGGTTATCGGCCCGCAGCGACGGGCCAAACTGCACAACGTCCACATGCTGCTGCAGGATGTTGTCGTTGCCGTCGCGGGCGGTGTCCTGGCCATAGCCGATGTCGAAGATGTAGAGGTCTGAATCACGCCCGCCGCGCAGGATGTCGTTGCCCTTGCCACCGTCAAGCACGTCGATGGCCGGCGTGCCCTGCACCAGGTCGTCCGTGTCCAGCGGGTGGCTGGTGGCCCAGGCGATGTCCAGATCGCGCCAGGACACACCGTCGGCGAAGGTGATTTCGACCATCTCCGTGTCGGGCGACAGGTCACCGCCAAACAGCCCCGGCCACTTGCCGTCAAACTGGTTGCGCACGGTGAGCACGTCGCCGGTGCCCAGCACCTCAATGATGAGGTCGATACCGTCCTTGTAGGCAAAAACCTCGGTGGACTTGACGTGCGCGAAACGCAGCGTGTCGTTGGCACGCGGCATCAGCGGCGGCTCGGTGTCTTCGATGACGTCGTGGCCAAAGTTCTTGCCGACCACATACACGTCTCGGCCCAGGCCGCCCCGCACCAGCTGGTGGCCCTCGCCGAGCACGAAGTAGTCGGCGCCGTTGGTGCCGTCCACAACCGTGTCAGTGGGCTGGGTGAGGATGAGCTTTTCCTCATCGACACCAAAAACCTCGGCTACCTTGTGGAACTCGGCATCCAGCGGCTCATTGTCATAGGCCGCCACCACCATTTGCAGGATAAAGGCCTCGGACTTCGGCCCGCCACTGTGGCGGTGCAGGTCCGGGTAGATGACGTGCAGGACGTCACCCCACTTTTCAAGGTAGGCCGCTGCCGGGTCGCGGCCGGCAGGTGCACGCTCGAAGATCGCCTCGAACATCGGCGCCAGCTCGCGGCCTGATGTGACGATCCAGGCGTCGGCTTGTGCGTCGTAACTCACACCCCGGAAGTACTCGGCCAGCCCACCCTGTGCGGCCAGGTGCACGGCCGCTGCACGGCTGAAAAAACCGTAGTGCTCCATCAGACCGTCGAAGAACTTTGTCGTCTCGGCGATCGGCGCGTCGTAGTGCAGCATGCCGTTGGCGTCAACCCGGGCCACCAGGATGTCGGGCTGGAAAACGATGCCGTACGCCGCCGCCGCAAAGCGCGCCTGGCCGGCGGTCAGGATTTCGGCGCGCACGTAGGAGTCGACGGTGTTGTCGGCGTCTTTCAGGTTGTCCAGGTCCAGCGTGTACTGGCGCAGCGCAAAGCCCCCCGCCTCGCCGTTGCGCACCTGGTAGTCCAGTGCCAGGCGCAGGTTGTTGGCCCAGACGAAAAAGCTGCCCTGCGTGTCGGTCACCTGTACCGCGTAGTCGGTGACGATGCCGCCCTTGTAGTACACGGCAAACTTGTCGAAAGGGAAGGGCTCGGGCTGCGCGCCAAAGTCCTCAGCACGCCACTGGGCGCCGGGCGTGGCAGCGCCCATGGCCAGCACGTCGGCAAGCTGGGGGCGCGCAATCACCGCACCGGCGTCGTTTGTGATGCTGCGGCCGCTGGCCAGCGTCCAGTAGCCGCCCTGCGCGTCGCTGTGCCAGACGCCGTGGTCCAGCACGCGGGCTCGGCCTTGCTCCACCACAACGAGGTAGGGGCTGGCCTCGCGGTGCTCAGGCTCGGCGGTGCGCGTCGCGGGCGACCAGACCTGCTGCAGCTGCCAACGTGTGCCGGCCGCCGTGCCCTGCGCCAACACGGCTTCCAGCGTGGGCTTGGCAATGACGCTGCCGTCGGCGGCGCGCACCGGGTTGCCGCTGGCCAGCTGCCACCAGCCGCCAGTGGTGTCTTCCGCGTACACACCACGGTCCACCAATGCGCCGCTGGCGTCCAGCAGCAGCGGCGCCAGTTCCCGGCTTTGTGCCAGCGCGTTGCCCCAGGCCTCAAAAACGGGCAGCGCCTGCTGGCGCAGCGTGTGGATGTCGCCCACGGTCATCGCGGCGGCGGTGTTTGCCAGCGCGTCGCGCAGCGCGAAGTCGTTGCTGGCGGCGGTGGCAAGCTGGGTGAGCTTGCCGTAGCCCCGCGAGTCAATGTCGGGCGCCCACGAGGCCGCGCCGCCGTCGCCCCGGTAGCGGGTGTCTGCGGTGTTGGTGTCGAACACCACCTCGGTGATCTTTCCGGTGCGGCCGTCGTTCCAGGTGAAGCTGCCCTCGGCGCGGAAGTGGTTGCCGTTGGCCACCGTGATGTCTTGCGGCGTGTGTGCAAGGGCCAGGCTCTTGATACCCGTATCGGCCAGCGTGCGCAGTTCGCCGCCATCGGTGATGCCGTCTTCGTCAAGGTCGCGCCAGATGCGCAGCCCGCCAAAGGCCGTGTCGAGCACGTCAACGACGCCGTCGCCGTTATCGTCCAGCTCGGCCAGCATCGAGAAGCCGGCCACGCCCGGCGCGCCGAACAGTTCGCTGATGTCGTCGATGGTGCCGTTGCCGTTCAGGTCGCGCGCCAGCAGGCCGTCGTCAGCACCAACCCAGCCGGTGCGCTGCGCAAACAGGTCGCCGTCCAGATCGAAGTGCACACCAAAGTCCACCTGCGTGGTTTCGATGCCGTCGCCGTCCAGGTCCAGCACCAGCGGGTCGTCGGCAGCGTTCCAGTGCAGGCTCTTGGCAAACACCATCAGCGCTTGCAGCTGCGACATCAAGAAACCCCAGATGGAGTTCCACAGCGAGATTTCGTCACCCTGCCCGTAGACGCGGAAGGTCATGCCCAGCGTGCCCAGATCGCTGACCATGTACTGGTTGCGCGCGCCGCCGAACTCGAAGTTGTTGACCACCATCGCGGTGCTCAGCAAGGCGTCTTCCGACAGCCCGTGCGGGTCGCCCCAGCTGACGATGAGCTGGCCGGCCGACGTGTAGCCATAACGCACGAAGGGCAGCACCCAGTCGACCACGATGTCGGTTTCGCCGTCCTGCACGCCCCAGCCGCCGGTGAGCGGCACGCCGAACATCTGCAGCCGGTCGTGCTTCTCGGCGTCCATGATGAAAGCGCCCGGCGACCACCAGAACACGTCTTGCCCACCGCCAGCGCCGTCGACACCGTCACCGTAGAGCTGGCCCTTGTGGCTCCAGTTGAAGACGAAGTCGCGGCCGGCACCGCCGGCGGCGATGGCGCCCGTGCCACCGATGACCATGATGCGGTCTTCACCGGCGCCACCACTGACCTCCAGCCGCAGGTCGCTTGCAGCGGTGGGGCTGCTGGGGTTGGACGGGTCGATGGCGTTGCCAGCGAATACATACTCGGCATCGCGCACGATCAGCACGTCGTTGCCGGCGCCACCGTCGATCTTGCCAAAGTGCGGGTAAGCGTCGTCATCAGGCCAGCCGGTGATGGCGCCGACAAAGCGGTTCAATGGCCCGTACCACAACACGTCGTCAAACGGGGTGAGCTCAACGTCTTCAGCGCCTGTGACACGCAGCGGGTCGTTGGAGATGAAAGCCGAGAACAGCGGCGTGGCCGGCACGGGCAGGCCGATGGCCGAGCCGACAAGTTCGCCAATCAGCCGCAGATAACCCACATCCGTGAGCCCGCCGTTGTTGCCGTTGCCGGTCTGCGTGGCGCCGTTGACCGTGACGATGGGCTTGCCCGCGTTGGCGTAGGAAACCTTGTCGAAGTCGCCCTTGCCCACCGTGCCGCCGCTGGGGCCCAGGCCCATGTCGATCCAGATCGGCGCGCGCAGCATGTCGCTGCTGACGTTGACGATGTCGCGGCGTTCAGTCAGCTCGACCTTGTGGATCTCGACCAGCCGGTCGGTGCCCGACAGGCCGGTGTTGCTGTCGTGCACGGTGATGGCCACCGCTTCCAGGTCGCCGACCTGAACCACCCGCAGGTCGGTGACCGTGACCCCGTTGGCGGCAAAACGGCCTGGGCTGTCGGGGTGTTCCACGCTGTAGTGGACGACGTCGGTGTCACCCCACAGCCCGGTCAGCTCGCCCAGCCATTCGGTGAAGGCTTCCCACAGGGTGGCGTCGACCTTGTCGCCGATGTAGAGATCGTCATCGTTGCGCGCGTTGCCGTCGCGATCCCGCGCCGCCAACAGGTCGATGATGCGGTCACTGCCCTTGCCCGCGATGACAAAGTCACGGCCAGCGCCGGCGCGGATTTCGTCGTCGCCGTCCGCCGTGAGGATGAAGTCGTTACCCCGGGTGCCCGTGACCTTGTCGGCGTGGTTGGTGCCCACATAAACGTCCACATGCGCGTCGTTGCCGGTACCGGCCGGCACGGCGTAGGCGCGCTCTGACATCACCAACTCGGTCACGCCGCTGAGGGCACGCACATGCAGCCGGTCCAGCGCCAGCGTGTAGTCGGTGGCACCCCAGCCCCAGCCCACCAGCTCGTTCAGCGCTTCTTCGTTGACCTGGCCGCCCATCCACAGCGAGCCGCCCGGCAGCTTGAAGGAGAAGAAGTCGGCGTCCAGTTCCTCGCTTTGTTCCAGGTAGTTGGACAGCAGTACACCACCGTCGATGATGTCGAGTTTGTGGCCTGTGTAGCCGCCGGCTTGCAGAACCTCGCCCCACATCTTGCTGGACAGGTCCACCGCAAACGTACGCTGGTCGTCGGCCTTTTGCAGGATGCCAGCGTGCAGGTCCACGCCGCTGACCTGGTCGAATTCGACACCGTACAAGGCCAGCGCCCCGGCGTACTGTGTGACGATCCGCGCCAGCACCCCGCCCATGGGTACGGTGAACTCCACGGGGCTGGTTGCCAACTTGATGCTGAAGCGAAATTCCGACTTGTCGAGGAACGGATCGCGTGCCGGGTCGGCATAGATCTCGCCGAGGTCGTTGAGGTCGTCAAACAGCACACGGATGCCGGCGTCGCCGAAGGGCTTGACGCCCACGTCAAGCACCGAATAAGCCAGCGCAGCGGTCATCAACGTGCCGTAGGCGCCACTTTCTGCGGCCGGGCCAGCCGCACGTGGCGCCACAGCAGCGCCGGCAGCGCGGCCCAAACCGTTGTCAAACAGCGCCCATAGAAAGTTGTTGGCAACCAGTGGGTTTTGCCAGGCGTCGCGACCACTGCGCTCCGACGACTCTTCGCCGAACTGCAGCACCGTCAGCAGCGAGATGCTGTGGCGGTCTATCGGGTTGAGATTGGTCCATCCGTGGGTCGAGACGGTCGTCTGATCGATCTGTTCCTCGGCCCAGGTGATGCCCGCCGAGATGATGTTGGCCGCCGAGTTGACGACGGCGCCGAAGGCCGCAACGAAGGGGCCTGCGAAGCCCGTGAAAGGCACCAAAGCGTTGGCGAGCCACTGGATGGTGCTGCCGATGACCTCCGGGATCAGGCCGCTGCGCAGGTGCTCCAGAACCTCACCCTCAAGCGCAACGCCGCGGAAGTCATTGAAGTCGGGAACATGAATGTCCCAGCTCTCAATGATGTCGGGCGTCACGGCATCCAGCACCGGGCCGAGTGCCTCCACAATGTCTGCGGACATGTCGGTGATCGAGGGCTTGAGCAGATCGATCAAACCCTCTTTCAGCGCTTCATGCAGCGTCTCGGTTGTGATCGCACCATCGACGGCATCGATGATCCCGTCCTCTATCAGGCTCTGCAGCTGCGGGCGCAGCAGCGTCATGACGATTTCGAGTGTCACTTTGCCCGCGTCCGTGAGCGATGCCTCGCCCTGAATCAGCATCTGCAGCAGCACGCTGTAGACGTGGCCCCCGAAACGCAGCCACGCCGCCGCGCCAAAAGGCATGTGGTCAAAACCCACGCCTTCCGAGCCCGACAGCATCGACGCAAGGCCGGCCAGACCGCCGCCCAGCGAGTGGCCGGTTACGATGGGCTTCAAACCACTGGCGTCGTGGATGGAATGCCCGGCAACAGCCTCCCAGGCCTGGATGGTGTAATTGGCCTGCGTAGACCACGCATAACCGGCGCCAATGGTCCAGCCGGTCAGCACATCCACAGCGCCGTCGGTGCCGCGGTAGGACACCAGCCGGTCGCCAACGCCGAGCCCTTCGACCCCGCCGCCCACCATCTTGTAGCCCACGGCATAAAAGCCGTTGCTCTTCCATTCGGCGTAGTTGTCGCCCGCCAACGCCGAACCCAAGGTGATAAGCGCGTTGCCCAACTGGCTGTTGTCCCGGTGCAAAAGCTTGGCGTCGTATTCGCGGTAATACGAATCCATCGACAAGATGGACAAAAACAATTGCTTGGAGATAGTCGAGCTTGCCTGTGCAAGAGCCCTTTCGCTGACCTGCAGGCTCAAGCCGCCCTGGCCCGTCGTGCCGATGCCGGGGACTGATTGCACGTCGGCCGAAGACGCCGCGTGCACCATGGCGCCGCCAGCAGAGGTCACGTCGTGGCGTTCGCTGGGCACCACGGCATCCCTTTCAACGGGGTGCGCGGTGCTGTTGGGCTCGGTGCCCTCGTTCAGCCCGGGGGCAGCCCCCTGTTCCAAGGCACCGGCCTGCACCCGTTCCAAGGCGCGGGCAGACTCCTGATGGGCAACCTCAGCACCCGTGCTGTTGGGGTCTTGGGGCGCATCACCGGTCAAGTCGGTGGGCACCTGCAAGACGGGCAACTCGTTCAGCCGTTCGGTGCGGGCTGCGAGCCGGTCGCCACCGAGATCGGGTGCGTCGTTGACTTGTACCGTGCTGTCGAGGTCCGGGGCCGCACGGTTGTCGGAGTTGGGGTCGTTGCCGTCGAAGGGCCGCTGCGCTTCGGGCAAAGCGGCATCGCGGCGGTTGGCCAGCGCCAGCTGGGTCGCGTCACCGGCTGTATACACGGGCGGGTGGGCGTGGGCGGCGCCGCCAGCGCCAGAAAAACCAGCGCCTATCGTCCATCGCGAGTAAATACCTAACTCTGCATTGTTGACCAACAAAAAAGCAGATCGGCCGCCAACTGCAAGCACGCTGTCACGGCCACTAAACCCCAGGCCGTAGAGGGCATAAAAGGCGCTGTTCTGCCAATCTGCGTAGTCATCGCCGAACAACGGCGAAACTGAAGCACGGTCAGAACCATCCAGCTTGGTGTCGTTTGTATGCTCAGACCCCGGCTCGGGCGCACCACGGTACAAATCCAATGACAGCACGGACTCGAAAAACGGATTTGACATCGCCACACGACCCCCCAGCTCTATCGCTCCTGCAGGTTGGCGACGTTATACGACAAGCGGTACAACCGTCAGTCTGGCCCTGCGCGGTGCAGGCCTGCAGCCGAAAGCCACATTCCAGCGTCCAGCGTCGGGCGAGCCTGATGTTTCGGCCCAGTAACTGTTGATAAGGCAGGTGTAGGGGGGCCATGCCTCAGGAGCACCGCACCAACGGCCCATGGGCAGTGCTGAACAAGCGGCCCCGGCAGGCCAGGTAAACCAAGCGCTGTGAAGGGGGTACCTCACACTATAACAATTAGATTGACAGCGTTGCGACAGCTCCCCGTCATGGAACGGCCTGCCGTGTGCAGGGCCATTTGCACGGCCATGGTGCGGGCATGCGCGCCCATCGCAGGCGCTCATGGATACGCCGAAACGCGCACCGGTGTTGCATGAAAACCCGGGTGCACGCCGCCTGGGCTCGGCGTAAAACGTGCAGGCGTGTCGGGGGGTGCCCATTGGACACCGGCCCGCCGCACCCGTCAGGCCCCGGCGCACAAAGCCCGGACTGACCGGTCCTCAGGCCCCTGCCAGGCCGGACACACCGGCGCGATGCAAGTTTCGGCGTTCTAACGAAGTCCAGCAATCCGGGGTGTGCGATGCGCCCCGCTGTGCAAGACCTTCCACCGCCGCCCGACCAGCACATCGGACGACCCGCTGATCATCGGCGTGACGGTGGCCCTCCCGGGCCTGGATACCGCGTGAGCGAGGTGCCTGTCACGGCCGCGGTGCTGCCGCCTGCGCAGGGCATGCATTTGCAGATGGTGGCCGAGCCGATTCCGTGGAACTGGCCCGTGCCGGCCTTGGGCATGACACCAGCCGAGGCTTACGCCTTCTTCGACGCCATGCCCGTCAGCCTGAGTGTTGTGACTTACGTGCCCAGCGCCTTGAGCTTCAGCCGCAATTACGCGGCCTGGCTGGAGCTGCTGCGGCCCGACGCGCTGCCCAGCGTGCCCTTGCCGCCGGGCTGGACGCGGGTGAACACGGTGGCCGAGGGCCTGGTGGCGCGGCTTGCGTGGACGATCCCGCTGTTTCCCAGCGACTGGATACTCTCCGCGCCCCGTGCCCCACACCACCGGCCTTGCCCGCCGCCCCGGTGCTGAAGGCAAGCGCCTGGGGCGCCCTACCCATCACCCCCCGTTCGTGGTTCGACAGCACACGTCTGAGCATGGCGCGCCTGTGCAGGTGGATGTGGCGTCCGCTGCGCTGCCCGGCGGGCAGCCGCCGGGTTCGGTGCGCCTGGGCGGCCTGCGCTGGCAGGCCGGTGCGCCGCAGGCCGGCACGGTGCCCGCCAAAGTGACGGTGG
>JACCDR011303901.1_pt1 | contig 25102 bp, 21 predicted proteins | sample 7446431 | NCBI WGS metagenome assembly JACCDR01 (sample SAMN15323443, study PRJNA562643) | freshwater metagenome | isolation source: river surface water | place: USA:Blue River Watershed | collected 2017-08-17 | reverse complement strand
TGCAGATGGGAAAATCATCGCGATCAGAGCCGATAACATAGAGAGTTTCGTTTTTGTGATTGATGGCTGGCAACCAAGTTTCTTCATCGCCGAAGTACATATTTGGAGCACACCAATTCGGTAACCCCACATTAGACATGAAGGCTACCGTTTCTTGATTTAGTCCAATATCTGACAATCGTAACTGTGGATATTTGGAATATGAGTCAAATAGTTCGTTCATAGCTCAAAAAATATAACTACTTATTCGAATGCACAAAGCCCGCGAGACGGAAATTTTTGTGCCTTCTTTCATGAATTTTACTCAAGCTAAGTTAACGTTTTAAGTACATTAAATCAACCACTTCAATCACAGGCTTGCCAATTAAGCTGGCTCAAACACGGATAAAAGCCCGCAAGATGGTGGCAAAAAAACTCAAACGAACTACTGTATATATAAACAGTTATTCGAGAGGTGGATATGGCGTCTCCATTTTTGGCATTTGTGCGGGAACGGATGATGGTGCAGCGCTATGCCAAACGCACCATTGATACCTACCTTTATTGGATTAAATTTTTCATTTTGTACCACCAAAAACGTCATCCAAGTGAACTTGCCGATGTGGAGGTCGAGCAATTTTTGTCGTATTTAGCCAATGAGCGGCTAGTGGCGGTAAAAACACAAGCGACGGCATTAAATGCGTTGGTGTTTTTGTATCGGCAAATTTTGCGGCGCCCCTTGGCCTTGCAGCTGGATTTTCATAAAGCGCGCACGCCAACCAAACTTCCCGTCGTGTTGACCAACCTTGAGGTACAGCAATTGTTATTTGCGCTGGACCCTCGCTACAAACTGCTGGCGCAGCTGCTGTATGGCAGCGGTTTGCGGCTGATGGAAGCCGTTAGGCTGCGTGTGAAAGATATCGATTTTGATTATTTGTCGGTGATGGTTTGGCAAGGTAAAGGCAATAAAAACCGTCGAGTGACCTTAGCGCCGGAATTAGTCCCTGCCCTACATGCACAAATCAAACAAGTCGCGGGGTATTTTCATGCCGATCTGCTGCTGCCTGAGTATGCCGGTGTCTGGCTCCCCTTTGCTTTGGCTCGTAAATACCCAGCAGCGCCCACAACGTTGGAGTGGCACTATCTGTTTCCGTCCTATCAACTGAGCCGCGATCCTGAATCGGGCAGGATCCGGCGTCATCATCTGGATGAAACCACCTTAAGGCGCGCCATCAAAGCGGCCGCTCGGGTGGCTAACATTAAAAAAAATGTCACCTGCCACACCTTACGGCATTCATTTGCCACCCATTTACTAGCGGCGGGCGTCGATATTCGTACCGTGCAAGAACAACTCGGCCACAGTGATATCAAAACTACGCAAATTTACACCCATGTGTTGCAGCGTGGAGGTAATGCCGTGAAAAGCCCATTATCGCTGTTGATGCAGCCCTAAACCCGCAGGCACATTGGCAAACAGGCGCAAGTCGTTAACGTCGTTCGACAGGTGCAGCTGCGCCCGTAGATATTAAAAACCTTGGGGCAATGCTGCAAAAAGCCATTTCCCTTAACCTACATCGCAAAAAAAACCGGCGCATCTAAAGCGCCGGTTTTTTAGCTAGCTTCAAACGCCGCCAGATTACGAACGGTAATCTTCTGGGCTTGGGCAGGCACACATTAAGTTACGGTCGCCGTACACGTCGTCAATACGAGTGACGGTTGGCCAGAACTTGTTGGCTGCAACATAAGCCGTTGGGAATGCGGCATATTGACGCTCATAAGCACGTTCCCAGTTGGCATCAAAGATATCTTCCATGGTGTGCGGTGCAAAGTGCAGAGGGCTGTTGTCGGCAGTCCACTCACCCGCTTCCACTTTGGCGATTTCTTGACGGATACTGGTCATGGCTTCGATGAACTTATCCAGCTCCACCTTAGACTCAGACTCGGTCGGCTCAATCATTAAAGTACCAGCCACAGGGAATGACATGGTCGGCGCATGGAAGCCGTAGTCCATCAGACGCTTGGCGATGTCCATCTCGGTGACGCCGGTTTTTTCTTTTAATGGACGCATATCGATAATACATTCGTGAGCCACGCGGCCATTGTTACCGACATACAGCACTGGGAATAAATCGCCCAGTTTTTTCGCCATATAGTTGGCATTTAAAATCGCCATTTCAGTGGCTTGCCGTAAACCATCGCCGCCCATCATCTTGATGTACATCCAGCTGATTGGCAGAATACCGGCGCTACCAAAAGGTGCTGCCGATACCGCACCGTTGTTTTCACCAGTACCGGCAATTTTTACCACGGCATGGTTTGGCATAAACGGCGCCAATTGTTTTTTCACACCGATAGGCCCCATACCTGGGCCACCACCGCCGTGTGGAATACAGAAGGTTTTGTGCAGGTTTAAGTGTGATACGTCCGCACCGATGAAGCCTGGTGAGGTCACGCCCACTTGCGCGTTCATATTGGCGCCGTCCATATAGACTTGACCGCCATGGCTGTGAATGATGTCGCACAATTCACGGATCGACTCTTCAAACACACCGTGGGTTGACGGGTAAGTCACCATGATAGCTGCTAAACGATCCGAGACCGCTTCGGCCTTGGCTTTCAGATCCGCCATGTCGATGTTACCGGATTTATCGCAATCCACCAGTACCACCTCAAAGCTGGCCATCGCAGCCGTTGCTGGGTTGGTGCCGTGCGCAGACACTGGGATCAAGCACACATTACGATGGCCTTCCCCACGGCTCTCGTGGTATTTACGGATGGCGATCATACCTGCGTACTCGCCTTGCGCACCTGAGTTTGGCTGCATCGAGACCGCATCATAACCGGTGATATTCACTAACCAGTCGGCCAGCTCACCAATCATTTGGTAATAACCTTCGGCTTGATCACGTGGCACGAACGGGTGCAATGCACCAAATTCTGGCCAGGTCACCGGGATCATCTCGGCGGTGGCGTTTAACTTCATGGTGCAAGAACCTAACGAAATCATCGAGTGATTTAACGCTAAGTCTTTGTTTTCTAATTTTTTGATATAACGCAGCATCTCAGTTTCGCTGTGATACTGGTTAAACACTGGGTGCGTTAAATACGACGAGGTACGAACTAAATCGGCAGGGATAGAATCAGAGCCATGCGCCACAATAGCGGCGTCTAAAGCGTCGACCGATAAACCGTGGCCTTGACCTAAAACAATGTCGAATAACTCAGCAATATCAGCCGCTTGCGTTTGCTCGTGGAAGCTCACACTTAAAGTTTCAGCAATATCGGTACGGAAGTTAACGCCTGCCGCCAGTGCCCGAGCCACCACAGCCGCGCGGTCCGTCACGTGGAACGTGACAGTATCAAACCAAGTCGTGTGGCTTAACTGGACGCCCTTTTGCCGTAAACCGGCGGCAAAAATATCAGCACTACGATGAATACGCTCGGCGATATTTTTCAGCCCGACTGGGCCATGGTATACCGCATAGAATGACGCCATATTGGCCAACAACACCTGCGCAGTACAGATATTAGAGTTGGCTTTTTCACGACGGATATGCTGCTCACGGGTTTGCATCGCCATCCGCAGCGCTTGATTGCCACGGCGATCTTTCGACACACCGATAATACGGCCTGGCATCGAACGTTTGTAATCATCACGGGTTGCAAAAAATGCTGAATGTGGGCCGCCAAACGCCATAGGTACACCAAAGCGCTGTGCTGAACCTAACACAACGTCTGCGCCTAATTCACCTGGCGCTTTTAATAACAGCAGAGCCATGATGTCTGTTGCAACGGCAACTACCGCTTTTTTCGCTTTTAAATCAGCAATTAAAGCGCTGTCGTTACGAACTTCACCCGTGGTGGATGGGTATTGTAATAAAGCACCGAACAGATCATGCTCTGTGGCCGCGCTGGCCTTGCCAATCACCACATCAAAACCGAACATTTCTGCCCGCGTTTTAACGACGTCGATGGTCTGTGGATGCACGTCATCCGCAATAAAATAAGTGTTGGATTTGCTTTTGCTAACCCGTTTGGCCAAGGCCATGGCTTCAGCCGCAGCGGTCGCTTCGTCCAGTAACGAGGCCGATGCTAATTCCATCCCGGTTAAATCCAAGGATACCTGTTGGAAATTCAATAAGGCTTCTAAACGACCTTGCGCAATTTCTGGCTGGTATGGCGTATAGGCCGTGTACCAACCTGGGTTTTCTAACACGTTACGCAGGATCACATTGGGCGTGTGTGTTGGGTGATACCCCAAACCAATGTAAGATTTGAAAATTTTATTTTTGCCGGCCACCGCTTTTAAATAAGCCAAGGCGTCGGCTTCTGTGGTGGCAGCACCTGTGGCTAACGGAGCTGGTAAACGGATCCCGGCAGGAACCGTTTGCGCAATCAGCTCTTCCATGCTGCTCACGCCAAGTTCGGCTAACATTGCTGCCGTTTCATCGGCATTTGGCCCGATGTGGCGGGCAATAAATTCGTGGTGGTTCGCAAGTTGCGACAGGGTTTTCACAGAAGTGGTCATGCCTGCTAGTTCCTAAGTGCGTTAAAACAACCCAGACCATACCGAGTTGCATCAAAAAATCGTTTACATTCCAACAATGGTCGCATCAACTTACGGTTGATGTCCGCATGGCGCTTACTGCGGTGACCATTTTTTTTGTGGCTGCTTCATCACCACCACAGCGGTGACGCTTGGCTAAGCCACTAAAACAAAGCCCCGCAAAACGGGGCTTTGAGAGGTGACACTTATTCTGCGTCGATGACAGCCTGATAGCCGGCGGCGTCTAATAAACCAGCCAGCTCAGCTTCATCCGCGATCTTGATTTTGAACATCCAGCCTTCGCCGTATGGGCTGCTGTTGACCAGCTCTGGCGAGTCATTTAAAGCGTCGTTAATGGCCACAACTTCACCGCTGATAGGGGCATAGATATCTGAAGCAGCTTTCACTGATTCAGCCACGGCAACATCATCACCTTGTGCCACGCTATCGCCAACGTCAGGTAATTCAACAAACACCATATCACCTAATAAATCTTGCGCATGCTCGGTGATACCAACAGTGTAAACACCGTTACCTTCACTGCGAACCCATTCGTGTGATGAGGCATATTTTAATTCTTGTGGGATAGTGCTCATGTGTATTCCTCTGACCTTAGCTCAATGTTTATGCATTATTAGAAATCAAATCGCGTGCTTGGTCACGCAGGACCAACCACGCCAACCAGTTTAGATGACTTTTTTACCGTTACGGACGAAACAAGGTTTGACCACCTTCACGTCCACCAGTTTGCCACGAATATCCACTTGTGCGGTCGCACCAACGCTGGCTGGGACACGAGCCATCGCAATGCTGTAGCCCAGTGTTGGCGAGAACGTACCAGAGGTAATTTCACCTTCGCCGCCGTCCACCACAACGCGTTGACCATGGCGTAATACGCCTTTTTGCTCCATCACTAAACCCACCAGCTGCATAGTGCCGGCGGCTTTTTGTTGCTCTAGGGCAGCACGGCCAATAAACTGCCGATCCGAAGGCTCCCACGCGATAGTCCAGCCCATATTGGCTGCCAGCGGTGATACCGTTTCATCCATATCCTGGCCATACAAATTCATGCCGGCTTCTAAGCGCAGGGTGTCACGCGCACCTAACCCGGCAGGACGAACACCCGCCTCAAGCAGTTTTTGCCAAAAATCCGCTGCTTGGTCAGCTGGCACAGAAATCTCATAACCATCTTCACCGGTGTAGCCGGTGGTGGCAATAAACAAATCGCCCGCTTGCACGCCAAAAAATGGCTTCATGCCAGCCACCGCCGCTTGTTGCTCGGCCGTTAATACCGTCGCCACTTTGGCTTTGGCCTGTGGGCCTTGCACGGCGATCATGGCAAATTCCGGGCGTTCGGTTACGGTCACGGAAAATGCGGCCGCCTGTTGGCTGATCCACGCCAGATCTTTTTCACGCGTGGCCGAGTTCACCACTAAACGGAAAAAATCTTCCGATTGGAAATACACAATCAAATCATCAATCACGCCGCCGGCTTCATTTAACATACCGGTGTACAGCGCTTTGCCAGCAACGGTCAGCTTGGCAACATCATTGGCCAATAAAAAACGTAAAAAGGCGCGAGTATTGGCGCCTTTTAAATCAACAATGGTCATGTGTGACACATCAAACATACCGGCATCGGTGCGGACTGCATGGTGCTCTTCAATTTGCGAGCCATAATGCAGTGGCATGTCCCAGCCATGGAAATCAACGATTTTAGCCCCTGCTTCGACATGTTTGTCGAATAACACCGTTTGTTGCGCCATCAGTACCATCCTCTGTTGCCGGCCTAAGACCGGTCGTTTTGTAGGGTAATTCCGCTGGATTATAACGTATGACAAATAGGCTCTAACAGCCCCCTTTTCATTAGATTTATTTATCTGATGAATTTCGCGCGCCGGCCATTGTGTTCGACCCAAGGCGCGCGATAACAAGCGCAGCAACTAAAGACTGTGCTCCTGCCCTGTGCGCGCTGGCGTCTGTGCGATACGAGGTAAGTGAGCACTATTGCCAAGGGCAGCGTGCAGTAAGCGCTGTTTGAGTGGCTCGCAGCGATCGGTCAGTCGCATACCGACGGCTCGCAGCAGTTTGAGTGGCGCAATTTCATTAGAAAAACCGCGTTTAAAGGCTTCCATCAAGGCTATCATTTGCTGAGCTTCGGCCTTGCGGCTGCGCTCATAACGCCGTAATAAGCGTTCATTATGCAAACGATGCTGCAGCTGATAATGCTCATCTATTAGTTCAGCTAATGCAGCTACATCCATTAAACCCAAATTCATGCCCTGCCCGGCCAACGGATGTATGGTATGGGCAGCATCAGCCACCAGCACCACATTGTGCTGTTGCCACTGCCGGGCATAGCGCATTTTAAGCGGGAACACCTGCGCCGCATCGTGCAGCGTTAACACGCCCAGCACCGACTGACTGGCAGCGGTCAGTGCCGCCGAGAAAGCCGCGGCGTCGGTGCGGCTTTGCTGTTGCAGCTGTGCCGCATGCGCTGGGCTGGTGCTCCACACAATGGAAACACAATGCGGATCTGGCAGCGGAAGCAGCGCCAACGGGCCTGTCGGCATAAACACTTGCCGAGCCACCTGCTGATGTGGCTGCTCACATCGGATCACCGCCACCAGCGCATGCTGATCATAATCCCAAAAGGTAAGCGGAAACTTCATCTGTTGCCGTACCCACGAATTGGCGCCATCCGCCCCCACCAACAGCTGAGCAAACAACAGCTGACCATCACTGAGCTGCACTCCTGCCTGCTGTGGGCTGGCATGCAGTTGTTGCGGAGCACTATCAGTAAACCAGAACACATCCGGCAGTTGTTGCAGCTGCTGGGTTAGCACATAGCGCAGCTGCTCGTTGCTGACGATATGCCCCAGCGCCTGTGCATCCAACTGGGTTGGGAGCTGTTGCTTAAATGAGATAGCGGCAAAACTATCAGCCTCCCATACATCCATTTGCTGATAAGGCGCGACGGTTAACTCCGACCAAACCCCCAGCGCGGTGAACATGCGCGACGAGGCATGATTTAACGCACTGACCCGAAGCCAATCCGGCGCCGCATTGGCCGGCGGCGCCTGATCCACCATGGCTATTTTTAAGGCTGCGGTGGCCGGCGCGCGTTTTAGTAATAACGCCAGTGTTAGACCGGCCGGCCCAGCTCCGACAATAATGACATCAAATTGTTGCATGACGGCTCCTGTGCCAAGGGGCAAATCCACTCATTTGCAGCACAAAGGCGTGTTGTAATTCGGGGCATTGCTGTAACACACTTAGCCCCATACTGCGCAGCAAAGCTAAGCTGCGGCTGTCGTTACTAAATAACTTCACCAAGCCATCGGTAATCAACACGGTTTGCGCGACATCCTGCTGTCGGGCTTTGGCATAGCCAGCGGTGATGGCATAAGCCCCAACATCTGGCGTACGAGATTCAGGCGGCAAAAGCTGCGGTGCGCCACTGGCATAAACCTCGGCTTCAATCAATTGCACCAACGCGGCAATATCACGCAGCGCCAAATTAAATCCCTGTCCCGCCACCGGATGTAGGCTATGTAAACTATTGCCACACAGCACCAACCGATGCTGACTGGCAGCGCTACTTTGCCGAAGCTGCAACGGATAACTGCTGCGCGGGCTCACGGCCGTGAAACGTCCGGCGCGATAGCCACACAGCTGCTGGATGCGCGCTAAAAAATCATCATCCGCTAACTGCATCACCTCGTGCGCTTGGCTATCGGTTAAGGTCCAGACTAGCGAATAACGCTGCCGGCACAGCGGCAGCAGCGCGACAGGTCCACCACGGGTGAAACGCTCAAAAGCGACGCCCTGATGCGGCCGATCCAAAGCCAAATTGGCAATCACCGCCGTTTGGCCATACGACTGCTGACGGCTGCTGATCTTGGTCAGCGCCAAACTTTGACTTTGCCCGCCCTCAGCCAATACCAGCAATTTTGCCCGCAAGCGCCGGCCATCGGTTAAGGTTAACGCTTGCCAATCAGTGGTGGTGTGCAAGGCGTTGATTTGAGCCGGTTGATAGCGGTGCAATACGCCCGCAGGTGATGGCGCGCCCGGTGGTGTGGCACTGGGGGTGCTGTCGGGGCTTGCTGTCGCAAAACTGGCTGCGGAACTGGCGGCGGAACTGGCGGCGGAACTGGCGGCGGCGGCGCTTGGCATCTCAGACGCCACGGCCGCCAAGCGTTCATACAACGATTGCCCAATCACATCCAGTTCAATCACTTGGCCAAAAAACGCCAACTGCTGTGGTGTTAACCTACTTTTGCCAAAATGCCCTTGATCTGAGACTTCAATCGCCAAAATCGCCGCACTGGCGGCGGAAAAATGTTGCTGCCACAGGCCATAATGCTGCAACAGTGCCACGCTGGCTGCTGATAACGCTATGCTGCGGCTATCAAAACTTTGCGTTGGCGCCGCTTGCGGTGTTGCCAAGGCTTGCTGTTCAATCAATGCGACCCGCAGCTGCGGACATTGCCGCTGCAAAACTGCCGCCAGCACAGCCCCCGTCATGCCGCCGCCACTAATGGCGACATCATAGCTGGCGATATCCGTCGCTATATCCGTCGCGATTTCTGCCGTCATATTGTTAGACTTATTATTAAAAATGGCATCGATGTGATCCGCGGCCACGCCCTCACCTGCCGAGTGTGGCACGTGAGGGCTGTTGCTTGTTATTTCACTATTCATGTTGCTGCGCTATTCATGTTGCTTTGCCGGTCACTTTGCTGTTTCGGATCACGACCGATCAGCGTGACGACGCCATCAAGGCCTCAATGTCGGCAATTTCTTTCACCGCAGTATCGGTTAAATTGCGATGGCCATCCTTGATCACCAGCAAGTTATCCTCAATCCGCACCGCAATGCCCCAGTATTTTTCATCACAAGGCGACTGCGCTGGAATGTAAAGCCCAGGCTCAATGGTTAACACCATGCCAGGTTCAAACGGCCGATCCTGCCCGTCAATTTTATAGGCACCAACATCATGCACATCCAGCCCTAACCAGTGGCCCAAACCATGGATAAAATATTGTTTACAGGCATTGTCCGCCAATAACTGCGCTAGATCACCTTGCAAAATCCCCAGCGCGACTAAGCCTTTGGTCAGTTCATAATGCGCGGCTGCGACCGCATCAGACATCCGATGCCCTGGCTTCACCTGCGCACAGGCGGCATATTGAGCATTGAGCACAACTTGGTAGATCTCGGCCTGCGCTTGACTAAAACGGCCATTCACCGGAAAAGTTCGGGTAATATCCGCGGCATAACCATGCAATTCGCAGCCGGCGTCAATTAACACCAGATCGCCGGCGTGTAGCCGATCGACATTTTCGGTGTAGTGCAATATGCAGCCGTTCTCGCCCGCGCCGACGATAGTGTTGTAAGCACACTCACGGGCGCCCTCGATAGCAAATTGATGGCGGATCTCGGCTTCTAATTGATATTCATACTGGAACCGCGCCGCACTTTGCATGGCTCGCATGTGCGCACGGGCACTGATTGCGCCGGCGGTTGCCATAATGGCAATTTCGGCCTCATCTTTGATTAAACGCTGCTGCGCGATCAATGGCCGAATGTCATGCAACTGATGTGGCGCTTGGTAACCTCGTTTGGGGTAAAGACGCAGCGTCGCTAGGGTTTGGTGCAGCTGTTCATCCACGTTGCTGTATAAACCCAGCGGCCACAACACCGTGCTGACGCCATTTACCCAACTCAGCAGCTGTTCGGATAGCTGCGACACGCTGACGCCCGCAATACCCAAATGCGCATGGCAGCGATCCGGTCCCAAACGCCGACCTTGCCAAACTTCAGCTAGCGGATCTTTATCGCGGCAAAGCAGCAGTTGTTTGCTGCTGCCATCGCCAGCTTTATGCAGCAACAACCACGCATCAGGTTCTGCAAAACCCGTTAAATACCAAAAGTCACTGTCTTGGCGAAAACTAAACTCCGTATCGCGGCTGCGGGTAATTTCACGCGCACTTGGGATCACCGCACAGCTATTCATCGGCATTGCGGCTAACAAGTGTTGCCGCCGCGCGGCATAATCAATGGCAGGTAACTGGGCTATTTCAGAATAAGGCTGCATAACATCTCCAAAAGCAATCAATCGCAGGCGGCAACACCCAACATCCGCAGTGCAGCAGGCATCTTTAGCACGACGGGCAGGTGTCGCGGCAGAGCTACTTAGCTTTTTCACAGCACTGGTTAACAGCACTGGGGTTAGTTTCGAACAGGGTTAGTTTGAATAACTAAATGACCAGCCCAGTGTTAGTGCAAGGTGGTGTTATTCACTGCCCGCTGGCTAAATTTCTGCCCAACATCGGTAAAGCAAGTCAGCACAAGCATACGTAAATGCTCGAGCACCAAAAAGTACGACTCTTCGTTTTCAGCTTCACTGCTATCATCGGTGGTATAGATATCAATACGCGTGATCTCTGAGAGTTGGTCAATCGCTTCGCGTACATCGCTACTGACCAACGACAAATCAGTTTGCTGCACCGAAAACCCAACCAAAAATGCTTGCGCCCACTCCACCAAAGCTTCTAATCGCTCGGCTAAACTATCGTCGTCGGATGGCAGCAATAGCTGCAGACGATAATCTTCACTGGCTAAATCCTGTGCCGTTTGGCTCAGTAACTGCTCAATGTTTGGTTTTAGCGATGTTTGAATGGCTTGGCCATCATTTAAAAAATCATGCAGCACCGGCAACACTTTAGGTAAGTCGGCCGGCACGCCAGCGCTTAACAGCCCAGCCATCAGGCCATGCAATTCCGCCGCGGACGCCATCAGCGCCTGCTGATCTAGCAATGTCGTCCAATGGTCATAGTTATATAAAGGAAGGTTTGGCATGCGAGGGCACCGTCTGATAGAAATTTTGCCTATGCTATCACTGCGCTATAACCTAGCCAAGTAAAGCACTCGATGGCAACGCCAAACTGGCGGCTTCGTCATCCCCTTACATAAAACTGGCTTCTAACTGACACCGCTGTACTACCGCAGCAGCTCTTTGTGCCATTTTGGAAAATTGGCAGCACATCATGAAAAATAGCCGCATTAAAAACACGCTCCACGTGGGGAAGCACTGGCTCTTGTTGCCGCACACAGTTTAGAATAACGCCATGAACGTCAGCTAAGACGCAAGGATTTGATGCCACATGTATCCATACAAAGCCAAAACAGAAAAAAACAGCCATAAGCCAAAGCAGCTCAGTGTCAAAGTGCTGGGTAAACAGATGAAAATCAGCTGTCCGCCGGGCCAAGAACATAAATTGCAGGCCGCGATCACCGAACTTGAACAGCGCGTGAGTAAAACCAAATATCACCCGGGCCTGCATGGCAGCGAAGATGTATTGCTGATGATTGCGCTTAATTTGTGCAATGAGTTATTGGAAAGCCAAAACGACAGTAAAAAGCCTGGCTAATTGGGTTTCGAGTCGTGGCATGCGGTGTTATACTCGCTTTTGTACTCTGGGTTGTTGGTGATTGGGTTGATGTCCCTGAGCCGATAATTCTTTAAAACCAGGGATTCTTCTCCAGTGCTATTGAGCAAGCCCGGCCCGTACCGGGAAGCCTGCGGTACTGATTAGTCTCCCGCCTTGAACCATGGGTTCAAGGGCTAACGCCTGACACGGCAATCCGGAGCACCCTTTCCTCTTACTACTTTTGTTTATTTGTTTTCTTGTTTTTCTTCCCACTGTTATTTTTACTACTTATATTTTCCTACAGTTATTTTCCTGCTGTTATTTGTCTTGCTGTTATTTGTCTTGCTGTTATTGTCCAGCTGCTATTTATCGTGTTGAGCGTTTTGCCCAAATGCTTAGGCCTGCATTATCACGATAATTTAATTACAATACGGCTCTTACTAAAGCAAAGTTAGGCGCGAAGGACGTGCAGATGCAACCTTGTAACACGCAAACGCCAGATTTTACCGACCCAGCAGAGCTATTGGCCGCACGTAAGCAGCTTCGGCGTCAGCTACGAACAAAACGCCAACAACTGACTCCAACAGAGCAACAAGCGGCGTCCCAAGGCCTTGGCGTTCAGTTGGCGCAGGCTCTGTCGCTGCATTTTGCCCAGCGTCGCCAACCGCTCAATATTGCGCTCTATGTGGCCAATGATGGTGAAATCGATGTGCAAACAGCACTGCAGCATGCATTTTCGGCAACCAAGAAGCAAGCTGAGCAAAATCCAAAAGCGCCGCAACTAACACTACCGCATAGCTATCAAGCGCTGCTGCCCGTGCTGCACCCTGTGGTGGCAGGGCATTTATTATTTTTACGCATTCACCCACAAACACAGTGGCACAGTAATGCATTTGGTATTCAAGAGCCACGCCTGCGTTGCCTAGATATCTGTCCGTTGGCGGATATCGACCTGATACTTCTGCCCTTGGTAGGCTTTGATGCCAGTGGCAATCGGCTTGGCATGGGCGGCGGATTTTATGATCGCACCCTAGCTGGTTTAACACCGACGCATAAAACCCAACTTTGGGGCGTGGCGCATGATTGTCAGCACGTGGATGCGCTACCTTGTGCGGATTGGGATATACCACTGCACGCGATTTTAACGCCGCGTCAGACCTTTTGGCCATGAACATCGCCCTAATCCCACTCAGACTTGACTCAGACTTCGCATCATCTATGCATAGAAACCGCTAAATACGGCCTAAACCGGTATTTTCATGCGCCAAATCGCCACAATTTTGCGTTCAAGTTGGTGAATAAATTGATCACTGGTTTGTCATGAATTTTTTGGTATACTCGGCGTAACTCGGTTACACAAAGGTATATATGGAAATCTTTATATTGGTCAGTCTGATCATGCTGAATGGCGTTTTTGCTATGTCAGAGATCGCTATAGTGACTGCCCGCAAATCGCGTCTAACAGCGTTAGCGCAAAATGGTAGCAGCTCTGCGGCCATTGCCCTCAAACTGGCGGAAGATCCAACGCAATTTCTTTCCACAGTTCAGATCGGTATTACCTCCATTGGTATCCTTAACGGTATCTTCGGTGAATCCATTCTTGCCGGCCCCTTTGCCATTTGGCTGCAAGGTTTTGGCATGCCGGTCGAATTTAGCAGCATTCTCGCCACTGTGTTGGTGGTGGTGTTAGTGACTTATGCCTCTATCGTGGTGGGTGAATTGGTCCCCAAACGCGTGGGCCAAATCAATGCCGAGCGCATCGCATGTATCGTTGCTAAACCCATGTTACTACTGGCGTTAGTCACTAAACCTTTTGTATTTTTATTATCCGGCTCCACCCATGGTTTTATGCGGGTCTTGGGCTTTACCCAGCAGCAAGAATCAAACGTGACCGAAGAAGATATCCATGCCTTATTGCAAGAAGGCTCTAGCACTGGCGTGATCGAGAAAAGCGAACACACCATGCTGAAAAACGTATTTAAACTGGATGAGCGCTCGATTTCATCGTTAATGGTGCCACGCTCAGACATCGTTTTCCTCGACATCGCCCTCACCTTGGAAGAAAACCTCCACCGCGTTATGCAATCGCCGCATTCACGTTTTCCGGTGTGTAAACATACTGCGGAAGAGCTGATTGGTGTGGTTTCTGCCAAGCAAATGCTTGCCCAGTCGGTTGCTGGCACCTTAAACGATTTAACCGCCTTGGCGCAGCCTTGTAATTTTGTCCCCGACAGCTTAACAGGTATGGAACTGCTGGAGCACTTCCGTGAAAGTAATACCCAGCTGGCGTTTGTGGTCGATGAATATGGTGATTTAAAAGGCTTGGTCACGCTGCAAGATCTGATGGAAGCACTCACGGGTGAAATGGCTGCCGACGATGACGACGACATGATGATGATCCGTCGTGACGATGGTAGCTATTTACTCGATGGTTTATTGCCAGTGATCGACCTAAAAGAATGCTTAGGCATCAATAAGTTACCAGAGGAAGAGAGCAAGCGCTATCAGACACTCAATGGCTTGATCATGCTATTGCTCGGTAAAATCCCTGAAACCACCGACAAAGTGGAGCTGGATGGTTGGCTGTTAGAAATCGTCGATATGGACGGTAAACGCATCGACAAAGTGCTCGCCAGCAAAAAACCAGAGCCCTTTGCCGTTACCAGCGACGATGCATCACTGCTGTAACGCTGTCGGATCGCTAGCTCATAAACGCCAAGCTTATGCTTGGCGTTTTTGTTTTATCGCTGGTCATTGAACTGAAATTTTCGTGCTGTGGTCGCGCACTTGCGATCCAGTATGCATCGCCCTCTCTCACCAGGTCGCGCGTTGTGGTAAAGTCTGTCCCTGCAGCAACAACCTAGCAGATGCGTTGCTCGCTGCGAGCCATACCGTATTTTGCACAACCATATACAAGTATAACCAACACAACATCAGCATATAAAACAGCCGTTTAAACGGCGAGGAACCCGCATGAAACCAATCCACTGGCTTGGCCTGTTTGCCGGCGTAGCGTTAAGCGCTTGTGCGCAGCCAAACAAAGCGAACGATTCAGCCGCTCATACTTCAACCGCGAATAGTTCAACCGCGAATAATTCAGTAAACCAAGCACCGCTAGCAGCCATGAACACCAAAGCGTCGGCGCTGCGCATCGAATCCCATATGGCGTTTTTGGCCAGCGATAGTCTGGAAGGCCGTGAAACCGGCAGCCAAGGGCATCTGATTGCCAGCGAGTATATCGCCAGCCATTTTAAGCAATTGGGGCTTACCCCAGCTGGCGATGGTAACAGCTTTTTTCAAGCCGTGCCGCTCAAACACAGTTTGTTGCAAAGCGGCAGTGCCAGTATGGTGCTGCATCAAGACGGTAAAGACATCACCATTCCTTACCCAAAACACTTTTTTACCGGCCCAAGCAGCCACCAAGGTAAAGTGGATATCAAAGCGCCATTGGTATTCGCCGGTTATGGTTTGGTGAGTAACGAATTTGGCATCGATGACTATGCCGGTCTTGATGTGAAGGGCAAATTGGTGGTGCTGCTCAGTGGCCGGCCAGAGCATTTACCCAGTGAAGAAGCGGCGCATTTAATGGCGCAAAAACAGCGGCTGGCCGCCGAGCGTGGTGCCGTCGGCATCATCACCTTACATAGCCCTAAAGATGAAAAAGTGCGCCCCTACAACAACAGCTTAATTTATCTCAATGCGCCACGCGTACGTTGGATGAAAGCTGACGGTAGTGCCGAGGGTGATTATCCGCAATTTAAAGGCTCAGCCTATTTGCATCCGGATGCCGCCACTCAGCTGTTTAACGGTGAAAAACTATCGTTGCAGGATATTTTTGCCGCGATGGAGGCCAAAAAGCCCATCCTAGGTTTTGCGCTACGAAGCGAAGTAAGCTTAAGCCGCCAATCCAACCACAAAGTCATAAACAGTCAGAACGTAGCCGCGGTGTTGGAAGGTTCAGATCCGAAACTGAAGGATGAATACGTCATTTTAACCGCGCATTCTGATCATATCGGAGTCGGCGTTGATCTGCGCAGTAAAGATAAAATCAATAATGGTCTGATGGATAACGCCGCCGGTGTCGCGATTTTATTAGAAACCGCGCGCTTGTTGGCCGAAGCACCAGTCAAACCCAAGCGTTCAGTGATTTTCTTAGCGGTGACTGGGGAAGAAAAAGGCCTGTTAGGTGCCGATTATTTTGCCCATCATCCAACACGGCCATTATCGCAACTGGTAGCTAACGTAAATCTTGATATGCCGGTACTGCTGTATCCATTTGCCGATATGGTGGCCTTTGGCGCCAATCATTCCAGCCTAGGTGCGGCCGTTGATCGTGCCACTGCCCAAAATGGCATCAAACTAAGCAGCGATCCTATGCCTGAGCAGGCCATTTTCACCCGCTCGGACCACTACACCTTAGTCAAAAAAGGCATTCCGGCGGTATTTTTAATGACCGGCTTTACCTCGCAGGATAAATCACAAAAAGGCAGCGAAGTCTGGGGTAGCTTTTTTGCCAAACATTACCATAAGCCAAGTGATGATATTCCAAGCTTAACCAAGGAATACGGCGCTATTCGTTATGATTTTGGTGCCTTATTTGCGGATATTAACCTAGCGATCACCCTAGATATCGCCAATAACGAACAACGGCCCTACTGGCTGGAAAGCTCGTATTTTGGCAAGGTCGCCAAAGGTTCAAACTAACCAAGGCGACTGACTAAGCGCTAAGCGACTGGCTAAGCGCTTAGTGACTGAGCGCTATTGCGGTCAAAACCAGTCGCAGTCAACACCCATAGTGTTCAGCTGCACAGACCGCATCCCCTGTTGAGCTGGGAGGGCGGTCCAAAACTACCTAGCTCATCTCGCCTTAACAAGCTTGGGCATGAAAGGTTGCCCTGACCAAAATAAAAAAGCCGGCCACATCAGGTGGCCGGCTTTTTTTATGATGCCGCTTATAACTGCGGTAACAACAGCGCGAAATTAGTTCGCTTTACGACGACGCGCCAGCGCAAAACCGAACAGCGCTAAGCCAAACACCGCTAAACCGGTTGGGGCTGCCACTGACGGCACGTTCACCGATTGCGAGGTGAACTTGAATAAATGCGCATTCATATGCTGGAAGTGAAAACCACTGCCAAAACCTGATTGACGGATCACGGTATCTGTGGTGTTGAACTGTGGTGCTGTCCAGTTTAAACCAGACGCGAACGCACGTTGCACATCACCTAGCGTCGCGGTGTAAGTACCGTTCTCAACCGTGACACCGTTATAACCGGTCAAGAAAGAGTTAATGTTAGTGCTCTGCCATACATTACCGGTTAATGAAGTCATATTGACCCCATTGATCATACCGCTGATGTTTTCTTCACCGCCACCGCCCATGGCTAACACGTAAAATACGTTATCACCTGGGTTTAAATTAAAGCTCAGTGTCGACAGCGCGCTGATCTGTTGTCCCCATTGTTTATGGTTTTGATACAGGATGCTGTTGATGCTGGTTTGCGTACCGCTAAAAATTGCGAAGTCGTTATCGGCAACCATAGAGATACTAAATGGCGTCGCGTTTACCGCAGACGCCGTTAATAAGCCAACTGATAACGCCGCTGCTGTAAACAATGCATTTTTTTTCATTAAAAATCCCTTATTGGATGGTCACATGCTGCCACATGCATAAATTTTGCACGAACATTCTGCCAAATCGTCGATATGGCTTCAAGGTTTATATCTGCGAAGGGCTTTGTTCCATGAGGATCGCCGCAGGCTATCACATGATTTTTTTATCATCACCACCATGGCAACGGCATTCATAGCCGGCCTCTAGTGCAAAATAACACCGACGTAGGCCCTACCATAGGCGTTTAGGTAATCCATTAGCTGCGTTTTTTCGGCCGCATATGCACCGTCACTTCCTCACGGTCGTGGTACAAGTGTTTGACTTGGACTTGAACGGCAAAATCTGCCTCGGCAAAGCTTTGCTGCATTTGCGTGAGCACTTCTTGCACCGTTTCATAGCGCTTTTTCATCGGCAGCTTTAGATTAAAAATGGTCTCTTGGCACCAGCCTTTGATTAACCAGTGACAAATCAGCTCGCCCACGCGTTGTGGTTTTTCAATCATGTCACAAACCAGCCAATAGACATTGCGCTTATCGGGTTGATATTTAAAACCATCGACCATCAAGTGTCGCACTTGCCCTGTTTGCATCAAGCTATCAGCCATAGCGCCATTATCAATCGACACCACCATCATGCTGCGTTTGACCAGCTGATAGGTCCAACCGCCTGGGCAAGCACCTAAATCGACCGCATTCATACCGGATGACAGTCGTGTATCCCACTCATCCCGCGGAATAAACTGCAAAAACGCCTCTTCCAGTTTTAGTGTGCTGCGGCTAGGTGCTTCGGCCGGGAATTTCAAACGGCGGATCCCATTTTCTAACGCACTGCTGTTTTCGGGGTAGGATAACGCCACATAACCATGCTGGCCGTCGATTAAAAACAAATGCAGCACTGGCGCTCGTTTTTGCTCTTTTGGTAGCAATACTCCGGCGCTGCGCAGTGCTTGGCGCAGTGGCACCGTCAACTTGCGAGCCAGCGTGGATAACTCTTTGCCTTCATTGGTGTCTGGGTATTCCACCCGAATTTCGCCACAAGAGCGGATCTCATCGGCGAGCGCTTGTTGCACCACAGGTGTAACACGATCACCTTGACTCAGATCTAATTCATCACCGCTAATCAGTGCCCACTGTCTGGCGAAGATGAGTTGTTCAAATGGGTAGTCACGATAAAACACCGCCAGCGTCTTGGCATCGTAGCTCTCAAAAATCACATAAGCGCTGTTATTTTTCAATTTGCAGTAGCCAAAGCAGCCAAACTGCGCTGCTTTATCTTGGATTTCCGCCGCTACTTCTTTTTCAAAACCAGCCCGGCAATAAATTAATAGTTGTTTCATTTCAGGTCCTTTTCCAGACCAGCGCTGCCAGTACTAGATAACAGATTAATAAAAGTTGGCCCCCCAGCGGCGCCAGTGCCGGCAGATGCCAGGGCAATTGCAATACCCCCGCCCACACAGTGCCAACAAATAGCCAGAGGCCAAGATGAAAAGCGCCTACAAGCATTAACCAGCTACGACTTTGTTGTGCCGTTTGCCCATCACCGCCTTGGTCTTGCCCTGTGCCGCCTTGAGCGTATGGGGTTACACTAGCGTATGGCGCCGCACTCGCATATGGCGCTACGCTGAGCTGCCATAAAAACACGGTTTGAAAGGCTAAAATTGCCGTACTGCTGACCAAGCCTGATAACGCTTTTGCATCCAATTGATATTGGAATTTATGCGAGATCGCCGCGGCCATCCCCACGACTAAGGCGCCATAAAGAGCCACCAAACTGCGACTAAGTCGCCAATAAAACTGCATCGATAAATACCCTCACCTGCGTTGCTAGCGCATGCACCAGCATACTGTCGGTCATCTGAGATGATCCTTGTTTTTGCAACGACTTTGCCAGTTTAAAATCATGACAAGCCCCCGCCACCGTTTGTAATCTGATGTTGGACCACACTGCTAACTTTGCTTGAAATTCAGCACTTTGTAGCTGAGCCTTGCCACCAAACGCATCTCGCTCGCCCTGTAAAATAAGCCCTGGCACTGTCAGATTAGCAAAATCTTGTATCCGCTTTTCGGCGCGTTCAAGCCAGATCGTCATCGCATTGCTGGCGTGACTAGCTAATGTGATGTCATGCACTGGCGCCGTATCTTTTACTTGCGCTAACGGTTGGCTTGCACTGGCGCTGAATGTGCTTGCTTTTACCTGACTTGCTTTCGCAACAGCCGCCGGCGGTACAAACGGAAATCCAAGCGCGATATATCCTTGCCAATGCGGACGACTCACAGTGGCACAGCCATCGGTATTCTTAACGACAGTGTCAGCTTCACTTTTATAGGCAAAATCAGTGATATAGCTAGCTTTATTCACACTTGTCGAATTGCCCTGCGCAGGTAAGAGCTGTGCACTAGGTACTTGCAATATTTGTGAATCCAAGCTGCGCTCTGCATCCGTAGTCACCAAATGACGCAGCGCCACGCGGCTCCCCATCGATTTACCGGCGATAAACCAAGGCGCAGTCGCACAAGCATCCTTTGGCATTATGGTGCTGCTGACCAGCTCGTCTACACCCTGCGCTAACTCGAATTGCAATTTATCCAGCGCAGGCGGCGGCCGTCGTTGGCCTTGTCGCACCAGTTCCATGTAAGCAAAATTGCCGGCCCACACATTGATTTGCATCGTATTTAACGCTGCAATCAAGGCTTGTAGAAATGGCTGCTGAATCGGCGCTCCGGCACCATGCAGCAACACCAGATTCACCAGCGTGGCGTTCGAGGTTGTATCACTGGCCAGCGCCGGGTAAAAATACCACTGCATATCTGCCTTATCGTTAACCTTGTATTGCCTGCATCGACCGCCCTTGAAAGCCAGAAAAAGCGCTTAGCATATCTGCTTAATCGTCTTCTAACGCTACCGCATTGGTGAATTGCTGCTGATCAAATTCCGCTTGTTCGCGCGCCACAAGCTCAACCATCCACTGCCGAAAGGCGGCAATTTTACCCAAATCAGTCTGATTATCACGACACACCAAGTAGTAAGCGTCTTTACTGATCAACACATGGTTAAAAGGTACAATCAAACGTCCCGAGTTAATGTCAGGTCGTGCTAACACATTATGTGCCAACGCTACCCCTTGGCCATGGATCGCGGCCTGCAACACCATGGCGCTGTGGCTAAAAATCGGCCCTTGGTTGACGTTAAAATGTTTAAATCCCTGGCTACTAAACCATGCTTTCCACGCATCACGCGAACCATCATGCAGCAACGTATGAAAACGCAAATCACCAATATCCGACAAAGGTTTCGCCCGATTTAACAGCATCGGCGAACATACAGGTAATAAGTACTCGGTGTGCAGTTTATCGGCATGCAAATTGCGCCAACTGCCACGGCCGTAGTAAATCGCCACATCAACATCATCGGTGAGTGAACCTTCGTCCGAATCCACCGCTTTAATCCGTACATCAATATCAGGGTTTAAATCTGCAAACAGACTCAAACGCGGCACCAGCCACTGAATGGCAAAACTGGGTGGCAAACTTACGGTTAAGGCGCCTTTCGCTCCACGCGCCAACAACTTTTCCGTCGCTTCGTGCAACTGCAAAAATATCTCTTTAATATCCAAGAAGTAGCTTTGGCCTTCTTCGGTTAACAACAAAGAGCGGTTTTTTCGTAAAAACAGCTTTAGCCCTAAATGATCTTCCAGTGCCTTGATCTGATGGCTAATCGCCGCTTGCGTGACATAAAGCTCTTCCGCGGCTTTGGTAAAACTTAAATGCCGAGCCGCGGTTTCAAAGGCTTTCAGAGCATTTAACGGGGGTAATCGACGCATAGCGCTCTACTCCATGAACGACCGAGCCAAGGCCACGTTGTTTAAAAACTGCCGACAGCAAGCAATGATTCACTCAAGACCAACGAACGCCATAAACACAGCTTATGGTACGCCATCGCCCCTAGCGCTGATTAAGACCAAAGCGGTCCAACAAGCCAAAAATATGGCGCTTCTGCAGTGCTAGCTTCACCAGCGCTTGTTTCAACTAAGCTAAGCGGCTAATAAGCTAAGCGGCTAATAAATTAAGCAGCTAATACATTAAGCGACGAACGAGTTAAGCATTTAACCCATTGATAAACATATCGCTTTAATCATCAGCGAGAGGGCAGCAAGCAGAGCTAAACGCGAAGGCGCTGCGGCTTGCGGTATAAAGCCCTGCTCAACATCAACTAGCTTGAACTAGCTTGCGCGGGTTCTAACAATCCCTGGCTCTAAAAATGATGCCGGCGTCTAACTCACTCGGCTTTAGGTTCTGTTTTCACACTCGGCGGCACATAACCTTCAATCGCAACTTCAGCACCTTCAAATAAAAATTGCTGCATTTGCTCTTCCAATAGCTTGCGATGCTCCAGATTCATCATGTTGAGTTTTTTCTCGTTGATGAGCATGGTTTGCTTGCTTTGCCAAAGCGCAAATGCCTCTTTGCTGATTGAAGCAAATATTTTTTTACCCAGCTCACCTGGATATAACTGAAAATCTAAACCTGGCGCGTTTTTCTTTAAATACACACAATACACTTCACGAGCCATCATTCCACCTCGATTCAGATTGATACACTTAGTTTGGCTTCTAACTTAGGCTTCGATTGAACATTTGTTAAAAGTATGTTAAACGTCTGTTCAGCGTGATCGCCCGCCATGGGGCAAATGTTAGCGCTAACGTCCAAGCCATGCAGCCGAAGCGTTACTCGGTTGCCGATGGCTTAGTTTACCTTATTCCATGGCTACAGAACACCTTTGCACCGACATCGATGTTTACCAAAGCATTGATTTTCGCAATAGCAACGGCATCCCTCGAGCCTCGACGGCCAAGCTGGTTGAGAGGACGCTCTCGCCGCAATACCTAGTTGTAGCTCTTTAGCTGCTGCAGCACATAGCTTTTGATCGGTGCCGGCAGTCCATATTGCGCTAGCTCGCTAATTTTCACCCACTGCCCGGCTTGTGGTAGAGCCATGGATTCGATCGACGCTGTGTCTGGGCGCTGCCAAATGTATGCCTCTAATTTATAGTGACTAAATTGATGGCTAAACTGACCGTGCAAACGCGCCCCCAGCCCATCTTGCTGTTGCCCACTCAGCTGTTGCCCACTTTGACACTGATCCATAGCGCTGTGATAGCCTGCGCTGACCTCACTCACCATATCCGCCTGATTGACTGACCCCAGCGACATCGCCTGCCATTGCGCTTGCAGGGTTGCCAGATCAGCATCGTTTAAACCAAGTTCAGGTGCGGCCGTGCTGAGCGCAAATTCAGGTAAACACCACAGTGATGACCAGATCCCGCTATCGGATCTTTTACTCAGCCAAATCCGATCATCCTGCTGTAACCATAAAAAATGGCCAAATTTGGTTGGGATCGCTTTTTTGAGTTTGGCGGTCGGTAGCTGTGTGACTCGCTGCTGCTCCAGCGCAACACAGTGTTTTGCGACTGGGCAGATCTCGCACTGAGGATTTTTGGCTTTACACAAAGTGGCGCCCATATCGAGCAGCGCCTGCGAAAAACGCCGGCTTTGCGGCGGTGTTAATAACCGTGCGTATTGCCACAACGCTTTATCCAATGCGCTGGAGCCGACCGGCGCATCCAAACCAAAACAGCGGCTATAAAATCGCCGTACATTGCCATCCACGATAGGACCATAGCCATCAAACGCAAACGACATAATAGCACCGGCGGTATAAGGGCCAACGCCAGGTACGGCTAACCAACTATCATAGTCATTTGGCCAGTGCGGCAACGCAGCCAAATAGCGCGCCGCTTTTTGTAAATTACGCGCTCTGGCGTAGTAGCCCAAGCCTTGCCACAACGCCATCACCTGATCATCTGGCGCGCTAGCGAGTGTTTGTACATCCGGAAAAGTATGCATCCAGCGCTGATAATACGGGATCACAGTGGCCACCTGGGTCTGCTGTAGCATGAGCTCGGATACCAAAATGGCATATGGATCACAGGTTTGTTGCCATGGTAAATCATGACGCCCATGTTGAAGCTGCCACTGCAGTAGCCGCTGCTGAAACTCGGAAATAAAGGTTGTCGACAGCATAATTCCCCCGGTTAAATCGCCGCGCAGTGTACGCGCTGGCATGCCAACTGCCAAGCCGACACCGGACGAAACGCCAGATCAAACGCCTGTTGATGCCGCCAGCGCAGCCACCAACGCAAGCCGCCGTGGACAAGCCAACCTGATGCAGCACCGCAACGCTTGAGCCGAGTCGACCAAAAGCGCATAATACGCGCCGTATTTTTCTGAGGACACACCATGACCGAACCCACCGAAATCCAAGCGACGCCCTTAGATGCAGCCGATGACAGCGCTGAACAGCAGCCGCACTTGCGCCGCATTCGCAGTTTTGTTCTGCGCGAAGGTCGTTTAACTAAAGGACAACAGCGCAGCCTAGAACTGCTGTGGCCTCGCATGGGCTTAACCCACCAAACCAGCCCCTATCAATGGTCGGCGGTGTTTGGCCGTGACGCCAAGGTTGTATTAGAAATCGGTTTTGGCATGGGGAAATCCTTGGTAGAGATGGCCAAAGCCGCACCTGACACCGATTTTATTGGCATCGAGGTACATAAACCTGGCGTAGGTGCTTGTTTGGGCGACGCGGAAGCCGCCGGTGTGAATAACCTACGGGTATTCGAACATGACGCCGTTGAAATTTTGCGTGACAGTGTTGCCGATCAAAGCTTGGATTGTGTGCAGCTATTTTTCCCAGATCCTTGGCATAAAAAGCGTCATCATAAGCGCCGTATTGTTCAGCCTGAATTTGTGCAGCTGCTGCGGCAAAAATTAAAAATCGGTGGCGTGTTTCATATGGCAACCGATTGGGAAAACTATGCCGAGCATATGCTGGAGGTGATGATGGCCGCCGAAGGCTACCGTAACCTTGCCACCGACCAAACCTATGTGCCACGGCCAGAGCATCGGCCACTGACCAAATTTGAAAATCGCGGTGTCAATCTCGGCCATGGTGTCTGGGACTTGATGTTCCGTCGGGAGTTTTAATGTTAAACCCACAAAGCCAATTGGTGCTGCGTAATAGTGATGATTTGGTAGGACCGCTACTTTGCATTGAGCCCATGGCGGACGATTTGGCGCACGAGCTCAAGGCGCTTCGGCCGGATCTCAAGGTGCTGGTGTGGACCACTGATGCCGCTGTTGCGCAAAAATGGCAACCCCACTACCCGACCATCTTTGCCATGGCGCCTGATGCGCAGCAATTAAGCACATTCGCAGCCATAGGCCAGGCAGCAACCACGCCGGCACTGCAGGCGCTGCTGTTTTATCCAAAAATGAAAGAAGCGCTGTGGGCCATGCTATCACCATTAACGCCGCTATTAAGCAGCAACAGCGACGTCTTTGTGGTGCGACAACAAAGGTGGTATCAAAAGTATTGCCAATCAAGTCAGCAGCAAAGGCATTCAAGCCAATAAACTCGATAATGCCAAACACTGCTTGTGGTTTGCTTTGCATGGCGTGATCGAGGCCAATAT
>JACCDR010161688.1_pt1 | contig 25123 bp, 23 predicted proteins | sample 7446431 | NCBI WGS metagenome assembly JACCDR01 (sample SAMN15323443, study PRJNA562643) | freshwater metagenome | isolation source: river surface water | place: USA:Blue River Watershed | collected 2017-08-17 | reverse complement strand
GTTGTAGCAGTTTTCCAGAAGCAGCAATGTTTCCTAGTAGAATTGCGCGACCCTCTTGAAAACGTCGAAACACTGTTTTAGCAAATGGATATTTTTCTTGATCGATTTTTGCTAAGAAATCAGAAAATGCAAAACCACTGAAAGTGCCTAGAGCTGCAATTGCAAACGAAATGGCTGTTGATGAAATCAAATAAGGGACGGTGATTGCATGATCATAGGCACAAATTGAAAGCCGGCCAGCTTGAATTCCCAAGCTGAGAGTTAAATGAGCTGCAAACGCAGTCGTTAATTCCATGGTGCGAGACATGACAGGCAATTCACCAGCTGCGGCCTGGGCACCAGAATCAAAGAGACGAATGATTCGTCCTTGGACTTTCCATGCTAGCCTTGACCAGAGATCTTTATCTAAGCTGAAAGCAATTGCCAGAATGACGGAATAAATGGATTGCGCAACAGCAACTTCAGTTGAGTATTGTGTGGCGTGGAGCCAGACATAGGAATCATAGGCTGTATTGATTGTAACAATCACAAATCCAACCTTGTCGTTTCTAACCGAGTCACGCAAATGGTTGTAGGCGCCCTGAACAGAGGAGCCGACATTTGAAATTCTTTGATTTAAATTTCCAGCAAGACGACCAATTGGAATCAGCCGAGCTAAACGATTTGGCTTGGTTGCCTGTGAGGCGGAAACCTTCATAGCAACGAGCTCAGAGTCGGTCGATACAAGGAGGTCTTTGTTCGTTGGAATTTCGCGCTCAAGTGCAGTTTCTAAATCCTTTGATTCAACTGTGATCTGTTTCTGAGTGATTTGAACTCGGCTTGCTCCCTCGGTTTCTTGGATCGGGGGTAAGGTTTCGGTGATTGAACTCATGGGCAGAGCCTGGCTCTGTTGATCAGAGGTGGGAGTTGGTTCCTGTGCAGCCGCTGAACGCAAGCCTGCGCTGTTGAAAACAAGACAGATGAAAAGAAGCCATTGAATTGTGAGTTTCATTTCAGTCTGATTCCTTTACTTCAACTGCCATTGTTCGACAGCTGACACAAACTTTGACGACTTTGAATTCCCTTGTTCGCTTTATTTGCAGCCTGGGGATTAAAAGTCGTATGTCCTTTAAAAATGCAATATTCGTTCTGCAGAGCTCATCCATTTCTGGGTATACAAATGCAAAGAAGGTGCTCCGGGGGGGGGAGAAGCACCTTCCTTTTGGGGGGTTATGTGAGATTGATTAGAATAAGAACTTAGTCATCAAAGTGAATCCGGATCCACCTAACGAAGTATTCTCTTTTGCTCCATCAAGTTTAACACTAAATGCAGTCACTCGAAGCCCTGCTTCCAAAGCCATCCAATCGATGGGTTGATAACCGATACCACCTTGAAGACCGAAGCCTGATTGATTGTTTACAGATGATGATTCACCTTTGATTGAAACAAATGGAATATGAGCTCCGAATGGAAAGTAAATCTGATTGGCAGAATAGATTAAGTTTCCTTCAAGGCCCCACTGCTGAATTGACATATCTAAACCTTGTTTTGAGGCAAAAGTGAATGGGATACCTTCGAAACTCCAGTCATACTTGGCATTCGTGATTTTTCTCTCTTTTTCAAAATAGCCACCGAGTGAGAAACCGAATCCTTCGAGTGGTCGCTCTTGATAAGCTAAGGATATTCCGGGAGCTGGTTCGGATTCATAAGTGAGATTTTTCATCTTTGCTGTCCCTAGGCCACTAGAAAATTCGATATCCTTATCGGCTTTGAGTTGATTCATTGTATTGTAATAAACAGCAGTCGTAAATCCTGCCTGAGTCAGTCGTGGTCTTTCAATTTTTTGTCTTTGTTGAGTCACATCAGTTTGAGCCAATGCCACCGAAGAGAATCCAAGGGTTGCTGCAACAGTCAGTGTTGTGATCTGAGAAAAAAGATTCATGGTAAACCTCGCTTTTTATCAACAGAAGTTCAGGATTTGTGCCACCGTCTCAAAGAAATAAATTTCTGTATTGAATTGATCCAAAACACAGGATTTGATTCTATCTGAATCGTGTGAGTGTTTTATTTCAAAACAGAATATTCAAAATGATCCGCCCAGCTTCTTTACAAACAGAGCTCAAGACTGTCCGCGCCACCCTGCGATAAGTCGAGCAACTAAGATTTTAGTTGTTAAGAACTAAATTCTTAGTTAGTTTGGTGAAGACGAGGACACACTTATGAAAAAGAAGATCGATGGAACAGAAAAATTGTTAACGGAAGTAGAGCTCGAGCTGATGACGATCCTCTGGAAGATCGGTGAAGGCTCGGTGGCCGATGTCATGGAGCAGATGCCAAAAGAAAGAGAGCTTGCCTACACATCCATTTCAACAATTCTGAGGATATTAGAGCAAAAAGATGTTCTACAAACCCGAAAAGAGGGCCGTGGCCATGTTTATATCCCCTTCCTCAAAAAAGCAGAATACGAATCAAAAACACTCCAGCGTGTCGTGGACCGAGTCTTTGAAGGCACACCTGTCGCGCTAGTTAAGCAGCTTTTAGACACTGTTCACATGGACGAAAAGGACCTTGCCGAAATCAAAAAACTCATCCAACAAGCGGGTCAAAAAAAATGAGCTTTTCTGAAATTATTAGTTTTTATTTAAATATTAATCTGCTGGTTTGTGTCGCCTATTTTGTTCTTTGGTTTTTTGGTAGCGTTTTCAGATTCTCACAAACAACCATTTCATCGCAATCGTGGTTAAAGCTCCATTATCAAACACTAGCAATTTTGTTTATTTGTGCCAATATCCAATGGTTTTTTCCAAAAACCGAATGGTTTCAAACCCCAGTCAAAATATGGTCGCAAGCATTGGACCACAACGGGACACAAATTTTCTCAGATCAAGTGAATCAAGGATATCTGTCTCTTTCAGATCAAAAGCCTCAACATCTTGTTGATACAAAAACCTTAGAACAAATCTGGTTCCATGTATTTATAATTCTTTTCACTTTAGGAATGACCGCGATTCTCAAACAAGTTTGGCAACTTTGGCGTCTGCGGCAAAATTCATTTTTGGTAAGGAAAATTGGAAATGTAGAAATTCGTACCATCCAAGATCTATCCATTCCGTTTTCTTTTTATTTACCAGGAAAAGCCTATGTCATGCTTCCGACGAAAATTTTGACCAATGCCACAGATCTTCGGGTTGCCACACTTCACGAGCTTCAACATCATCGACAGCGGGATACTCTTTGGGTCTATCCGCTGCTTGTTCTTAATTTATTCTGTTTTATAAACCCATTCATGCATCTATGGTGCAAATGGGTCTCAGAGATTCAAGAATTTGCCTGTGACGATGCATTGGTCGACCGCAAAAAAGTGTCGTCACTGGACTATGCCAGCTGCCTGTTTCAGGCAGCTCAAACACAGCTGGGGCAAACAGCACCTCCCGCCTGCGCAACGGGATTTGTTGGTCTGTTTCAGCAAAACATCCTTAAAAGGAGGATCCAAAATATGTTCACAGAAAAGAATACAAATGGAAAAAGGTCGATGTGCATTTTAATGATCACGATCATTGCGAGCCTGCTCACAACAATTTCCTATGCATCGAAAGGATTTGTCCAAGATCGCCGAGTCACCATGAGCGAAGGCCTAGAATACGGTAAGCGAGCTCAAGAAGGAAGTGCCTTTCCCATCGTGATGAACGACCGAGTTTTGAAACAGCTCAATCGTTATGTCGGAACGCCAGAGGGACGAGAGTTTATGAGAAAATCCCTTATTCGAATGGAAACCTACAAGGATTTGGTCACGGATAAGCTTGCTGAATACGGCGCTCCGATCGAATTGATGGCGATACCACTAGTTGAATCTGGTTATCAAAACTTGAGCCCAGCAAGTAACAAGGTTAAAGCCGCAGGGGTTTGGCAGTTTATTGCTTCGACGGCACGAATCTATGGTCTGCGGGTTGACGAGCAAGTAGACGAAAGAATGCAGCCAGAGCTTCTGACAGATGCAGCGATGAGATATCTTTTATCCAACCGCCTCAGATTCAAAGACTGGCACCTTTCGATACTTGCTTTTAACCTTGGTGAATCTGCTGTGCAAAAGGGGATTGATCAAGTTGGCTCAAAAAATGCTTGGCATTTAGTTGAGAACGGCATCGAAAATGATCGCGACTATTTACCGAAAGTGATGGCCGCCATCATTATCATGAAGAATCCAAATCTTGTGAATTAATTCATCCGGGCCCGTATGATATGTTAATGACATACGGGCATTTTCCAAAATGAAAAAAAATATAAAAAATGTTTAGTCTAAAGTGGTTTCGTTGATTTGGATATCAAATGGAAACTTGGATTTATCGATATCGTATTTTCTCATGGATTTAGACCAGGTTCTTTGGTTGGGATCCCAGCGAAACCCGTTTTCAGAGGCAAGATTTTTATTTTCAAAGCTCACTCGTGCAATCACCTGCACTAAATCAGACGAGGCACGATCACAGATTTCATGAATGTCATATCGGGAGACCAGTTGAAACATTGTCATCACGTCAAAGGCTGCTCGATGGGCAGCGGGACTGATAAAATGATGATCGGCTGCAAGATAGGTGAGCTTTCTTGTTTTAATTTCTTGCGGGAAATTGATATCAATTGTCGTGTCAATCCAGCGCTGATTGAACCGAGGCTTTCCAAGTTGATCACAAGCGTTGTTTAAAAACTTACGATCAAATCCCAAGGCATTGTGCCCGACAAGGTAATCACATTTATTTGCAAGGTGACCGAGCTCCTCTAAGACGTCGACAAGTGGAACGCCAAAGTTTTTTAAATGTTCATCAGTAATTCCAGTGAGCTCAATGATCTTTGGGGCCAGTGGTAAGTTTGTCACCTGAACTAGTTTACTGAACATTTCCACGGGCTTTTTTTGTTCCGCATCCCAAACGACAGCTCCCACCTCGATGATCTGATCTGTTTCAGGACTTAAGCCTGTGGTTTCAAAATCAATTCCAAGTAAGTACATCAGACCTCCAAATGACAAAACCGTAGCAAGACTTTGGTGTGCCATCAAATTCTTTGCGGTGCGCTTTGGGTGGCATTTTCTGTGCTATATCAGTATCAGCCGATCAAGGAGGGCCAAAATGACCACGAAAAAAATTCTCGCTTTAGCAATCAGCTTATTGGTATCAACGCCTAGCTGGGCTCAAAGCTTTCGACCTTTCTCTACAAATTTGAGCATTCCGGGTCATCTGACATCTTCCATGAATCAGTTTCAAGTGGATGGCGGTCTCCTTTTTGAACCACAAACGATTCGATTGGCTGAGTTTGATGTTTCCATGCACCCGTTGATTGCTAATCTCATGATTCATATTTCGAATACTCAAGGTGTGCAGGGTTTACCTCAATTTGAAAACTGCGAAATGATCAATGCGATCAATGCGTTTCAAAATCAGGGCGATGGACGTGTTGTTGATGTGATGAATCGTGTTCGAAGCATCTGTGCAAAAATCATGTCTCCTGAGGCTATGTACGCAACAAACAAGCTTTTTGATCCGGGAACATTGGGTTTGTTGACAGCGATGACAAGCATTGAAGAAATTTTAAGAACCATCATGACGCCATTGTTGATGCAAGGAACAGCATTTTCTTGGTTTGATGTGGAGACAACTCAGAAAATTCGAATGGCCCTGTTCCGGATTCGATATTCTGATTTGAAGAAAGAGCTCAATCAGCTTCAAAAAACACTAGATAGCGTTGCAGGGAGTCTTTCCGGCGCAGATCAAGCAACGGCTCGGGAGCTGCGCAATCTAGCGAATCAACAAATGGCGCGGATCATGGTCATTAACAATGATGGAATCAATGCCTATAAAGCAGATGCCAGGGTGCTGGCTGCAAAAGGAAAAAACCGAGCAGCTTTGCCATATCAGAATTTATCAGATGATGATCGTCGCTATTTATCGATGTACACGTTTGCTCTGATGTGGCGATTTCGTGGTGGTGGAATGGTCGATAAACCTAAGGGCACACAAGAATCAAGACTCTATTTTGCTCAAAGGCCTTATGATGTTTTGGCGTCCATCAACGGTGCCGAAGGTGCATCGGGATTAGGTGCAGATCAGCTGATACGCTTGGTCTCAAAAGGATGGGGTAAGTTTTTTGATATGGGACACACTGTGGGTGAGGAGCCACTGATCAATGATCTTATCAACATGACATCTCGCGGGATCTATCAAGTCGAAGGAACCATGGAGACGCTCAGTCGCGCAGGATATGATGTTCGAATGGTTAAAGCGATGGGGCTTCACTTTGGAACATGCTATTTGTACTCTTGGGAAAAACTGGAAAATGTTCGGGTCAAAGATGGTTTGCAGCCTCCGTTTCAAGGATTTTTTGACTCTCCAACAGCATGGGGTGAAATGTGCGTGGGCGCTGCTTTAGGCTTAGGGCTATCAGAGACCCTTCTCCAGGGCCGCTAATTCAAATTTTTGATTTTGTTCTGGAATCACACATTTCCAGCCAAAGGCATCTGTGAGCCGCATTCTCATCCCATCTGATGAGGCCGGCTCGCCGTGGGTAATAAACACTTTTTTGGGTCTAATGTGGGAAGCTCTAAACCAATCAATCATCTCTTGATAGTCAGCATGGGCAGATATATTTTCCAGAACTTTGACTTGCGCCCTGATCGGAAGGTATTCGCCGTGAATTTTAATTTCACTTGATCCGTGCTGGAGAGCTTCGCCCCGCGTCCCTGCAGCCTGAAACCCTGAGAGTAAAATCAGATTTCTAGGATTCGGTCCAAATTGTTTAATATGGTGAAGCACACGCCCCCCTGTGATCATGCCACTGGCTGAAATAATCAACATGGGACCTTTTTTTTCATTCAGTGCTTTGGATTCATCGACCGACCGAATGTATTTAACGACGTGGCAAACTTCATCCGATTCAGCGGCAGAGAGCTGATGGAGTTCGTGGTACTTTTTAAATATTCCGTTCACATTCGTTGCCATGGGACTATTGAGATACATTGGAATATCTGGGAGACGACCTTGATTTTTAAGTTTCCATAAATAGAACATCAGTGTCTGGGCCCTTCCCACTGCAAATGCGGGAATGATAATCACGCCATTTCTTTGAAAAGCTTCGGAAACTATTTCCTCAAGTTCAGATAGAGGATCTGAAACATTATGTCTTTTGTTCCCATAGGTGGACTCTGTAATCAGATAATCAGTTTGGGGCAAAAGTTTTGGGGGGAAGAGGACAGGATCATTTGATCGACCCACATCCCCCGTGAAAAGAAACGATTTGCCTTCAACTCGAAGAACAATTGAAGCAGCCCCAAGGATGTGTCCAGCATAACGCATTTCAAACGAGATACCTGAAGGCAAAGAGATTTCTTGATCATAAGGAACAGATTCAAAATGTTTCAGTGATTTCTGAGCCTCTTCCATTGTAAACAAAGGCAAGGCAGGAGAATGTTTTGATTTGCGATGTTTATTCAAATAGGCAGCCTCTTCTTCGGCCAGATATCCAGCATCGGGAAGAAGAATTTCGCACAGATCCTTCGTTGCGGCTGTTGAATAAATTTTTCCTTTGAACCCATTTTTGATTAGTCTTGGAATGTATCCTGAGTGATCAATGTGTGCATGAGTCAGCAAAATAGCATCAATTTTTGCTGGATCGATGGGAAGTCCATCCCAGTTTTGAAGACGCAAAGATTTTAGCCCCTGAAACATTCCACAATCGATAAGGATGTGAGTTTTGGGGGTTGAAATCAGATATTTAGATCCCGTGACTGTTCCGGCTCCGCCAACAAATTGAAGTGTTGTCATATTTTTTACGACCAATCCAAAAATAATTTTGTTTAAGGAACTATTAAAACAGGTGTATCGCCAGAACGAATCACTTTTCCTGAAACTCTGCCAAAAAGCATTTTTGATTTTTGCCGAGGAGCTAGGGCAATCAAATCAAAATTTCGTGCTTGTCTTTGGATACAATCAACAATGGGTCCTTGGCTTCGACTCACGTTGAGCGAAGGATGTTTTTTTTGGAAAGCGCGAAGCTTTTTATCATCAGCTTTTTTCATGGCGTCAACCATCATAGCCCAGGCCTGATAATCAAGAATCGGGACGGGTTCGGTCAGAACATGATAGATTTGGACCTCCGAATTCAGAGATTTCTGAAGCATCGATACTCTTAAAATGGTTCGATCAGATTGTGCTGAGAGGTCGGTAGGGACAAGAATCTTTTTCGGAAGAAGAGATTTATCTCCTCGATGAATCCAGACGGGAAAAGGTGATGACCCGGCAAGCTTTTCGGCCACGCTTCCCAAGAAAAACCGTGCAATGGTCTGATTGCCTTTGTGACCAACCATGATCATCGGAGACTTTTGTTTTTTAGCAACTGCAATGAGTTCTTTGTCAGCATGACCAAAACGAACAAAGACCTTGTGATTTGTTTTTAATTCATAGAAATGCCGAACTTTTGTTTCATAGATCCGCTCTATTTTATAAGGATCCAAAATCAGGCTATCGGAATAATTAGCAGCATCTTCATAACAATAAACAAAAACAAGAGAGAGTTTTAAAGACTCTGACAGCAAGGTTGCTTGTTGCACAACCAGCTTTGAATAATCTGATAGATCAACGCCCACGACTAAATTCTTTAAGGAAGTGCTTTTCATGATGGCTCCGATTTTTTGTTTTTTTGTTCATCGTGTCTGAGATCTGAGATTTCCTTTTCCACCTCAAGAACTTCTCTTTCTAAACTGGATAGAGTCGGTGAAATGAAGACTGAAACCAAAAAGGCCATGTAGGACCAAAGAAAAAATGTTCCGAAAAGCATTAAACCCAAAACCGTCAGTTTTCCGAAAAAAGTCTGAGGCATATAGGTCACATATCCAACTGTGGTGACAATTCCTGTGCTCCACAAAAGACAGTCAATAAAACTCAAAGGTTTTTCCACGTTGGCTTCAAGAAAATAGAGAACTAAGCTTCCAGCCAAAATCATGGCATTCCCAAAAACGGTGAGAATCCAAAAAAGCGGATGGGAAAGTAAGATATACAGACGCTTTTTGTATTTGGCTTTTATATAATGTTTCGCCCAAATTTTTTTCATGGTTTTTCAGTTTTAAGTTTGAAATGAAAAGTTTCATTTTTATCTTTCACGCTTGCCATGATTTCAATTTCTTTGGCTTGTTTCAACTCAGAAGAATCTGGAACAACAAAATAATGATCATATTTATCTAAAGCAAAAACCTTCCCTGGGTAGGGCTTAAGCCGACGTATAGTTAAATTGAGGCTCGACAAATCAAGCTTGGCTTCTTCTTTGCCAACCACAAAGATTCGAAGTGGATTGCCGCGCGATATTTGAATGGTTAAAAGCTGGCCTTCTTTCCGCCATTGATCAGTGCTTTTCCAGCTTTGATCGACATCGGGAGTTTGAGACCAGGCCGAGGCAGCGGGAAGTAATCCGCCAAGAATGAGCATCGAAATGAAAAATAGTGATCTTACATTTTTTAATATGTTCATTGAGGATTCCTTCCCGAGATGATGATTAGTGCTTTAAACGAGTTTCTAATAATTCTGCCAACGCTTTATAAGCATCGATTTCTGTGAAAATTCCAACAACTTTATCGTTATCAACAACAATGGCACAGCCATATTTTTTTTCAGCCATGTGCATGACGACTTCATTCAGTGGCGTCGTCGGCGCAGTAAAATATGGATCTGGTGTGTACGCTTCTTCGACTGTTAAGGTTTCTGGGTTCACATCCTTGAACTGAAGAACTAAATTGATATCGCGATCAGAAATCAGTCCAACGAGCTTTCCACCCTTTAAGACTGGCAGATGGCGAAGCTTAAGCTTTTTCATAAAGTCGTTAGCTTGGGCTATTGTTTGATCAAAGCCGATGGATTTAGGGACATGGGTCATATACTTTTGAATGACTGGAACTGCTTTCATTGACTCTCCTTGTATGAATAGGTTCAGCTCAGTGCCTACCGCAAGCTTCTTGCCAAGGTTCTTTCCCATTTCAATTGATTTTGAGCTGATTTTATGTGACATTTTGACACACAAGAAACCCAGGCTTTGCCAATTTGTCATGATACACATCCTGACCCCTTCTTCACGACCTCTTGTATTTTGGCAAAGTGAAGTAAAATCATCATGTTGCAGATCATCCGTTGGGAACTAAATTTTGTGAAAAGATGGCATAGTGGTTGAAGTGCCACAAAGTCATTCACCAATAAGGATTTTATGGCAGCCAATTTGAAAATAGCAGTTGTTGATGATGATGCAGAGATGGGACGGGTTGTGGCCGACCTTCTCACAGAGGACGGTTATCGAGTTTCTCAATTTCTTTCAGCGGCAGATGCCCTAGTAAAGTTCAAAACGGATCCTCCGCATATTCTGATTACTGATCATAAAATGAAAGACATTGATGGTCTGATGTTTTTGAGAAAAATTCAGACGGATTATCCCGCCATTGTTTCAGTGATGATGACAGCCTTTGGTTCCATTGAAACGGCGATTGAGGCCATGCGCGCCGGGGCCTACCATTACATTGTTAAGCCGTTTAAGAATGAAGAACTGAGTTTAATTACAAAGCGTGCAAGTGAGCGAGTTTCTCTCAAAAATGAAAATGCTCTGTTAAAAAAGGAACTCACGAAAAGCTTTAGTTTGGAATCAATGATTGGCAAGAGCCATGCTATGACTTCCGTTTTTGAGCTCATCAAAATCGTGTCCTCAGCAAGTGCAAATGTTTTGATTACAGGCGAGAGCGGTTCAGGAAAAGAGCTTGTCGCAAGAGCTCTGCATAATGCAGGTCCTCGCAAAGTAAAACCTTTCATTCCAATCAATTGCACGGCATTGCCAGAGCATCTGCTTGAGAGCGAATTATTTGGTCATGTGAAGGGCTCCTTCACTGGCGCAATCTCAGATAAAAAGGGCCTGTTTGAAGAGGCCAGTGGCGGAACCCTCTTTCTCGATGAAATCGGTGATATGAGTATCCAACTGCAGGCAAAACTGCTGCGTGTTCTGCAAGATAAACAGATTCGCCCCGTTGGCGGAAATCAAATGAAAGATATTGATGTACGGATTATCGCAGCCACCCATCGTGATTTAAAAATCATGGTGAAAGACGGAAGATTTCGAGAAGATCTTTTTTATAGACTGAATGTTGTCCCAATTCGAGTCCCACCGTTGCGCGAGCGAATGGAAGATATTCCCCTGTTGGTCGATAGTTTTATAAAAAAATTTGCTGCAAGAAATGGATCAAAAGTCCACGGGGTCACGACGGAAACGATGAGTGTGCTGATGGCTCACCCATGGCCTGGAAATGTTCGAGAGCTTGAAAACGTGATTGAACGAGCAACTGTCTTGAGTCCTGGCGAATTGATTGAAAAAAATGTTGTCATGGGAAGTGCTCTTGAAGAGGCCCAGCAAAACATCAATCAACTCCATGCTGACCGCCCCACGCTGGAGAAGCTCGAAGAGCGTTATATAAAAATGATCATGAGCGAAGTCCATCATAAAAAAGACGACGCCGCCAGAGTTCTTGGCGTCAGTCGACGAACATTGTATCGCAAGGAACGACAATACGGCATGGTTCCGGCTGATGCGCCGGAACCACCAGAAGAGCTCAATGACAAAACCCACTAAAAGTTTATCAAACCTGAACCTTTCTCATTTAATGGCTGCCATTGATGAAGCCGCCATTGTCGCTGTCACCGATAAACACGGCATCATCACCTATGCGAATAGGAAATTTTGTGACATTTCAAAATATGAGGAAGAAGAACTTCTTGGTAAAACCCATCGAATCATCAATTCCGGTTTTCATCCGGAGGAGTTTTTTGAGGATATGTGGAAAACCATCACCCAGGGAAAGACTTGGGAAGGTGAAATCCGAAACCGCGCAAAAGATGGTTCAATTTATTGGGTCCATACAACGATTATCCCATTTTTGGATAAAGATGAAAAACCAGAAAGCTATGTTTCGGTTCGATATGATGTCACACAAAGAAAAAATGCTTTTGAAGAATTAAAACAAACCCGAGCACAAATTCTGCAGCAAGACCGCCTTGCTTCTTTGGGATTAATGGCATCAAGCCTTGCTCATGAGATAGGAACCCCGCTCGGAATTATTCGAAGCCGGGCAGAGCTCGCAGCCAAGAAATCTACTGATAACCCATCCGTCCTTGATAGTTTAAACGTCGTTGTCACACAAATTGATCGCATCACGAAACTTGTCCACTCACTTCTCCACATTGCGCGGGGAAGAAAATCAGATTTTGTCACAACGATCGAACTTGATTCAGTTCTACAAGATGTTTTAAACCTTCTTGAACACGAATTTGGACGCAAACAAATCACACTTAGAAAAGAAATCCAGCCAAATTGTAAACTCAGGGCGGAGTCAGGCCCCTTAGGTCAGGTGCTGATTAATCTTTTGATTAATTCCGTCCACGCGATTGAAGAAGCACGCAAACAGGGGCGAATGTCACCTCACTACATCAAATTGAAAGCCATTGATGATGGCTCTGAAGTTTGCATTTCGATCACAGACACAGGAATTGGCATTTCAGATGAAAATCAGCGAGAGCTTTTTAAGCCATTTTTCACAACCAAACCGATTGGTCACGGAACAGGACTTGGTCTTGCGACATCTTTTAGTTTAGTTAAATCTTGGGGCGGAACAATTACCATTGAAAGCCAGCTCGGGATTGGTTCAACATTCTCTGTCATTATTCCAAAGCAAGGATAAAGCCGACAAAAAATCACCGGTTTAAAACGGGTCTTGAGGGACAACAATGATTTTGCGATCTCTCAGCGTGCCATGAGTTCGAGGATATGGGATTTTACCATTGGCCAACTTTGGTCAGTGACGGAATAAAAGAGATAGTCTCTGACGTGATTGTTCGCATTGATTTTTCTTCGCTTCAATAATCCATCAAATTGAAATCCGAGTCGTTCCACAGCTTTTTGGGAAGTTTTATTTTCAGAATCAATTCTAAACTCCACACGATTGAGCTTTAAGACTTCAAAGCAATATTGAAGTAACGCAAACTTTGTTTCTGTATTCACGAAAGATCTTTGCCATTTTTTATTGATCCACGTTCCGCCGATTTCGATCATTTTATTTGTTGGTTCGACATTCATGAAGTTTGTCATTCCAAGAACTTCTGTTTCGTCATGATTCAAAAAAACGATGGGGTTGCCTTTTTGAGCGCTCCAGGCAGCAAGGCTCTCTTCATATCTTTTTTTAATATCCTCTGGCGTCTTTATTCCCCAATGGGTTGCATGAAAAGATCCCTCATAAAGAAGTCCTTCTGCCAGCTTTTGCCAAGAAACCAAATTGAGCGGTCTTACTTTCACATTTTCTGTATCGAGGTAGATAGGATCAAACATTGTCTGCTGCTGGTTTTTGGATTGTTCGCTTTTCCAATAGTCGCGCATCAATTCAGAACACCAGGCTGGTTGGCGCTGAGCACCTTGAGGTCCGAACTCTTTCATCCATGGTTTCACGTCTAATACAGGCGTTCCATCCACAGCATCGAGTCCCTTGAGAAATAATTTGCGGCCTTCGATTTTGAGAATCTCACAAACTGTAAGCCCAATTTGATTTGGTCTGTTTTTTCCGCGTTGGGCAAATATTCCAACCTTTGGCCAAGCTTGATTATTTCGCGGATGCCGAGCCGCAATTTCAATTTTCTGAGAATCAACTTGATCCATAAAGAAAATAATCTCTACGTGTGAAAAATCATCCAAACCCGTAAAAGCGTCTGGCGGATAATGCTCATCAAGCTCAACATAAGCGGACTCTTGATTCCATAGATCATCGATCACCTCTTTGCGACTTGAATGGACTTTGCCGATCGCTTCAATTTTCATCGTTGAACCTCTACTGTTTTTAACCAACCCTCCCAAGCTTGATGATCGTGTTCGCCGTAGCTTAGGCCGCTAATATTTTTTAAAATGGCATAGGCAGGGTCATGGTTGTTAGGTTGTTTCAATTTTAGCATTTCAAGCAGAATCCTTCCCACCTCGTCTTTGATGAGACCTTTATTTTCTTCTTTCAAAGAAAGGGGAACTAATGTGTTTGCCGCTTTATTTCGGTCCGTTGTCGTCGGATAATTCAAAACTTTTAGAATTGGTTCAATAGGGACATCTAGTGCAGGATGCCTCAGAGCAAGATCTAACAAAACACGGACAGCGTTGTTTCGCACGAGCTCAGATGAATCTGAGACAGCACCCAAAACATAATTCCTCAGTGACTGACCATTTTTGATATGAGCTAAAAGGAATGCAGCGTTTGCTCGAAACTGAGGTCGTTTGTCTTCCTTCAGAATTTGAGACAAATTGCTCTCATGAAGGGGAACAAGTTGATTAAACTTTTCTAAAAATGGCGCAAGCCTTGGGTTTTCAAATCCATGAGTGCAATGCCATACAGGGCAGGTTTTTGGATGTTCAATCTTTCCTGCAAATTGAAGTTCAAAAGCCAATTTTAAATATTCATCCCATAAGGCGATGAGTCCGGCTGGATCTTCAAAATGACCTTGAGGCTCTGGTAAAAAAGCCATTCTTCTATTCACATCTGCAGGTTCGACAATATCCACAGTCACATAGTTTCCGGGATTGGGTGCAAAGTAGGTAATGAGAGAGAGATTCACAAATGCAAACCCATATTGACCTATGATGGATGTTTCTATTTGCTTTTTTAACGTGTGGGATTCAGAGCGCTGTTTCTTTGTTGCGAGTACCCAATCGTTAATCTTTGATCCGTATTGGCGAGAAATGTCTGCTGTGGAAATACGTTTTGACCCGAAGGTATCAAGCCCATCGAGGACATGTTCAGTTTTAGGGATGGTTGTGCATCCTATGCTGACCAGAAAGAGAACTAAAGTAAAATATGCTTTCATCGATGCTCTCCCGCTGCAAAAAACCAATGCCAAGGTTCGTAAATGATGCCGAAGGAATTAGATCGCGGATAGCTGAGGCGAAAACCATATCGACCGGCATTTCGCGTGAGCCAATCAAATTCTACGGAATCTTCAAAAATCTCCTCTAAAACAGGTTTTCCAGCAGAGTAAATATCTATCGCACAACCGGTGTGATGTTCGCTAAATCCAGGAATTGCGATTTGAGTTAAAACCGACTCGAGGGATCGTCCATTTTTTAAATGATGCTCGATGAGTCGCTTTTGATGCAGATAGGATCTGAAACCAGAGTAGGGTTGAATATTCACATTTTCCATTGCCGCATCAGCCTTCATTTTTAGCCAAGCATCGGATACATCAGAGCGCAAAATAAAGGGCTTTCCTTCAAAGTCGATGTCGACAACTTTTAAATGATCAAGAGATGGTTGAGGATGAAGGGAGAGCTTATTCGCAGCTAAATGCTGTGATGTGATCCCCAATTCCTCATGAATTTTATTAAGCATGGCTTCCAATGTCTCAACCTCCTTTTATAAACTAGGCGTCAGTTTTTTCTCGAACAACTTAGATGTCTTTGAGTGTAAGTAACCATGTTTAACATAAAAACCGTGGGCTCTTTCTCGCGCCATCGCGGAGCTCAGACAAACCTCTTTCACGCCTTGATGTTTTGCCCAGTCTTCGGCAACTTTTAATAAATGCGATCCAACTCCTGAACTTCGCATTTCCTCACGAACGACAATCGCAGCTATTTGAGCAAAATTTTCATCCTCAAGCAAAAATCGAAGTGCCATGTGCATCCAGGCCATGATTTCACTTTTTTCGTTTTTTACTACGACCACAGAATGTTCAGGGTGAGTCATTAGAAAGCAAAATCTTTTTTCAAAGGCAGACTCTTCTGTTTTGTATCCTAATTGTTCGTTCAATTGAAAGCAGCCAGTGGAGTCGCTCAAGTTGGCAAGCGCAACAGTCAGTTTGTTTATTTGGATAAGATCTTTTGGAATTTCGTAGGTACGAAATAAGTATGGAGTGTTTTGCATCTTCTCCGGGTAGAGTGCTAATGCTGTTCTGTGAAATCTGAATCCCAATTTTTGGTAGAATTCTTCGTTTCCAAAAGTTGAAGTCAAATAAATGCAAGTGTGACGAAGAGGCTCAACCAACGAGGTCATAATCATTCGTCCAATTCCTCGCTTTTGGTAAGTTGGATCAACAACCACATCAAAAATTGCAGAGTACATCTTGAGATCAGAAATTGCCCTACCGACGCCGAGGAGACGCTTGCCACTCCAAACTGAAATCACAAGCTGGCTCTGAGAAAAAGCCTGATGAACCTGATCGCGGTTTCCCCGCTTCATTTCCGTTTGATTGTAAATATCAAGGGCCTGGTCTAACCATGTTGGATCATAGCCTTTGCAAACATTTAGAGAATCATCCAATTGGGTACTATTCATGATTCTTGACTCCCCATTGTGGGTTAGACAGTAGGTTTTATGACTTTATTTTTCAAGTTCGACTTTTACAAGAAGGGATTTGAAAAGTTGGTTCTACTGATAGAATTGTTGTAAATCACAGAGGACCTTTAATCAAATGACAGATCTAATGGGCCCAATAATTAGTTTGAATATGACCTTTGAAGTGAAATTCGATAGAGTGATGTGATTTAAAGAGCAGATCAGCGAGGTCATAGGTGATCCAAGAGGCTATATTTTTTAATTCAAAAAATAATCAACAATTTGAAATCCGAACTCCTCGTGATGATGAAGCTCAATTGAGTCTTGATATGATGATTGATGTCTCGGCATTGAGTCCTTATATTTTGTCAACGCCCGAAAACTTTCGACAGCGAACCGTCGAGAGCCAAATAAAGTGGTTTCAGGAAAGCGCAGCCAGCCCATCAGCCTTGATTATGGCCTCTTATCACAATGGGAGAATGATCGGGTTTTGCGATGGGAGAAGCTACAAGGATTTCAAAAGAAAGCATCGAGCAGGTTTGGGTATTACCATTCACCCTGATTTTCGGGGGTGCGGTCTGGGAATGAAAATGATGGAAGTTCTCATCGCAAAAATGAAACAATTTGCAGGAATTAAGATCATTGAGCTAGATGTCATGCTCAATAATATTCCTGCACTTAAAATGTATGAAAAGTTGGGTTTTAAAAAAGGCGGAGTCTTCCCGAATGCCTTTATTCTTCCGACAGGTGAAGTGTCTGACAATCTAACAATGTTTTTAGAAGTTTAAGTTAAAAATATTCTCATTGGAGTGTGGTTTACCTATTCGGAGGGCGTCCTTTGATGTCTTTCGGCATAGCGCCGAAGTGCTTATTGAACTTGCGGAGTCTTCAGGGATTCGTAGGTCACCGCCATTCTGCTTGTTGCTTGTCTTAAGGGTGTATGCTCGACCGGAACACCAAGTTCTTGAGAAAGCGTTTCAATATATGCATTGTTATGCAACTCAATCCAAGACACAACGCCTTGCCCGTAGGTCGAATTTTCACTCATATAGGCAGGCCGAAGATTCACAAGCTCTGTTGGCACAGCTCCCGGACGGTCTCCACGCGATCCTCCGTCATTGAAACCAGCAAACGAAAGGCTTGTATACGGTTTTAACTCGGAAACCGGGGGCATTGCCTCTCGCTCATCTTTTATCATTTCCTCGTGAAATCCTAAACGGTCGGAAACGCCAACAATATAATCTGTATCCGTCATGTCTCGAAATACTATTCGTCCTGTGGGCATCAGATTGCGATCAACTTCAACCAATATATTCTGTGTATTTGGATTCGTGAGTTGGAGACCGTAACGGAGCAGGAAGAGAGCTTTAGCGCGACCGAGGGCCTTTGCATAATGCAGCCCCCAAAACTCACCGAGGTCTGCTTTGTGTAACGCTGCGATGGCATGCCCAACAAATGGAATGGAAAAGGCCGGAATATAATAATTCCCCGAATCCAGCAGGCGGTTATCACGAATGACATACCCATAGGGCCTTTCATGATGAGCAACTAAAGCAACATCCTTCAATACAGCAAGGTGCGGGCTTTCGCCAATTTTTGTGTCGATCTCATGAATAAAACGAGATCGTCGAACAGCAAGTTTCACTTCTTCTGTCATGATGGCTTTCTTAGGTTGAACGCCTCCATAGTCACCTGCAGGGCGATCGGTACCCATTTTGACGGTATAGCCACGCAGCTCGCCTTGCAAAATCATAGACCGTGAAGCTGACATTTGCGCAGGCATTGCCGATGAGCGTGGATAATCTCTAAACGGATTTTCATTTGTATTGTCGTACATATTGTTGAGCCATGGCCGAGTTTGTTGTTGCGGGCCAATGAGACGCCAGAGTGCGGGAGTTCCCATTCCCGGGATGTATTCAATGCGAGTTTCGTTCAATGGAACATGGAGTCTGGTCAGCATGATGATTTCATGTCCACGTTGTCCATGGTCGTAGTGATTTAATGTTCGCTCCCAAATTCCCCACTGCTCGAAAGCATCTTCACGCACGATTTGGGCAATCTCTTGAGGACGATTGATGAGAGTGTAAATACATTTATTTTGGGCCCATAGCTTTGAAGCAAAAAAAAGATGCCCAAACATCATGACAAAAAGGACTCTTCGGCTCACAAAACCTACCTACAATATTTTTACATGACAGCCGCTGATTGACTCATGTCAGTCCGACCGTCAATTCCATTCACTGCCTATGAGAATTTGATACAAATCTAAATCCAAGCCATTGCAAACAACGACTTTTAAAAGCTGATTATCTGGTGCAGTGACGAGATTTGCTCCAGATCTGAAAGAACTTAAACGATCCCCTTTCCTTGAAAACAAAGAGCATCTCGCCAACAATTGTAAAATTTAATTACGCTTTCTGAAGTGACCCGATTGGAGTTTCAATTAAAGATGTTGCCTGTTTGACCGGATTTATTAAGATAAACAATCTTAGAATACAAGATAAGGATATTTTGTGAAAAAAGAACTTCTCGCACTGTGCACTTCAATTTCATTTTTTCTTTTAGCTCCATCAGCAAACGCAACTTCAGAGGCAGAGCAAGTCATGAATTTGTTATCTGCCTTTCAGGCAGACTGTTCACTTGTCGATGCGAATGCTTCACAGGCAATTACGGCAGTAAGTAATCTCATCACAGTCTTGGAAAATGCTAAGAAATCAGAGGCATGCCAGTCCTTGGCTGGTGTTGGTGCAGATTTAATGGCGGATAAATTAAAAGCACAAAGCTTTTGGTCGCCAGGTTTATTTGAAGACTATCAAAACGACGCTGAAAAGGAACTTGCAAAACTTGAAATTGAAAAAAAAGATTTACTGCTGCAACTTGTTCTAGTTACGAGTTCGAAAGATGTTGAAAATCTGCAGGCACAAGTCCGATCTGTTGAGTTGAAAATCAACCAAAAACGCATCGATGTACAAGCGACAGAGTACAATGAAAAAAAAGAAAGACAGTTTCGTGCAATCCAAATTTTAGTTGATTCAATGAACCGCAATTTCGATCAAATTGCTGCGAATCAAGCCTGTTGGGTTGATAAACCTTCAGTTCTCCAGTCAGCCACGGCAACCGCGAGCAGTATCGCTTTCTCAGCCTCCATTGCAACACCAATTGCCTTGCCTGCAATGGCTGTCGGTGCAGGTTTGCAGCTTCTATCGAAAGCGATTGAAACAATTAATAAAATTAAATTTGATAAAAAAATAAACGCATTTGTCGAAGTGATCACTCCAGTTGCTTTGACGTGCACGCTTGAGCGATTCAATGATATTTATTGCGAGTCCCACGACCGTGAAAGACTTCTTAGTTATGTGCGTGCCAATACAAGCCAAATTTCAAAATCAAGTATTTGGTTAGGCATGCGAGTTTTAAATCAGGATCTTGATCAAGGGATGATGTGGCTTGAAAAAATTCGAAACTCTGGATCCCCCAATGACAGTCAGGCGGCACAAACCCTCAAAGAATTTAAAATTCGAGAAGCAAAGCTTGTATCTTCGGAAGATGTGTTCAATGGTTTAAAAGCCGAAAAAGATAAACTGCTCAACAGCAGTGGGCTGACTCATGAAGAAGTCTTTCTTGAATTAAAAAACTTTGTCTCCAAGCTTCTCATGAATTTGGAGTGTTACGAAATGGATGGGGATTATGTAAATCCCTTCTGTGCCTATTATTCTTCGAATTCTCAATTCGCATTCTCATTGTTTGGGTATTCAGAGTCAGCTTATGCGACTTACAAGGCCAAGAATCCGAATGACTTCAAGTTTGATGGTTTTTTGTATCAGCAATATTTGGACACCAATCAATTCAATGGTGAAAAGCCTGATCTGACGACGACGGCATTGAATAGTGCCTTTCAGTCCCTCTTTCAAAAAGTAAAACGAAAGTTCGAACGAGAAAAGCAGGCCAAAATCTCAGAAGACACCGAAGGTGTCTTCTTTAAGGCCTATGCCGCAGGCTCATCGCCAACAGCAAAGAATTCTGCTCCTTATGAATCGTTGAAAAACATGCAAAAGTTTCTGAAAACAACGATTTCACCAAATGATCCAGTCCCTGCTTATTTTCAAAAAGTAGACTTGGCCCTAGCCATTATTTTGCAAACAATCGATCTCGTGAACAGCGGTGCGATCACTGCAGAAGATGGAAAACTGATTTTATTCGAAGAGAAAACATTACCTGACGCAAATAATCCATGTCTTGTGAATGGAGCGCTAAGCCCACTTTGTGCCACGCCATTGATTCAGTTGCGAGAAGGGTCCTCATTTTTTCGTGCTCGCCTTTATAGTGTCATTGATTATCGATTGAAGTCGACTTTGCTTGAAAAGAATTTGATTAAAGATGACGTGAAACTTCAGTTGCTCCTGTCGAATGATTTCATTTCAGAACTTCAAAAGCTTCAGGGTTCGAATGACGATGACATGATCACAGCCTTGTCGTCGGCAAAGGCAGCTGCGCTTCACACGTCCAATAAATTTACATCGACCTTTAAATCAGAATTTCAAGATTCTTTAAATTTTTACCTTAGGAAAAAAGCTCAATACAATGAAACTGAATTTGGGACTCACTATCGATTGCTCGCGCGAATGTGTTATTATCTTTTGATCAACGATCCCGAGAATAAAGAGATATTTTCAGCCTCATGTAAGGGTGTTTTTTGGAAGCCACTATTTGAGAAGGGAATCGTGACACCAGCGATGGGAGATTCACTCTATAATCTCTCCCTTCCGGAGCGAGTCTGTTTGTTTAGAAACGTGTCCAGACAAAATAAACTTTTGCAAAAACAAAATGTCACACGAACAAGCCAACCAACCGAGAATGAAAACTTACAAAATCTCCTGCGGAATTACCCGCTGTAAGCACATTGGGATGCCCGAGTTGGCATCCACCCACTTGAAACTGCTCACTTGTTTTTCCAGGGAACAACAAAATACGACATTAAGCTGCATCTTTGAACGAAATCATAATTTTACAGAGGGTGTCTAAGGATGGGTTCCCTCCTTCTGAGATGGCCTCATAAACCACTGTTCGGCTTAGGCCCGTCCTTTTGCACACTTCTAAAATATTATGTGATCGTACATAACCGGATAAAATATCCACAAAGGCTTCCTTGTCACCATCGATCAAAGCTTCCGACAAAGCTGCTTTAATTTTTTTATGATTCTTGAAAATTAAAGATGGATTATGTGGGACAAGCTTCACACCGTTAATCACCATGGATTTCTTCGGCTGTTTTTTGAGCTTTTTTGATGTCTTTGTTTTGTCCATTTTTATTTCCTCCAAGAATCAAAATCAAAACTTTTCCATCGATCACTTTTTCAGTGTAGTAAATGCGATTGCCATTGTTGAATTTAATTTCACACAGGAGCTAGCTTAACTTCTTCACATGCCCATAGTGACCAAAATCAGGAATCTTTTCCAGCCTACTATCGATCTGCGCTTGAATTTTGACCGTTTGAGTGTAGTACCAGGTTGCAAATTCTTTGAGTTTAAGAATCGATAGCATTTCTATTTGTATGCTATTCCGTACAAAAATGCAGGGCTTATTTTGAGCTGAGTACTGGTTTGTGGATACACTGGCAAATGGAAGACGCACTTCCAGACGAATCAAAGGGCACAAAATAAAAAAGCCTTGGGGTTACCAAGGCTTATGTTTTCTAAAAACTAAAATTGGCTCAGGAGGAGGGACTCGAACCCCCGACCAAGCGGTTAACAGCCGCTTGCTCTACCGACTGAGCTACTCCTGAACTCGCAGTCAAAATCCCAAACTAGTTTTCAGCGTATGAATTGTCAAGATCTGACAAGCGGACCTTGGGGGTGGACTGGGGCGATAACTTGATGATTTGATCGATTTTTCCAACAATCTGTTCAATCATTTGGCGAAATCGGCCCTGGATTGTTAAATCATTCTGTTTGTCAAACAGCCCGTTCAGTATTCTGCCTAGTCGTTGACCAGCTAAAAAGATCCGGAAATCTTGGGCTGGGCCAAATTTCTTTTGGTACTGGGATTGGTTCCCATTGTACCCAACATAGAGCTGGTCTCGAAGCTTAATGCCCTCAGCAATCCAATCTGCAACTTCGTCATCGCTAAAAATCACCCCGCGCTGACGAAAGTTATCCATCGGGGCAGGTTCCATAGCATTTGCAAATTTATCCAAAAGGTACCGAGTATAAACTTTGGAATTATTCATCACTTCATTGCCCGAAATCAGGTTGCTGTGGTGACTTAAGATCATATCTGTATCCCAAATAGCATGAAGATTTGTTTTTTTGCCCATCCAGTTCACGGAAACATCATTTCCGCCCTTGTCGCCAGGTCTTCCAAGGTGAAGCGGCTGGTGAATATCTCCCACAAAGTGGATCAGAAAAATTAGGGCAGTTCGAATGGTCGCTGGATTTGAATTAAATTGGCGATTTTTCAAAATCTTCACAGCTTGGAGAACGGCTTGAGTGACCCCGCCCTTGTTCACCGTTGCTTTATCGAGAAGTTTGAGCTGATCAATATAATTTTTGCCGACTTGAATTGTATCGAAGTGATATTCGTAGGTGTGTTTCCATTCATTTTTGTAGCGCCAACTATCTGCCGTCGTTGAAACGCTCATGAGAGTTTCATCATTCGACAAAATCTCTTGAATTGCATTTTCTGTCACACGGGACAGAGAATTATCCGCAATACGAGCCACTGTCCAATGACCAATCCCACCCCATGTCCATCCGTGCGGGGCGATCATCATGGTCATTGCGAAAATCCATATTCGCTTTTGTATGATCACCATATATAAATGGTGAGGGATGAAGAGACTGAATAGCAAGTGACTCTTTTTTGACCATCAAGGTCAAAACACAATTATGACAAACAGATTGTCCGGTGTGAGTCTGTCAACATACAATGTTTATCCCTGCAGGAGATCAAATGGAATTTTTTGAAGTGATCGAAAGACGCAGAAGCATTCGCCGATTTACCGAAACCCACTTTCCAGATGAAATGATTCAGCGGGCACTGGAAGCAGCAATCAAAGCACCGAACTCGTCCAACGTCCAGACCTGGGATTTTTATTGGGTCAAAACTCCCGAAATTAAAGCCAAAGTCGTAACTGCCTGCTTGAGTCAATCCGCAGCCCGAACTGCGTCGCAGCTGATTGTGATTACCTCGAACCCAAGAAACTGGAAGCGATCTCAAAAGCCATTGGTCGATTATGTTGAAAGAGTCAAAGCGCCTTCAAGCGTTCATGCTTATTACAAAAAACTGATTCCATTTACTTATCAATCTGGTTACTTGAGTGTTTTTGCTCCATTTAAATGGCTTCTGGCAACCGGGATTGGTTTATTTCGGCCGATGATGCGAGGACCATTTTCAAATCGAGCCATCGCAGAAGTTGCTACAAAATCTGCGGCTCTTGCAGCTGAAAACTTTGTTTTGGCCATCACGGCCCAAGGTGGCGCAACTTGCATGATGGAAGGGTTTGATGAATGGCGCCTGAAAAAAGCGTTGAAGCTGCCTTGTTCCACCAAAGTAACAATGGTCATCGGTGTTGGCTATGAAGCTGAGCGAGGAACATGGGGCCCCCAGTTCCGATTGCCTTCAGATCAAGTGATTCATATTTGCTAATCAATTTCAGGATAAGAATTCCAAGATCGATTGATAAAACAATTCTTTTTTATTTTTACTAGTCGCCATAAAAAGTTCTGGTTCGATCATTTCAAGTTCGCAAAGGAGTAAGCCACTCTTCGAGGGAATGGCATCAACACGAGCGTACACCCAGGGCTCTTTCACTTGTTCTAAGACACTGTTTGCAAACTTTAAATCTTCAGGGGTTGCCGGGTAAGCGGTTGCTGTTCCACCGTAGTCCTGTTGAATTCGGAAATCTCCGGACTTTGCTTGTTTTAAAATCGCATGACTGAATTTTGGTTTTCCGCCAATACGAAAATAAACCAATGAGATTTCTCCGAACTCTTGAATTTCATTCAGAAACGGCTGCATGATCAGCTCTGAGTGGGAAAAAATATCTTGAATCTGCTGGGTTTTTTGAGGGATTTGATTCTGATCCCACAGGTAAGTCATAAACGAAGAAGCGGAGACACTCGGTTTCACGACTACTTTATTCCATGAAAGAGCAGTTTCTTGAATTTGTTGAAGAGACGAAAAAACCTTTGTCGGTACAATTGGAATTCCTGCCTGTTCAAAGCGAAGTAAGTATTTTTTATTTGAGTTCCACCGAATAACTTCAAATGGATTGATCAATGGAATAGAGCATTGCTGTGTAAATTCCAAAAATTGTGGCAACTTTTTATAGTAATCCCATGTCGATCGAACAATGAGGGCGTCATAATTTTTTTTCTCAGAGCCATAAATCAAAGTCCGATCTGGACCAGGCTGAATTTGATCCCAAACAAAGATATCGCATGAGTGATCATGTTTCTCTAAAACATCTTTCAGAGATCGATCTGAAGGGTTGAGCTCTGGCAGGGCGGCACTGGTCAAAATACCAAATTTCATCGAATCTTCCTTTAAAACAGTGATTCAAGGTCAAGGCAGGACCAAATTGATCTAAGCTTCTTGATCATCATCTGTCTATTCGTCATCCTAAGAGGACAGGAGGCTCCATGAAAACTACTTTATTTGGCACTCTACTTTTTTTATCATCTTTCGCTTTTGCAGCAGAAACGGCGCAGCGTGAAAGCATTCAGTGTTCTGATCCAGCGCTGACCAAATATTTCGACACAGCTGAAGAGGCATTCGCCGGTTGTCC